>Ga0075420_100000066_pt1 | contig 59683 bp, 56 predicted proteins | sample SoiMetdeltSBSDD4_FD_75296 | JGI IMG/M metagenome (GOLD analysis project Ga0075420, IMG submission 75296) | Bulk soil microbial communities from a Populus tree surrounding site in Tennessee, USA - Soil MetaG P. deltoides SBSDD4 | ecosystem: Environmental > Terrestrial > Soil > Tree plantation...
CGCCGTCGGGGTGCGGCGTCCGCCCGGCCGCTGGACGCAGGTGTTCTTCGTGATCTACGCCGTCGCCTTCCCGCTGATCTACTCCGTGTATCTCGGCGTCGCCGAGGCCGCGCGCGAGATCGCGGTCCGGGAGGCGGGGCGGCGGCGCCAGGATCCGAGCGTCCAGACACTGGTGGGCGAGCTGGACACCGAGCTGGCCGCCGCGCGGATCACCGTGCGCCACATGATCGACGTCGCCGACACGGATCGCCTCGGGCCCGACACGACGAACGCGATGCTGGTCGGCCGCACGCTGGCCGGCCGCGCCGCGATCCGGACCGTCGACAAGGCCCTCGAGGTCGCGGGAGGCGCGGGCTTCTATCGCGCGCTCGGGCTGGAGCGCCTCTTCCGCGACGTGCAGGGAGCCCGGTATCACCCGCTCCAGGAGAAGCCGCAGGCGCTCTTCACCGGTCGCTTCGCCCTCGGGCTGGACGTGAACGGCTGACCCACGACCCACACGTAGAAAGGAGCACCACGATGCCCAGTCATCTCACTCGTGCCTGCATCGGACTCCTGGCCGCCCTGCTGCTGGCGGCCGCGCCGGACGCGCGAGCGGACGTCGTCACCGACGCCAACGCGCGGGCCGCCGAGATCGCCTCCCGCCATCCGGCGACGCCGATCGCGGTGCGGATGATGGCGATCGTCCAGGTCTCGGTCTTCGACGCCGCCACCGCCATCACCGGGCGCTATCCGGCGTTCCGCGCGACGGTCACCGCCGCGCCGGGCGCGTCGGTGGACGCGGCGGTCGCCGCCGCCACGCGCACCGCGCTCCTGAAGCTCCTGCCGGCGCAGCAGGCGGCGATCGAGACCGACTACCAGGCCGCGCTGAGGGCCGTGCCGGACGGTGCCGCGAAGAGCAGCGGCATCGCGGTCGGCGAGCAGGCCGCGAACGCCGTCCTCGCCTCCTGTGCCGACGACGGCGCCGTCGCGCCGAACACGTACCGGCCCCACACCACGCCCGGCGTCTACGTGCCGACGGTGTTCCCCGCCGTGCCCCACTGGGGCAAGCGCAAGCCGTGGGTCATGACGAGCGGCGACCAGTTACGCCCTGCCCCGCCGGTCAGCCTGACCAGCGACACCTGGAAGCGTGACCTCGCGGAGATCAAGGCCGTCGGCGGCAAGACCAGCACCCAGCGCACGGCGGAGCAGACCGCCATCGCGCAGTTCTGGGAGGCGACCTTGCCGAACGTCTACTGGCCCGTCGCGCGCGCGGTCGCGAATGCCCCCGGGCGCGACGTGACCGACAACGCGCGGCTGCTCGCCACGGCCGCCGTGGCCATGGACGACGCGCTGATCGCGGTGTTCGACGCCAAGTACACGTACAACTTCTGGCGCCCGGTGACGGCCATCCGGAACGTCGAGGGCGATCTGCGCGATCCGGCCTGGGTGCCGTTCATCGACACGCCGATGCATCCCGAGTACCCGTGCGCCCACTGCATCGTGTCGGCGTCGATGGGCACCGTGCTCGCGGCCGCCATCGGCTCCAGCCCGGGCCCGAAGCTCAGCTCGAGCAGCTACACCGCCAGCGGAGCCACCCGCACCTGGAACACCCCGCAGGAGTTCATGCAGGAGGTCGCCACGGCGCGCATCTACGACGGTGTGCACTACCGCTTCTCGACCGAGGTCGGCACCGCCATGGGCAAGAAAGTCGGCGAGCTCGCCGTCTCACGCTTCAAGGCGACGCGCTGACGACATCGGGGGCAGGCTGTTCGTGTCTTGAGTTGGAGGTTCGCGGAGCGCCGCCACCCGACGTGGGCGGGGTGCGCACGAGCTGAGTCCCGGGCGCGCCACTTGATGGCGAGCCGTCGTCGCCGTTCGAGCGCAGGGCCTCGGCATGCGCGCCGCCGACGAATCGGCTGTCCGCCGGCCCAACCCCCTTTGGGGGATGGGGGGCCGCGCATGCCGAGGCCCGGAGCGAGTTACGGCGACAGGCGAGCCATCGTGGCGCGCCCGGGACTCAGCTCGTGCGCACCCCGCCCACGTCGCTCCGGCGAATCGGCGAGCGTCTGACTCGGGACGCTAGCCCTCGTAGACCTCGTGCTTCGCGATGCCGCGCTGGAACGTGAGGTATTGCTCGCGGGTCATCGGTGGGCGGGCGGACTTGAGAACTTCGCGGGCGCCGGTGGCGCCGTCGGCCATCAGGTCGACGGCCATCGAGGCCAGGGCCTTGGCGGTGCCGAGGTACGCGAGCTTCTGGTCGACGATCTGGTAGTCGGCGCCGTGGCCGGAGCCGGTGGCGCCACCCATGTAGGGGTGCAGGACCGGCATCACCATGCTGAGGTCGCCCATGTCGGTCGAGCCCGTGCGGTGGCCGATCTGCCGGTAGTGCTCTTCGCCGACGACGGGGACCATGTTCTCGCGGTAGATCCGCGCCATGGTGGCGTCGCAGGTCATCGGCATGTAGCCGGGTAGCGTCTCGATCTCGACCTTGGCGCCGAGCGCCAGCGCGCCGGCCCGGAACGCGCGGTCGACCTTCGCGTTCGCGTCGAGGATCGCCTCCACCGTGCGGCCGCGCACGTAGGTCTCGAGCCGCACCTCGCCCGGGATGACGTTCACCTGCGAGCCGCCGTGCGTGATAATCGGGTGCACGCGGATCGTGTCCTCGTCGCGGAACGTCTCGCGGATCGCGTTGACCGCGGCCAGGCCGATCTGCGCCGCGTAGAGCGCGTTGACGCCCATGTGCGGCGCGCCGCCGGCGTGCGAGGCCTTCCCGATGTAGCGGATGGTCTTCACGATGCAGCCGTTGTTGGAGGCCGGCACGCCGGTCTTGCCGTCCTCGGGCCGCGAGGTCATGTGGATCATCATCGACAGGTCCACGTCGTCGAAGTGCCCCAGCCGCAGCAGCTCCGGCTTGCCGCCGAGGAACTCGAGCCTTCCCGCGCGGGCCTGGGCCACGCGCCACTCGACGTCGCCGTACTCCTCGGCCGGCACCGCGAAGAACACGAGGCGGCCGGCCAGGTGGTCGAGCGCCTGGCCGTCCAGCAGGCCCATGGCGGCGCCGAGCAGCCCCGCGACCTGCGCGTTGTGGCCGCACGCGTGGGCAGCACCGGTCTGCGGATCGGCCACGGGGTGGCCCGTCACCACGAGCGCGTCCAGCTCGCCCAGCAGCGCGAAGGTCGGCCCATCACCCGCCCGGCCGGCCACGTCCGCCCGCACGCCTGTCAGCGCGAGCCCGCCCTTAGGCGAGAGCCCGAGCTTGCCGAAGGTCTCCTCGACGAGGCGAGCGGTCTTGACCTCCTTGAAGCCGAGCTCGGGGTTCTTCCGGATCTGCTCGCCGAGCCCGATGATCTCCTCGGCGCGGGCGTCGATGGCGGCGTGGACTCGCTGCTTCAGCTCGGACCTGGTCATCGCTGGCTCTCCGTCAGGCCAGCCCGTGGGCCCGCATCGCGCGTCGATACGCCACGGCCAGCGCGTCGAACCGCAGGTGCAGCTCGGCGGCGAGGTCGAACGGGACCGCCTCCGGCCGCTGCGACTCCACGACGCGCTGGTCCTGGGCGAAGATCACGCGCTCGAACTCCTGCATGACGCTCTCGGGCTGGTCGAGATTGTAGTTGCGCGCCACCAGACAATACCCGACGCACCGATCGGACGCCACCGGCCTCGAGGCGAAGAAGTAGACCATCCCCTCGCGCGTGCCCCAGCCGATGTGCTCCACGATCGTGTACGGCAGGTGGAGCGCGTACCGCGTGCGGCGTCGCTCGGCCTCGCGGCCCGCCTCCGCATAGACGGGAAAGTCCTCGGTGTTCTTGCTGTCCGGGCGCGCGTACTCGTAGCGCAGCACCGGGCCGTCCGCGTGGACCTCGTAGGGAGCCACCTCCGGCTGCTCGGGGTCGCCGAGCAGGCCGGGGTGCACGAAGGCGAAGTGGCCGAAGTCGGTGAAGTTCTCGACCTGCCGGGAGGCGTCGCACCGCCACGCGAAGGGGCCCGTGCGGACCACCCGCCACGTCGGGTCCTCCAGCTCCGCCACCTCCGGCAGCGGCCAGCGCGGCTCGTCCAGCGCGACCCAGACGACGCCGTACCGCTCCTGGCAGCGGTGGGCGGTGGCGCGGGCCCGCGCCGGCACGCGCGTGGGCTCGGGCAGCTGAGGGATGAACGTGCAGGCGCCATCGCCCCCGTACCGCCAGCCGTGGTAGGCGCACACGAGCTCGTCGCCGCGGACGCTGCCGAGCGAGAGCGCGGTGCCGCGGTGCACACACAGGTCGTCGAACGCGTGCACCGCCCCGGCGGCGTCGCGCCAGAGCACCAGCGGCTGGCCGAGCAGGTCGGCGGCGTGCGGCGCCGAGGCGACCTCGGCGGCGTACGCCACCGGGTGCCAGCAGCTGTGCAGGGCCCGTCCGGGATCGCCAGGCTCCATGGCGCCCCATCATATCCGTCGGAGCCCGACGGCCGATGAGCGAGGATGTGGGGCGGAGGCGTCATGGACTATCACCACGTCATCGAGGCCGCTGGCGTCGTGAGCCTGGGACTGGTCGCGTATTCCTACCTCGTCCGCTGGTTCGAGGCGGGCCCGGCCGCGCGACAGCGCTGGCGGCCGGTCGCGATCGGCTTCGCCTTCGGCGTGGTCGCGATCGTGCTGATGATCTCGCGGATCCACGTCGGCGACGACCGCTTCGTGGACGCGCGCGCGGTGCCGATCGCCCTCGTCGCGCTCGTCGAGGGCGGCCCGGCCGGCGTCGTGGCCGCGGCGATGGCCGCGGCCTACCGCATCTGGCTCGGCGGCAGCGGCACCCTCCCGGGCCTGGTCGGCATCGCGGCCACGACGACGGCGGCGGTGGCGGTGCGCGCCTGGGCGCGGCGCGACGGCGGCATCGGCCTGCGGCACTCGCTCACGCTGAGCCTCGCGGTGTGGCTCATCAACGTCAGCTCGTTCCTACTGCTGGGACGCCAGGGGCCCGCGATGCTGGCGCCGCTGTGGCTCCCGCTGCTCTTTCTGAACGTCGTCGGCATCGGCCTCGTCGCCCGGCTGTTCGCCGAGGTCGTCCTGGCCCAGGCCGCCGAGGCCGCCCGCCGCGACGCCGCCCAGCTCCGCGCGGTGACCGCGCTGGCGCACGCCGCCGCCCACGAGATCAACAATCCCCTCATGGCGATCGTCGGAGGGCTGGCCCTCGTCGGGCGCGGCGTCTCCGAGGACAGCGATCAGGGGCGGTGGCTCGCGACCGCCAAGGCCGGCGCCGACCAGATCCGCGACATCGTGAGGCGCATGAACCGGATCACCGACGTGCAGGAGGTGCCGCGTCAGGGGGCGCTGCCGCCCATGCTCGACATCAGGAAGTCGAGCGCGCCGCCCTGACGAAGCGATCGGGCAGGAACTCGTCGACGTCCTGCGAGGGACTGCGGCCGGTGAGCCACTCGCAGACGAGCCGCGCGGTGATGGGCGCCAACAGAATACCGTTGCGGAAGTGCGCCGTGACGACGACCAGGCCCTCGACACCCGGCCACGGCCCCAGCACCGGTAGACCGTCCGGTGCCCAGGGCCGGAAGCCATACCAGGTCCGCCGGACGGCGAGACCGCCGAGCCCCGGCGCGAGCGCGACGGCCGCGCTCAGCAGCGTGCCGATGGCTTGCGCCGTCACCTCCCGCTCGAAGCCGACGCGCTCGACGGTGGCGCCGACCAGCAGCTCGCCGGAGAGGCGCGGCACCAGGTAGACGTCGTGCGCGTACACGCAGTGCCGCACCACCGGCGGCACGTGGGCGAGCGCGACCATCTGGCCCCGGCGCGGCTCGATCGGCAGCCGGTCGCCGAACGTCTCCACCAACTCGCCGGTCCACGCGCCCGCGGCCAGCACGACCGCGTCTCCGTCCACGCGCTCGCCGTCGGCGACGACCCCACGCGCCCGGCCGTCCTCCACGACGACACGCGATACGGTGCGGCCCGTGCGCAGCGTCACTCCGGCGGCGCACGCGGCCTGCGCGTAGGCGAGCACGAGGCGCTGGTTGTTCAGCCACTGGTCGCCCCGGACGAACAGCGCGCCCCGCCCGCCCGGTGCCAGCGCCGGCTCGCGCCGGCCGAGCTCGGCCGCGTCCCAGATCTCGACGCCGAGCTCGCGCCCCTCGGGGCGCCCCGCGCGCGACGCCGCCTCGTCGGCCTCGGCGGCGGTGGCGAAGGGATAGACGGTGCCGTGGGTGACGTACTCGACGTCGACGCCGGTCCGCGCGCGGAGCTCGTCGGCCACGCCGGGGTAGAGTCGCCACGAGGCGAGGGCCAGCCGCTCGAACGACGCCGACGGATCCTCGCCCGCCCCCATCGGCGCCAGCAGGCCCGCCGCGGCGCCGGAGGACTCAGCGCCGGGCGTCGCGCGCTCGAGCAGGGTGACCGCGCAGCCGGCCTTCGCGAGCTCCCAGGCGGCGGCGCAGCCGATCACGCCGCCGCCGACGACGACCACCCTCACGTCGCCAGCGCCTCGAGGAACCGGCGGGTCGCCGCCGCCGGCGACTCCGCCGCCAGGATGGCGGAGATCACGGCGACGCCGCGGGCACCCGCGGCCCGCACCTCCTTGACGCGCTCGGGCGTGATGCCGCCGATCGCGACGACGGGGATGCGGAGCCCGCGCGCGACGGTCGCGAGCCGCTCGAGGCCCTGCGGGGCGCCGTACTGCCGCTTGCTCGGCGTGTCGTAGACGGGGCCATACGTGACCCAGTCGGCGCCCTTCAGCTCGGCGTCCACCGCGTCCTCCAGCGAGTGGACGGAGACGCCGACGCACAGCCGCCGCCCGGCGACGGCGCGGATGTCGTCCACGGCCAGCGAGGTGTGGGTGCGCTGGACACCGTCGGCGCCAACCGCGAGCGCGACGTCGACGCGGTCGTTCACGATCAGCATGGCACCGGCGTCGCGGGCGGGGCCGAGCAGGCGGCGACACAGCAGCGCGAGGTCGGCGGCGCCCAGGTCCTTCTCGCGGAGCTGGACGGCGGGGAGCCCGGCGGCCAGGCACTCGCCCACGACGGCGACGAGGTCCCGGCCGCGGGTCTGCGTGCGGTCAGTGACCAGGCAGAGGCCTAGCTCGTCCAATCGGGCAGGCCCTCGAGCGGCGAGGACGCTGTCGCGTAGAGCTTCTTGCCGATGCGCCCGGACTTGTAAGCGAGCCGGCCGGCCTCGACGGCCAGCTTCATCGCGCGGGCCATCGACACCGCGTCCTGGGCCCCGGCGATGGCGGTGTTCATCAGCACGCCGTCGCACCCGAGCTCCATGGCGATGGCGGCGTCGGAGGCCGTGCCGACCCCCGCGTCGACGATGACCGGCACGGTCACCGTCTCGAGAATGATCTTGATGTTGTACGGGTTGCGGATGCCGAGCCCGGAGCCGATCGGCGCCCCCAGCGGCATGACGCAGGCGGCGCCGGCGTCCTGCAGCTTCTTGGCCATCACCGGGTCGTCGTTGGTGTACGGCATCACGGTGAAGCCCTCGCGGGCCAGCGTCTTCGTCGCCTCCAGGAGCCCCTCGACGTCGGGGAACAGCGTGCGCTGGTCGCCGATGACCTCGAGCTTCACCAGCTCGCCGAGGCCGGCCTCGCGGGCCAGGTAACAGGTGCGGATCGCCTCGTCGGCGGTGTAGCAGCCGGCCGTGTTGGGCAGCAGCGTGTAGCGCTTGGTGTCGATGTAGTCGAGGATCGACTCGCCGCTCGGCAGGCTCACCCGACGCACCGCGACGGTGATGATCTCGGCGCCGGCCGCCTCGTGCGCCTCCCGCATGACCTCCATGGAGGCGTACTTGCCGGTGCCCACGATCAGCCGCGACGTGAACTCCTTACCGCCCAGGACCAGATTGGTGTCGTACATGGCTCAGCTTCCCCCTGTCTCAGATCGCCCCGCCACCCATCGGACGCACGATCTCAACCTTGTCACCCTCGGAGAGCTTCACGGCGTCGTACTCGGCCTTGCGGACGATGTCCCGGTTCACGGCGACGGCCGTGTACTCGCGCTTGACCTTGAGCAGGGTGAGCAGGCCCTCGACGGAGAGACCGGCCTCGACCTCCATCGGCTTGCCGTTGACAGTGATCGTCATAGACACGAACGGCCGCTCCCCTCGTCGAAGGGTGCGGCCGTGGTCTACTCCGTCACCGTGTTCCCTTCGCTGGAATTACCCAGAGCAGGTTCGAGGGGTCCCGGGCCGCACCCGGTTCTCAGGAATCCTCCCCCCACGGCGACAGCTGGAAGTATACACCCGGGCCGGGGCCCTCGTCAGCGCCGGCGACCCCACGAGATCGTCGCGAGGGTCGTTGCCACGAGCGCGCAGGTCGGCGCCAGCTCGGCCGTGACGAGCTCGAAGCACGGCCGGGCGGCGATGCGGACGGCGCCGTCGATCCCCTCCCCGCCGTGCGCGAGCGGATTGAGCGCATTCGCGTAGAGCCGGGTGGCGCTCTCCGCGGTGCTGAGACGCCGAACAGACGGCCCGGGCGCGTCGGGCACGTGGTGCAGGAAGAAGACCGCGACGATCGCCGACGGCGCCCGCACGAGCCCGCCAGGCATGACGTGCGTCGGGACGTGAATCCCCCCGGAGGTCCGAACGCCGTTGGGCATCGGGAACGAGGCCGGAGGATCACGCTTGACCATGAGTGTCCGTGGATAGGGATGCACGTGCAGCCGGGTCAGATCCACCGGGCCCAGCTCGTCGCTCGCGTAGCGGAAGCCGTAGTGCGTCAGCGCCCAGCAGAGCGTCGACTTCCCGCCCCCGGAGCGCGCCACCAAGAGCACCGCGGCGTCGTCCCGCACGAGGACGGCGGCGTGGAGAAAGTAGAGATCGGGACGACGGCGCTGCAGCGCAACTGCGACGTCGGCGTCGAAGAGGGCGAGCAGGGCCCCGCCGTCGGGCGCCGCGATCGACTCGCCGTCCGGCCGCACGACGTGGAAGCGCTCCGGCGAGGCGTCCCCCCGCACCGTGTATTCGAGATCGGCGCCGCCCGGGTCACCACGCATGGCGCCGTAGGCCATCGACAGCAGCGACTCCACCATCGGGTGGGCACAGTGGACGCGGATGACCTGGTTGAGGACGTTCAGCGTGAGCGTGTCCACGGCTAGATGCGGCCCGGACGCAGGAGACCGAGCTCGGCGAAGCGACGCAGGGCCGTGACGACGGCGGCGCGCGCCGTCTCGAGGTCGACGTGGAAGGCGCCGGTGAGCGCCTCGGCGATCTGCACGGCCGTGTGCTGACCGTCGCACCGCTGCCAGACGAGACTCGCCGTGGCGTTGAGCTGGTGGACCTGGTTGGCCTCGCGGTCGAGGATGATGGCCTCGTGCTCGACGAGGCGCATGCTGAGGTCGGCTCGCTGTTGCGGTCGGTCTGGGCTCATGTCTTACTCGTGGCCAGCCATGTCGAAGTCCGGCCGGCCGCTGAGCGTGCTGCACCTGCTCGACGCCGCGGCCAAGGACCGCACGGACCTCGTGCTGGCGGACTTCAGCGCCGAGCAGGTGCGCTGGGCGGTGCGGGCCGGCCTCGGCCCCTGGCTCCGGCGCTGCACGGCCCGCGACGCCGCCGCACCGGCATCGCCGCTGTGGCCGCTGGTGCACGGCGCCGACCTGACCGGCCGCGTCATCGCCGCCGAGCAGCTGGACGCGACCGCAGAGATTCTCGACGCGTGCGATGGACACGCGGCGCCGCTGACTCTCCTCAAGGGCATCTCCGTGGCCGAGCAGTACTACCCCGAGCCCCACCTACGCGTCATGGGAGACATCGACCTCCTCGTCGACGTCGACGCGCTGCCCGACGTCCGCGCGCGACTGCTGGGGCTGGGATACCGTGACGAATCGACTTATCCGCCCGAGTTCTACCTCGGCCATCACCATCTGCAGCCGCTGTTCCACCCCCGCCGGCGCGTGTGGGTCGAGCTCCACTGGACGCTGTTTCCGCCGACGGGACGGATGGGCTCGGAGCGCGCCTTCACGCTCGAGAGTGTTCTGGCGGAGCGCCGGGCCTCGACGTTCCGCGGTCGCCCCGTCTACCGTCTCAGTGACGAGCTGCAACTGGTCTACCTCGCCGCGCACTGGGCCTACGGCCTCAACCTCGAGCGCGCGATGGTCGGCATGCTCGACGTAGCACGTCTGCTGACGAGCAGCACCCCGCTGCACTGGGCGCGGATCCTCGAGTGGATCCCGGCCTCGCGGACCTCGAGCCACGTGTGCCTGATGCTGACGTATCTCGCTCGCCGCGGGCTGGTCGATCTCGATCCCGAGCTGCTCCGGCAGGTGATCCGGCGGCAACGCTCCTTCGGCAGGACGACGCTGCAGGCAATCCACGCCGTGATCGATCGCTACGTGGTCGGAGGCTGCGAGTTCGGCACTCTCATGAGCGAGCGGAACGTCGGCATTCTCTGGGACGCCCTGCTGTCGCCGGGCCCACCGGCTCGAAACGTGCTCACGATGGGCTGGAACCTGCTCCCATCGCGAAGCTGGCTGACCCGCGCTCTCGGCGTTCGTCCCTAGAGCGGCCGGGGGGACCGCTCAGTCGTCGTCTCGACCCCGCCGGCCCCGCCTGTCCCTTCCGCCGCGCCCGCCGTCGTACTTGTCGTGCCTGTCCCACCCGTTCCCACCATTCCTGCCCCTGTCCCGCTCGTGGCCGCCGTCGGAGCCGGCGCTGGCGAACGAGGGGGCAGCGGCCAGTGTGAGCACGGCGGGCGCCACGAACGCGGCCTTGCGCAGGATCTCTCGGCGGGTCGACTCTCGAGGACCGAGCTCTTCCGACATGTCGGACTCCCTTGAGTGCCTGGTCGGCGAGGCCACGCACTCCCGTTCCCGGGCCGACGGTACACGCGCGCCGTGGTCGGTCAAATAGGACTCTGGTCGCAGTCCGGGCCCAGCTCACTGGGCCGCGGCGATAGCCCTCACGGCGTCCGGGTTCTCGAGTGAGGACACGTCCCCGGCCGGTTTCCCGAGGTACGTCGCGCGGATGACCCGGCGCATGATCTTCGCGCTCCGGGTCTTGGGGAGATCGCGGGTGAACAGGATCTTTTCCGGCTTGAGCGCCTTGCCCATCGCCTGCGCCACCCGGTTGGACAGGTCGGCCCGCAGCGGCTCGGAGGGCGTGCGGCCCGGCCGCAGCACGACGAAGCAGACGACCGCCTCGCCCTTGACCTCGTGGGGGACGCCGATCACGCCGGCCTCGGCGACGTCCGGATGCCCGACCAGCACCGACTCGACCTCCGCCGGCCCCAGCCGCTTGCCGGCGATCTTGAGCGTGTCGTCGGAGCGGCCCTGGATGTACCAGAAGCCGTCGGGATCGACGTACGCCCAGTCGCCGTGCACCCACACGTCGGGCCAGCGCGACCAGTACGTCTCCTCGTAACGCTGCGGGTCGCGCCAGAAGCCGGCCGTCATGCCCGGCCAGGGCCTGGTGATGACGAGCTCGCCGACCTGCCCGCGCACCGGCGTGCCGTCGTCGCCGAAGCACTCGGCCGCCATGCCGGGGATCGGGCCCGCGAACGAGCACGGCTTGATCGGCGCGATCGGGAAGCAGCCGAGGATGCCGCCGGAGATCTCGGTGCCGCCGGTGTAGTTGATGATCGGCACGCGCGATTTTCCGGCGTTCTCGAACAGCCAGCGGTACGGCTCCGGGTTCCAGGGCTCACCGGTGGAGCCCACGATGCGGAGCGACGACAGATCGTGCGCGTGCACGTGCTCCGGCCCGTGCGGCATGAGCGCGCGCACCGCCGTCGGCGACAACCCCATCACGCTGATGCGGTGCCGCTCGACGAGCCCCCACAGCCGGTCGGGCTTCGGATAGTCGGGCACGCCCTCGAACACGACGGCCGTGCCGCCGTGGAAGAGCGCGGCCGTGAAGGCCATGGGTCCCATGAGCCAGCCGAGGTCGGTCAGCCAGAACAACCGGTCGCCCTCGCCGACGTCCATGCAGTAGCCGAAGTCGTGCGCGGTCTTGATGAGGAAGCCGCCGTGGGTGAGCACCGCGCCCTTGGGCCGCCCGGTCGTCCCCGACGTGTAGATGATGAGGCACGGACGATCGGCCTCGACCGGCACCGCCGCCGCGCGGTCGCTCTGCCCCGCCACGACCTCGTGCCACCACCGGTCCCGTCCGGCCGTCCACGGAACGTCGCGCCCGAGCCGCCGGTAGACGAGCACGTGTTCGACCGACGGACACTGGGCCACGGCCTCGTCGGCCGTCTCCTTCAGCTTGACGACCTGGCCGCGACGCTGAAAGCCGTCGGCCGTGATGAGCAGCTTCGCCTCGCAATCGGACAGGCGCGAGACGACGGCGCCGGCGCCGAAGCCGGAGAAGCACGGCGTGTAGATCGCGCCGATCTTGACGACGGCCAGGGTGGCGATCGCCGCCTCCGGCGACATGGGCAGGAAGATGCCGACGCGATCGCCCTCACCCACCCCGAGCGCGCGCAGCGCGTTGGCCAGGCGGTTCACCTCCGCCGCCAGCTCCGCGTACGTGAGCGTGCGCGCCTGCCCATCGTCACCCTCCCAGACGATGGCGGGCTTGGCCCCGCGTCCCGCGTCGACGTGCCGGTCGACGCAGTTGTCGGTGTAGTTGAGGCGGCCGCCGGGGAACCACACGGGCCAGGCGACGCCGCGCGAGCCGTCGAGGACGCGCTCGTAGGGCCGGCTCCAGCGCACGCCGAGGTCGCGCACGACCGCGTCCCAGTACCACTCGGGATCCTCGACGGAGCGCCGCTGCAGCGCCTCCAGCGTGGCGTTGCCGTGGGCCTTCATGAAGCGAGCGATGCGCGAGCGCTCGAGGTGCTCCGGGCTGGGCCGCCAGACGATGTCGCCGGTCTCGGTAGTCATAGGCCGGGCCCTATGATAATGCTTCCGCATGGGTGAAAACGTCCTCCTGACGCGCGACGGCCTCATCGCCACCGTCACACTGAACCGCCCCGATCGGCGCAACTCGCTCAGCGACCCCATGCTCACCGAGCTCGGCGCCGCCTTCTCCGAGCTGCGCGACGACGCGACCACGCGCGTCGTCATCGTGACCGGGGCGCCGCCGGTGTTCTCGGCCGGCGCCGACGCCGGGCTCAAGAGCTCGATGTCCGCCGAGGAGCGGCGGCAGGCCTTCGCCGGACGCAAGAGCCAGTTCCGCCGGCTCTTCGAGCGCGCGAACACGGTGCTGGAGGGCCTCGAGCAGACGACGATCGCCGCCATCAACGGCCACGCCGTGGGCGGCGGCTGGGGGCTCACCCTCGCCTGCGACTTCCGCATCGCCGCCGCCGAGGCCCAGCTGTGGATCCCCGAGGTCGACCTCGGCGTGCCGCTGGGGGTGGCGTCGACGACGCGCTTCGTGCGGCTGGTCGGCCCGGCGCGGGCCAAGGAGATCATCATGGACTGCCGCCGCTACTCGGCCGAGGAGGCGCGGCAGTGGGGGCTCGTGCACCAGGTCGTCCCCGGCGTCGACCTCGCCAAGGCCACGCGCGAGTACGCGGAGTTCATGGCCAGGAAGCCGTTCAAGGCGCTGGCCGAGATGAAGGCCCGCATCAACGCGATCACCCGCGCCGGCATCCCCGAGGTCAATGCGATGACCGAGGGGTTCCTGGAGCGCGCCTGATGCTCGACGGCCTCCGCGTCCTCGACCTCTCCCGCGTCATCGCCGGCCCCTACTGCGCCATGATGCTGGCCGACCTCGGTGCCGATGTCGTCAAGGTCGAGCGGCCGGGCCGCGGCGACGACATGCGCTACCTCGGCCAGGCCAAGGACGGCATGAGCCTCGGCTTCGCCACGATCAACCGCAACAAGCGCGCGATCGCGGTGGATCTGCAGCACCCCGAGGGACTCAAGATCATCCACGCGCTGGCCCGGCGCGCCGACGTCGTGCTCGAGAACTTCGTGCCCGGCGTCGCCGAGCGCCTCGGCCTCGGCTACGCGGCGCTCAGCGCCGACAACCCGGCCGTCGTCTACGCGTCGGTGAGCGGCTATGGTCAGGACGGCCCCTACGCGCGCCGGCCCGGCTACAACACGATCGCCATGGGCATGAGCGGGCTGATGGCGCTCACCGGCCAGCCGGGCGATCCGCCTACACGGCCCGGGGGCTCGATCTCGGACGTCGCGGCCTCCTATATCGCCTTCGGCGCCGTCTGCGCGGCGCTCGTGCAGCGCTTCCGGACCGGCCAGGGACAGCACGTGGACGTAAGCCTGCTCGCCTCGAGCGTCGCCCTGCTGCCCGACCCGTCGGCGCACTACTTCGCCACCGGCGTCGCGCCGAAGCGCGTCGGCAACCGTAACCCCAACGTCACGCCGGCCGAGGCGTTCGAGGCGCGCGACGGCTTCATCAACGTGGTCATCCTCAACCCCGACCAGTACGCGAAGTTCTGCCGCGCGCTGGGCGACGAGGGGCTCATCACCGAGCCACGCTTCGCCACCAACGAGGCGCGCGTCGCGAACCATCCCGACTTCAAGGCGCGCATCGAGGCCGCGCTCGCCCGGGGCACCGTGAGCGAGTGGGTCGACCGGCTGATCGGCGCCGGCATCGCCGCGGGACCGATCTACGAGTTCGACCAGGTCTTCGACGACGCCCAGGTCCGCCACATGGGAATGGTCCGCGAGGTCGACCAGCCGGGCCTCGGCTCCGTGCGGATGCTCGGCTTCCCGTTCGCCGTCGGCGGCGCGCGCCCGCCGCTGCGCCGCCCGGCCCCGCGCCTCGGTGAGCACACACGAGAAGTCCTCGGCGAGCTCGCCATTTCCGCCAGCGAGATCGAGCGCTTGATCGGCCTCGGCGCAGTCGGAGTCTCGGACTAGACTACTCCTCATTTGTTTGGTATATATCCGCCGTGGACCTTCGACGGCGGATGGAGCTTCTCACCGAGGCGGCCTTGCCCGACCGCGAGCAGGGCATGCCCAAGTACCGCCGCTCGGTCCCCGTCGGCAACCGGCCGATCACCTCCATGGGCATCGCCCAGGCGCGCCTGCCCGACGGCGGCTCGATCAACCTCATGCGGGTGATGCAGACCAACGCCTGCTCGCTCTCGTGCGGCTACTGCCCGACCTACTGCGGCGGCAAGGTCCCGCGCGCCACCGTCAGCCCCGAGGAGGTCGCGACCACGTTCATGGACGTGAACCGCAAGGGGCTGGCCCAGGGTCTGTTCCTCACGTCTGGTGTCCCGGGACGGCCGACGCGCGCCACCGACCGGATGCTAGCCACGCTCGAGGTCCTGCGCCGGCGCGAGGGCTTCGCCGGCTACATCCACGTGAAGCTCCTGCCCGGCGCCGAGACCGCCCAAGTGGAGGCGGCCGCGCGCCTGGCCACGCGGATCTCGGTGAATCTTGAGGGGCCGACAGACGCCCACGTGCGCACCCTGGCAAAGGAGAAGGACCTCACCGGCGATCTGCTGCCGAAGCTGGAGCTGGCCGGTCGCCTCTACCGCGAGGCGCGCGAGGAGGGTGGTCCGGGGCCTCGGGGCAGCACCACGACGCAGTTCGTGGTGGGCGCCGTGGGCGAGAAGGACCGCGAGGTGCTGGGGCTCGTCGCCCGGCTCGAGCGTCAGCGTCTGCTCCACCACGCCCACTTCAGCGCCTTCCAGCCCGTGGTGGGGACGCCCTTCGAGGGATTCGCGCCCACGCCGGCCGCGCGCGAATCGCGCCTCTACCAGGCCGAGCACCTGCTGCGCGAGTACGGCTTCGGGGTCGAGGAGCTGACCTTCGAGACGGGCGGCAACCTGCCGCTCGATCACGATCCCAAGACGGCGTGGGCCCTCGCCAACCCGGAGCGCTTCCCGCTCGAGCTCACGCGGGCGCCGCTCGAGCTGCTCCTCCGCATCCCCGGCATCGGGCCGAAGACCGCACGCACGCTCGTCCAGACGCGGCGTCACACCGTCCTGCGCGATTTCCGCGACCTGCGACGCCTCGGCGTCGACACGGTCCGCGCCGGCTTCTACCTCACGCTACGCGGTCGCCGACTCGCCACCGCGCCGGCACCCCATCAGCTCCGCCTCTTCGCCCCCGGCGACCACCTCACCCAGGCCCCCTTCCGGACCCCCGTCCCCCCCTGCGCGTATCGCTGACGGACTGGTGAACGCTGGCGGGCCGCGCAAGAGGGCTCAGACGTGAGGGCGCCGACGACACAGATGGCGCCGTCTCCGCACCCTGCTCGTGTCCGGAGTCAGAAGTTCGCAGTCGCGCCACCTCGACGTAGGCGGGGCGGGCACGAGGTGATGCCGGGCGCGCCACTTGATGGCGAGCCGTCGTCGCCGTTCGAGCGGAGGGCCTCGGCGAGCGCGCCGGCGACGATGGAATCGCCGCCGACAACCCCCTGTGGGGGATGGGGGGTCGCGCTCGCCGAGGCCCGGAGCGAGTTACGGCGACAGGCGAGCCATCGTGGCGCGCCCGGCGTCACCTCGTGCCCGCCCCGCCTACGTCGCTCCGGCCGATCGACGGCCCTCTGACTCCGGACGCGACCCGCCGCGGAGGTCGGCGAGGAGGGCGGCGTCGATCTTCTCGCGGACGGTGCGGCGATCGAGGCCGAGCCGGCGGCCGGTCTCCTGGTAGCTGCCCGTCTGGGCGTACACGAGCGTGCAGTAGCGACGCAGCACCTCGTCGGCGCTGAGCGAGCCGGCGAGCACGTCGTCGGCGAGGCGCTGACGAGCGGACGGATTCGCCGAGCGCGGCGGCTGGTACTCCCCCCGGATCATCACGTTGCGGACACACTGCTCCAGCTCTCGGAAGTTGCCCGGCCACCGGTAGCCCTCGCCGAGGTTCGCGTCGATCCAGCGCTCGCTCTCCTGGGCGAGGCTCTCTGCCTCCACCTCACCGGCGACGCGCCCGGCCACGAACCGTACGAGGGCCGCGCGGTCGCCGGGGGCCGCGCGCAGCTGCTCGTCGAGTGACGGCGTGACGACGAGGTCCGAGCAGAGCCGGTAGTACAAGTCCTCGCGGAAGCGCCGGGCCTCGATCTCGCGCGCGAGGTCCCGGTTGGTGGCGGCGATGATCTTGCCCTCGAACCGGCGGTCGCGCGTGTCGCCGAGCCGCTGGAACGTCCGCGTCTGCAGCACACGGAGCAGCTTGACCTGCAGCATTGGGTCGAGCTCGCCGATCTCGTCGAGGAAGACGGTGCCCAACGGAGGGCACACCTCGAGCCAGCCGGCCCTGTCTTGGAGGCCGCCGGTGAAGGCGCCGCGCTTGTGGCCGAACAGCTCGGACTCGATGAGCGTGGGCGACAGCGCCGAGGGCGCCAGCGCGTAGAACGACTCCGCGTACGCCTCGGCGAACACCTGACGCTCGCCGTCGAAGGGCACGTAGCGCGCCAGCCCGATCGCCCGGGCGACCAGCTCCTTGCCGGTGCCCGAGGGGCCCGTGACGAGGGTGGCGACGTCCCCCATGCGCTGGTAGAGCGAGCGGCGGTAGCGGCGCATGTCCCGCGTGAAGATCGACTGCCAGATGGCCGCCCGCAGCCGCACGATCGGCGGCGAGTCGCCGACGACGTTGCGGAAGATGTAGTGGAACGCCCGCCGGATCTGGAAGAACGCCGCGAAGAGATGGGGCACGTCGCGGGCGGCCAGCACCGGCGCTCGGGGGCTCCCGAGGAGACGCTCGACGTCCTTCCGGAATCGCCCGTAGAAGCCGACCGGCTCCCTGCTGGGGCGGGCCTCGACGAGACCGTAGAAGTCGTCCTCGTAGCGGCTGAACAGCCAGTACGCGACGACGTCCTCGTAGAGCCGCAGGTCCGCCTCGGTCAGCCGCGGGCCCGACCCGAGCCGCGCGGACAGCCGATCGGTCAGGGCGCCCGCGCGCTGTCGCAGGGCGTCGACATTCGGCGCCGGCTCGCCGGAGGCGTGCCAGAGCGTGCCGCCGGCGACGAAGTCGGCGCCGAGGGCCTGCCGCTCGCACGCGATCCGCTCCGGCAGGAACGGGTTGCAGTACGCCAGGCTCGAGATCGCCTCGGCCAGGGTCCGGTCCTCGGTGCTCAGGAAGCCCATGCCGACATCCAGCGTACAGGCCATGCGCATTCAATGTCCATGGCCTACGACGGCTCGGGCCGGCGACTTCGCGCAAGTGCCTTCCATGCCTGGCAGATCCGGTCGCTGCGCCGCGTGGCACATTCCGTGATCTTGCGCTGGCCGGGAGGCGGACATGGACAGCGATACGAAGCGATTCCGCGATGCGGTGGAGGCACGATTCGCGCGGCAGGTCGAGAGCCTGACGGACTCGGCGGAGCTCCGCACCCTCGAGGAGGGCCGGGCCACGCCGGAACAGTGCGACGCGTTCATCGAGAACGTGGCGCGCGCGCACCTGCGGTCGCCCCAGCTCCTCGCGTTCCTCTACGCGCTGGCACCGCCGGCCGCGGCCGCCGACCTCCGGCACAACCTGCTTGAGGAGCTGGGGCTCGAGGACGACGCGGGCCGCTCACATCCGGAGCTGCTCGAGGATCTCCTCGCGGGCGCGGGCCTGGCGCACCGGCTGCCCGACGTGGCGGCGTGCGCCGACGAGGACCTTCGCCGCATCGTCGTCGATCCCCTGCTCTACGGCACGCTCCGCGAGGTCGGCCTCGCCGCGCTCACCGAGATCGTCGCCTTCGAGTACATGCTGGCGCGGGTGTCGGGGCGCTTCGCGCGGGCCCTGGCCCGGCACCGCGAGCTGCCGCCGCCGGCGCTCGCGTGGTTCACGCATCACTCGGAGGTCGACGTCGCCCACGCCGAGCAAGGCCTGAACGACCTCGAGGCCTACGTCCGCTACTACGACTTCACCGAGGACGAGGCGCTCACGATCGTCGAGCTGGCGCTGCGTGAGAACGTCTTTCTCCGGCGGTACTGGCGATGAGGCTCGTGGGGGCGACGCTCTACGCGCTGCGCATCCCGTTCGTCGAGGCGTTCGGTCACAGCGCCGGCGAGCGGCGCTGCTCCGACTCGGTGGTGGTCCGCGTGCGCGACGAGGCCGGCACGGAGGGCTTCGGCGAGGGCGCGCCGCGTCCCTACGTGACGGGCGAGACCGTCGCGACGATGCTCGACCACCTCACCGGCGAGCTCTGGCCCCGTGTCGCGGAGCGGGAGCTGCCCTCGACGGGGCACCTGGCCGGGCTCGACGCGTTCCTGCCGGACACCCGCCTGCCCGGCGTGGTCGCGCCTCACGCCGCGCGCGCCGCCCTCGAGCTCGCGATCCTCGACTGTATGCTCCGGCGCGCCGGCCGCCCGGCGGCGACGGTGCTGCCGCCGCGCCGCCCGCGCGTGACCTACAGCGGCGTCGTCACGGCGGGCCCGATCGACCGTGCCGTCCGCCACGCGCGACAGATGCGAGCGGTCGGCCTCCACCACGTCAAGCTGAAGGTCGGCTTCGACGACGACATCGCGCGCGTGGCTGCGGTGCGCGAGGCGCTCGGCTCCGAGGTCTCGCTGCGACTCGACGCCAACGGCGGCTGGACGCTCGCGCGCGCCGTCGAGGTGCTGACCGCGGTGGCCCCGCTGGGCATCGCTGCCGCCGAGCAGCCGCTGCCCCGCGATGGAGACCTCGCGGCGCTGAGGTCTGCCGTCCCGGTGCCGCTCATGGCCGACGAGTCGCTCGTGACCCTGGCGGACGCCGAGGCGCTCATCGCCGACCGCGCGGTCGACTTCTTCAACGTCCGCGTCTCGAAGTGCGGCGGGCTCGCGCGCTCCCTGGCCATCGCCGCGCGCGCCGCCGCGGCCGGCCTCGGCGTGCAGATCGGCAGCCAAGTCGGCGAGACGGCGATTCTCGCGGCGGCCGGCCGTCACCTCGCCGCGGCGCTGCCCGAGGTCGCGTTCACCGAGGGCTCGTTCGGGACGCTCCTCCTCACCCGGGACGTCAGCGTCGAGAGCGTGCGCTTTGGACACCGCGGCGAGGCCCCGGTGCTCACCGGCCCCGGCCTCGGCATCCGGGTCGTGGAGAAGACGCTGCGCGAGCGCGCGGTCGCCGTGCGCGAGCTCGGTGCGGAGCGCTGACGTGTTCGGCCTGCTCGACCTCGCGCTCGCAGCCCAGCAGTGGCGCCACCGGCGGGTCTTCGAGGCCGCGGCCGCGGACCCACGGGCCGCCCAGGCGTGGGTCCTCCGCACGCTGCTCGCGTCCAACGCCGAGACGGCGTTCGGTCGCGACCACGGCTTCGCCGCCGTGCGGACGCCGGCCGAGTTCGCTCGGCAAGTGCCCTGCCGGGACTACGAGGCCCTGCGGCCGTACGTCGCGCGGCTCCTAGCCGACGAGCCGCGCGTCCTGACGGCCGAGCCGCCGCTGATGTTCGCCACGACCAGCGGAACGACCGGCGAGCCGAAGTTCGTCCCGGTCACGCCCACCTCAGCCCGGCAGAGCGCGGCGCTGATGCGCCTGTGGACCGTGTACGCCCTGCGCGAGCACCGCACGATGCTCGACCGGCGGGTCCTCACGATGGTCGGCGCGGCCGTGGAGGGCACGACGCGAGGCGGCACGCCCTACGGCGCGATGACCGGCATGACCTACCAGCGGCTGCCCTGGCTCGTCCGCCGCCGCCAGGCCCTGCCCTACCCGGTGGCGCTGATCCGCGACCACGAGACGCGCTACTTCGTCGCCGCCCGCCTGGCGCTGGGACACGCCGTCTCCTCGGTCGGCACACCCAACGCGAGCACCCTGCTCCGCCTGGCCGAGACCGTCGGTCGTCGCTCCGACGAGCTGATCCGTGCCGTCCGGGACGGCGTGCTCGGCGTCGACGACGTCGCTCCCGCCGCGAGCGCCGGGATGAGCGGGAGCGAGCTTCGCGCGGCGCTCGCCCGCGGTCTTCGGCCCGACGTCCAACGCGCCGCGACGCTGTCGAGGGTGGCCGCCCGGCACGGTCGGCTGGTCCTGGGCGCGTGCTGGCCAGAGCTGACGCTGGTCGCCTGCTGGCTCGGCGGCAGCGCGGGGCTGCAGGCCCGCCACCTCGACGCGCACGTCCCCGGCGTCCCCCGTCGCGACCTCGGGCTCGTCGCGAGCGAGGGTCGGCTGACGATCCCGGTCGAGGACGACTCCGCGGCCGGGGTACTCGCCGTCCACACGACGTTCTTCGAGTTCGTGGCCGAGGAGGATCTCGACCGGCCCGATGCGCGCACGTGGCTGGCTCACGAGCTCGAGGACGGTCGCCGCTACGACGTGCTCGTCACCGGCGCCAACGGCCTCTACCGCTACGACCTGAACGACATCGTCGAGGTCCGCGGCTTCCACGGCCGGACCCCCAAGGTCGCCTTCGTGCGCAAGGGACGCGACATGCTCAACATCACCGGCGAGAAGCTCCACCTCAACCATGCGCTGCACGCCCTGCGCACCGCCGAGGGCACGGCCGGGCTCGGCGTCTGGCAGTTCCGCCTGATCCCCGACGTCGAGGCCGCGCGCTACGACCTGCTGCTGGAGCTCACGCACCCCGCGCCCCCGGCGGCGCTCGATGCGTTCGTCGTGGCCTTCGACCGGGCCCTGGCCGAGGTCAACGTCGAGTACGCGTCGAGGCGTGCCTCGGCGCGCCTCGCCATCCCGCGTCTCCACGTCATGCGGCCGGGGTGGTCGGAGCGCGTGTGTCGACACGAGGTCGCGGCGGGGCGGCGCGAGGCACAGCACAAGTGGTCCGCCCTCCGTCCCGAGTGGGACGCGGTGAGCCGCGGCGAGGTCGCTGAGCCGGTGGAGGCGACTCGGCCGGTCGGAGCCGCCTCGTGAGGCGCCGGCCGCCGGTCTCGGCCCTCACCCTCACGGCGCTCACGGTCCTGTTCGCCGCGCGGGTCGTCGGCCAGGCCCTGGTGGCCTTCGTCGGCGTGCCCTGGCTGCCGCCCATGGAGGCCTGGTACTCCGGCCTGCTGCCCTATCCGGTCCTGCTCCCGGTCCAGATCGGCATCCTGGGCCTCCAGGCGGCGATCGATCGCGACGTGTGGCGCGGGCACGGGTTCTTCGCTCGGTCGACGGCCCAGACGGGCCGACGCCTGCAGTGGCTCGCGTGCGGCTACGCCCTCGCGATGCGGCGCGGCTGCTGGTGACCGGCACGCACCTGATTCCGGTGGCGTTCCACTGGGTCCTCGCCGCGTACCTGCTGACCCTCGGCACGACGTCCACACGCGAGGCGCGGGCGACGGCCGCCGCCCCGGCTACTTCTTGAAGACCTCGCGCAGCAGGTCGGTGGTGCGGGCGGTGGGGTTCGTGCGGATCTTGCGCTCCTCGTCGCCGACGACGTGGAAGAGGCCGTCGAGGGACTTGCCGACGACGTAGCGGTTGAGGTCGTAGTCCTCCGCCTTGAAGAACGGGATCGCCGAGGCCTGCGCGAGCAGGTCCTTGTACTGGCGCGCCACGCCGACCTCGTTCATGCTGCGCTCGACGACGGGCGAGAAGGCCGTGGTCAGCTTGACCGTCGTCTTGCCCTTGAAGTAGTCGGTGGCCGCGGTGTCGGGGCCGGAGAGGATCCGGCTCGCGTCGTCGATGCTCATCTCGCCGATGGCGCCGACGAAGATCTCGCGCGCGGCCGGCGCGGCCCGCTCGGCGGCGCGGTTCATCCCGAGCACGAGCTCGTCGACCCGGTCCCCCTGCCCGATCAGCCGGAGCCCCTGCTCGAGCGACTTGAGGCGCTCGGGCATCAGGATCTTGATCGCCTGGTTGGCGAAGTAGCCGTCGACCCGGCCGGTGACCCCGACCGCGTTCTCGGTGCCGACGCGGAGGGCCTCCTTCAGCCCCTGGCTGATCCGCGCATCCCCCAGCCCCTCGCCGGACGAGGGCATTTGCGGCAGGCGCTTCAGTAGATCTGGGAGCTGGGCGAACGACGACGTCGCGCCGAGCAGCAGCATGAGCAGCGCGACGAGGATCAGCCGGGCGCGTGGGGTCACAGGGTCTCCAATTGGCGGGCCAGCGCCGCGCGGTCGGTGACCGGCAGCTCGCAGGCGTAGTTGCGGCAGACGTAAGCCGTCGGCTTGCCGTCGACGAGCGGGCGTCCCTCCAGCAGCGGCAGCCCCGCCGCGGCGGCCGCGTCACCCGCGATCATGCCCGCCGTCACCCGGTTCGGGAGGAAGCGGCCGAAGACCTCGGCGATCAGCGGCCCGGCGTCGCCGCCGGCAGGCGTCACGAGCGCGACCTCCACCTTCGGGCCCAGGTAAAAGTCGAGCGCGCACAGGAACCGACCGAAGGCGGTAGGATGCCGGCCGAGCAGGTCGGCCATCGGGCGGAGTGCCGTGAGCGCGCGCGCCTCGTACGCGCTCTCACCGGTCAGCTCGGCCAGGCGCAGGAGCATCTCGATCGCCACCGAGGTGCCGCACGGGACGGCGTTGTCGTACAGGTTGCGGGGGCGGACGATCAGCTTCTCGTGGTCGTGGCCGGTGTCGTAGAAGCCCTCGAGCGAGTCGTCCCAGAAGAGACGGAGCATGTCGTCCGCCAGTGATCGCGCCGCGTCGAGCCAGCGGCGCTCGAACGTCGCCTCGTACACCTCGACGAGCGCCGCCCCGACCATCGCGTAGTCCTCGAGGTACCCCTTGAGCCGGGCCTCGCCGTTCTTCCAAGTCCGCAGCAGACGGCCGTCGCGGCGCATCGCCCCGAGCAGGAACTCGGCGTTGCGCACGGCCGCCGCCACGTAGTCCGCGCGGCCCAGCGCTCGTCCAGCCTCGGCGAAGGCGCGGCAGGCCAGTCCGTTCCACGCCGCCAGCACCTTGTCGTCGCGCCCGGGCCGCACGCGGCGGCCGCGCGCCTCGAGCAGGCGGGCGCGCAGGGGGGCGATCGCCTCGGGGTCGGGCTCGCCGGCGAGGAACAGGTTGTTCTTGCCCTCGAAATTCGGCCCCCGGTCCACGCCCCAGTACGTCAGCGCCCGGTCGGCGTCGGCGCCCAGCACGGCCCGGATCTCGTCAGCGGTCCACACGTAGAACTTGCCCTCGTGCCCCTCGGAGTCGGCGTCCTCGGCGGAGTAGAAGCCGCCGGCGGGATCGGTCATGTCGCGCAGGACGTAGTCGAGGGTCTCCTCGCAGATCCGGCGGCACTCGGGATCGCCGAGCGCCAGCCAGGCGTGCAGGTAGAGCGAGGCGAGCTGCGCGTTGTCGTAGAGCATCTTCTCGAAGTGCGGGATCATCCAGTGCGCGTCGACCGAGTAGCGCGCGAACCCGCCGCCGAGCTGGTCGTACATGCCGCCGCGAGCCATGCGAATCAGCGTCGTGTGAACCATCCGCTGCGCGTAGGGGTTCCCGGTCCGCTTGAAGAAGCGCAGGACGAACTCCCAGATCATCGGCTGCGGGAACTTCGGCGCCCCGCCGAGCCCGCCCCACTCCTCGTCGAACTGGCTGCTGATCCCCTGGAAGGCGCTGAACAGGATCTCGTCCCCCAGCAGGGTGGCCGAGCGCCGCAGCCGCTCGGTCTGGTTGAGCGACTCCGTGATCTGCTGGCCCGACTGCACCACCTCCGCCCGGCGCGACCGCCACGCATCGGCCAGCGCCGTCAGCAGCCGCGGGAAGCCCGGCAGCCCGTGGCGGTCGACGGGCGGGAAGTACGTTCCGCCGTAGAACGGCGTACCGTCAGGCGTCAGGAAGACCGTCATCGGCCAGCCGCCGTGGCCCGTCAACGACTGCACCGCCTGCATGTAGATGTGGTCGACGTCCGGGCGCTCCTCGCGGTCGACCTTGACGTTGACGAAGCTGGCGTTCATCTGGGCGGCGATCTCGGGATTCTCGAACGACTCGCGCTCCATCACGTGGCACCAGTGGCACGCGGAGTAGCCCACCGACAACAAGACCGGCTTGTCCTCGGTGCGGGCGCGGGCGAAGGCCTCGTCGCCCCACGGGTACCAGTCGACCGGGTTGTGCGCGTGCTGGAGCAGGTAGGGGCTGGTCTCGCGGGCGAGGCGGTTGGTCGGCACGGGCTCTCTCGTCAGCGGGTGAACGGCAGCGCGCTCACGATCGCCGGCACCACGCGGTCCCCCACGCGCACGCCGACGGCGGTGCCGGGCTCGGCGTGCTGGCGGCGGACCATCGCGAGCGCGATCGGACGGTCGAGCGCGAAGGATCGCACGGCGCTCGTCACCGCGCCGATCACCGCGTCGCCGGCCACGACCTCGCTGCCGGCCGGCGGGACCACGTCGCCCTCGAGCACGAGGCCGCGCAGGTGGCGGTTGACGTGGCCGCGGTCGCGGATGCGCACGACGACTTCCTGCCCGGGGTAGCAACCCTTGGTGTACGAGACGAGGTTCTCGAAGGGCACCTCTGGGAGCAGCACGGCCGGCCCGATGTCGGACGGGAACCGGGGCGCGCCGGCCTCGATGCGCAGCGACTCGACCGCGGAGCCTCCGAGCGCGACGGCGCCGGCGGCAGTCAAGGCCTTGCCCAGCCGCTCGCTCTCGGCGGCCGGCGCGGCGACCCAGACCTCGGGCTCGCCGGTCTCGCCCCCGCCCCGCACCAGCCGCACGTCGACGCCGTCGATGCGCCCGGCCACGTGCGCCCACGGCTGCGCCTCGGGCGCCGCGCCGGCCAGCCGCTCGACGAGGGAGGGCACCTCCGGACCGGTGAGCAGCACCAGCGCCCACTCCTCGCCGGCGTCCCGGAGCTCGACCTTCTCCGAGAACAGATACCGGTCGAGGGCCTCGAGCGTCGAGGCCGCCGTGGTCGGCGGCGTGACGAGGAGGATGCGGTCGTCGAGCACCCACACGAGGAGGACGACCTGGACCTTGCCGTGCACGTCGAGCAGCGTGGCGGCGCAGCCCTGCCCCGGCGCCAGCGACTTCACGTCGTTGCTCAGCAGCGCGTTCAGGAACGTCGCCCGGTCGCGGCCGGTGGCCTCGAGCACGCCGTGGTCGCGGCGGTCGACGAGGCCGGCGCCCCGGCGCGCCGCCGCATACTCCATCTTCGCGTCCGTCGTCGCCATCGGGCTCATTCTACATCGAGCGGCGCGTTGACACCGGCGCGCGCGATCGCTAGATTCCTCGCGTGCGACCGCCGCCGCGCGCCGCCGTGCGTCGCTTCCAGCGACGCCTCCTCGCCTGGTACGCGCGCCACGGCCGCGACCTGCCGTGGCGCCGCACGCGCGTGCCCTACCGCGTGCTCGTCTCCGAGATCATGCTCCAGCAGACGCAGGTCGACCGCGTGATCCCCAAGTACCGCCAGTTCCTCCGCCGCTATCCGTCGCTGCGCGCGCTCGCGGCCGCGCCCGTGGAGGACGTCCGGCAGCTCTGGTACCCGCTGGGCTACAACGTCCGGCCGCTGAGACTGCACGCGATCGCCCGGGAGACGGTCGCCCGCTACCGTGGACGGCTGCCCGACGACGCCGAGCGGCTGCGCGCGCTGCCGGGCATCGGGCGCTACACCGCCGGCGCGGTGCTCTCGTTCGCCTACGGCCGCGACGTCGCCGTCCTCGACACCAACGTCCGCCGGGTGCTCACGCGCGTGTTCCTCGGCGCCCGCCGCGCGGCCCGCGTGCGGGGCGACCGCGCGCTGTGGACGCTCGCCGAGACCCTGGTGCCCGCGGGCCGCGGCTACGACTTCAACCAGGCCCTGATGGACTTCGGCGCCACGTGGTGCACGCCGCGCCGTCCCCGGTGCGTCCCGTGCCCCATGCGCGGCTTCTGCGCCACCTATCCCGACGCCCCCCGCGGCCACGGCCGCTGACCGAGGTCCGGTGGTGCCGCTGGTGATCGAGGTCGCCGCCGGGCTCATCCGTGACGGGGCCGGCCGCTATCTCATCACACAGCGCCGGCGCGGCTCGCACCTGGCCGGACTCTGGGAGTTTCCGGGCGGCAAGGTCGAGGCCGGCGAGAGCCCGGCGGCCTGCCTGCGCCGCGAGCTCGTCGAGGAGCTGTCGGCCACGTTCACCGTGGGGGAGCTGGTCGAGACGGTGCGCTGGGAGTACCCCGAGCGGATCGTGGTCCTGCACTTCTTCGACTGCCGCCACGAGTCCGGTCTCATCGTGCCCCGCGAGGAACAGGCCATGATCTGGGTCGAGCCCGCCCATCTCCCCGACTACGACTTCCCGCCCGCCGACCGCGAGCTGATCAACCGCCTGCGAACCCGCCCCTAACTCCTCCTCGCTGGCAGGCAGCATGCAGCGGCCGGAGTCGATGCGTCGCCTGCGATGGCCTGTGGTTGTCGTCGGGTTGGTGGCTGCTGTCGGGGTGGTGACGCTTCTCTGCCTGCCCCAGATCGTTCGGCGGGTCGCCATCATCCGGATCGAGGCAATAACTCACCGTCCGACGAGCATCGACGCGGTCGAGCTGTCTCTGCTGCGCGGCCGCGTCGGCGTGCGCGGCCTCCGACTCACCGAGCCGGACGGGACCCCGTTCGCGGACCTCGAGCGTCTGGACGCTCGCCTCCACGTGCTCTCGCTGCTCCGCGGGCACCTCTGGCTCCGCGAGCTCGTGGTGAACGGCTCCACCGTGCGCGTCGTCCGCCTGCCGGGCGGCGACTTCAACCTCTCGGACCTCATCGCGGCGTCGGGGGCGACCGAGCGCACGTTCGACGTCACCGTCGATCGCTTCACGCTGCAGCACGGCACCGTCACGCTGGAGGACCGGGCGCTCCCCGAGACGCGTACCTGGGCGTCGGAGCACATCACGATCGACGCCCACAACGTGTCCACCCGGCGGGGTGACGGAACCGCCGTCGCTCACTCGCTGACCGCGGGCAGCCCTGTGTCGGTCGAGATGTGGGACTTCCGCCTGTACCCGATCCACTTCAGGGCCATGGCGAAGACGGAGGGCACCGACCTCACGCCGCTGCAACTCTACCTTCCGCCCGGTACGCCGGTCACGCTCGTGCAGGGGCGTGTCAGCACGTCGGTCTCCGTCGTCCACGACGCGCGGACGGGTCTGCGCGCCGACGCGACCGGCCGCTTCGAGGACGTCATCCTCACCCGCGCCGGCGGCGGCGAAGACCTCGCCCGGCTTCCCCGGCTCACCGTCGACGTGCGCGGCTTCGGCTTCAACGACGGGGAGGTGGAGCTGGCCCGGCTCGCTCTCGACGGCGCGATCCGAATGCGCGATCCGTCGGCGCCCGCGAGCGGTCGCTACCCGCTCTCGAGCGTCCGCGCCAGCGTCTCGGATCTCACCTGGCCCGCCCGGACGGCGGGCCGGCTCGAGGCGGCAGCCACCGTCCCGGGCGGCGGCGCGCTGTCGATCGTGGGTACGGTGCGTCCGCCGCCCGCGGCGACCCAGGCCACGCTGCGGCTCACGGGTCTGCAGCTGGCGCCGTGGGCGCAGCTCCTGCCGATGGCCGTACGCGTCGCCGGCCGCGCGGAGGCCAACCTGTCGATCGACGAGCCGCTGGCCGCCGGTGTGCCGACGCGCGTGCACGGCGTGGTCGCGGTCGACCGGCCCACCATCGCCGACGCTCGCCAGGAGCTCCTGTCCGCGCGACGGATCGAGGCGCGCGGGCTCGAGCTGCACTGGCCGACCCGCCTCGCCGTCACGCGCGTGCTGGTGGACGGCCCCCGGGCCATGATCGAGCGCGATCGCGCCGGCAGCGTCTCCCTCGTGACCGCGCTGACGCCGCCGTCGGCGCCCGAGCGCGGCACGCCGAAGCCCCCGACGCTCGCCATCGAGATCGGCGAGGTCGGCGTGCGCGATGGCCGTGTCACGTGGCACGACGGGATGCGCACACCGCCCGCCCGGCTCGAGATGGCGGCGCTCGAGGCGACCGCGACGAATGCCGGCTGGCCGGTGCGTGGACCGCTCGGCGTCCGGGGGTCCCTACGTCCACCCGGAGGCGGCCTGGTACGGCTCTCGGGTCGAGTCGGGGTCGACCCCTTCACGGCGAACGTGCGCATCGTGGCGCAGGGCGCGGAGCTCTCGCCTTATCAACCCTACGTGCCCACACCGGCCCTCGTCACCGGCGCCGCCGATCTCGACGTCGTGCTCGCGGTGGATTCCGTGACGGAGGGCCGGGCCACCGCCCGCGGCACGGCGGGTCTGTCGCGACTCGACGTGCGCGATGGTGAGCGGACGGTGGCCCGCCTCGAACGCGCGACGGCGGTGGGCCTCGAGGTCGACTGGCCTGGGCGTGTGTCGGTCGACCGGCTCGCGCTCACCCGGCCCTGGCTCCTGCTGGAGCGCGACACCGCGGGCTCGCTGGGGCTGCGCCGGCTGCTCGTCCCCTCGCCGGCCCCCGGTCCCGCCGTCGCCACGGCCGAGACGAACGCGCTCGCCGTCACGCTCGCGCACGTCTCCGTCGCAGACGGTGGGGTGCGGATCGTCGACCGCGCGGTGTCCCCGTCCTTCGCCGTCGACGTGCAACCGACGAGGCTGCGGGTGGATGGCCTGTCGACACAGGGAGGCAAGCCCTCGCGCTTCGATCTCACGGCCAACGTGGGCGCCGCCACCGAGCTGATCCTCGCGGGCACGATCACCGCCTTCGGAGGGCCGCTGCGCCTCCAGGTCGACGGGGAGCTGCGTGAGTTCGCCGTTCCCCGCACGAATCCGTATCTGCTGCAGCAGGCCGGGTGGAAGAGCACCGAGGGGCGTCTGACCACGAAGCTCCACTGCCGCATCGACGGCGACGCCCTGTCGGCGAGGACCGACGTCCGGGTGAGTCGACTGCAGCTGGCCAAGGCCGCCAGCGCGGACGAGACTCAGCGACGCATCGGCCTACCTTTGGGCTTGCTCACGACGCTCATGAAGGACCGCCGCGGAGACATCACGCTGTCGCTCCCCGTGGGCGGCCGTCTGAGCGATCCGGAGTTCGACGTCAGGGAGACCGTGTGGAGCGCGCTCCGCTCGGTCACCATCAACGCCGTCACCCTGCCGATCAGCTGGATCGGCCGGGTGCAGTTCACGCCCGACTCGAGGATCGAGAAGATCCAGGTGGATCCGATCCCGTTCGAGCCGGGGACGGCCACCCTCACGGCCCTGGGCGAGGCGCGAGCCGTCCGGGTGGCGGCGTTCCTCGATCAGAGCCCCGAGGTCCGGATGGCCCTCACGCCGGTGGTGGGCACGAGCGACCTCGTGGAGCTCCGGCGGCGCGCGTTCGACGCGGTCATCGAGCGCACGGCCCGCAAGGGCCGGCTCACGCGCGACGAGGCCATCGTGCGGGTGTATGCCGAGCAGCGGCCCGGTCAGCCCGTCCCCGAGACGCCCGCCGCCGCGCTCGCCGCGCTCCTGGAGGAGGCGGAGCTCCCCGTCTCGCAGCGGTCGGAATTGGCCGCGGCGCGCCTGGACGCGGTGCGCGCCGTCGTCACGCGAGCGGGCATCGAGGCGGCGCGGCTGCCGGAGGGCGCCGCGCAGCGAGACGACGGGGAGAGCCAGGTCGAGTTGGAGATCCTCGACCCGGAGGCGCCACGGCCGTCGCGGCTGCGGGAGGCGCTGCGCAGACTCGGCGTGCCGGTCCCGTCGCCGAAGTCGGAGCCATGAGCGGTCGACGCCTCGGCGCGATGCTGAGTGTCGCGCTGCTCGCGGCGAGCTGCGCGACGCTGGATCCCCAGGAGGACACGCGCATCGAGGCCGAGGTGAAGGCGCGCCTGGTCGGCGAGAAGAGCGAGAACCTGACCCGCATCGACGTCCTCAGCACGAACGGCGTCGTCTACCTGAGCGGCACCGCCGCGACGTCCACCGCCCGCGAGAAGGCCGCGGACCTCGCGGCCGCGGTGCGCGGCGTCCGTCGGGTCACCAACACCCTGGTCGTCCGCCCGCCGTGAGCGTCACGTCCCCGACATCAGCGCTCCGCACCGGGCCTTGACCTCCGCGACGGACCCGCACTCCTTGACCTGACTCACGAACGCGCCGAGGGGAGTCGCCTCGACGCCCTCCGCTCGGCCGGTCAGCCGCCGGAGCGCGGCGGCGCCCTCCGGACTGTCGAGATCACACGCGAAGATCCGCTCGGAGCTGAGGCCCATGAACTTGGAGACCTCGATCGTCAGGCGTCCTCCCTTGAAGCCCCCCTTGTCGTGGTTGACGACGATCTTCTCGCCGCTGTCGAGGGTGATCTGGCAGTACGCACCGGCCTTGGGATCCGTGACGAACCGTCCAACCTTGGCCATCGCTGACTCCTCCGTGTCGGTCGTTCGGTGCCGCGTTCGGGACGAATCCGACGATCACGGTCGACGACGCCGGGCGTCGGTGACCGAAAATCAGGGAGGGACCCAGGCTAGTGAGGATCTTCGGACGACGGGGCTGGCTCGCAGCACGCCCGAGCCAGGTGATGCATCGACGCACGCCCGGGCGCCGGCCCGTCGCCGCGCCCGGCCCACCGGTGCCGTGCGTCGCTGATGCGAACCGGCATGACCGGGGTCGAACCCGCGACGAGCGCGGGCAGCACGACACCGCGGACCGCCGCGCGTCCGCCGCCGACGCTCTCGACCGAGTCGGCCGGCTCGAAGACGAAGGCCCCCGGCATCGCCGGCAGCGCGAGATCCAGGGTGACGTAGATCAGGATCGCCACGAGCAGCTCCGGGCGGCACTTCATGCGGCGATTCTACCGGAGGGCCGGCGGCCGACCAGCGCCAGGCCGCCCGCCACGAGCGCGCCCGCGAGATTCACGAGGACGACGAGCGCCAAGGCGATGAGCACCAGGGCCATGACGCCCCCGCGCGCCTCGTGCAGACCGACCTCGCGTGGGAGCTGCTCGTCGAGCCAGAACAGCGGGGCCAGCACGACGGCGGGCGTGACGACGACGACCACGAGCAGCCCGACGACGATCCGGCCGACGCGTCGGACGACGGCGAGACCACGGTGGCGCGCCTCGGTCCGGACCCACAGGCCGGTCATGAGCGCGAACAGCACGACGAGGCAGGCGAGGAAGGCGATCTGGGACAGCACCCGCGCGCCGGCCATCGCGTACAGCATCCCGAACAGCATGACGCCGACGGCGTTGGTCGCGGCGAGGGCGAGCATGCCTAGCCCTGCTGCGGAATCCCGAGCCAGACGAAGAACACCCGGCTCACCAGCCACAGGCCGACATACAGCGCGAGCGCCACGACGCGAACCCGTGCCTCGGGTGTGCCGGGCGCCAGCAGCCGGCGCACCGGCCGCGTCAGGGGTCCGGTGACGACACCGAAGAACCAGAGAACGGGACTGCCGGGCGAGCTCACGAACCGCGCGAACACGATGTGCAGCGCGAGATAGACCGCCGCCATGAAGAAGACGAGCGGGATCACGATATTCGCGAGCAGCGCCGCTCGAAGAGCGAGCTCGTCCATCGCGCGTGATGATAACAGGCATGGATTCGAGGGACGCCCCGGCTCCGCCGGGGCGTCCAGAGCCGCCAAAGGGGGGCTTGGGGGGCCCGCTGGGGGCCCCCCATCCCAATCTAGTGCGCCGGGGCCTCCTGCAGGTCGCGCCCGAGCGGATCGCCCTTGGTGCCTTGCCCCGACTTCGGATAGCGCACGCTGACGACCAGGTCCTGCACCGACTGGGGCGGCGGCGCCGTCAGCAGCGAGACGATCCAGATCGTGAGGAAGCCGGCCGGCAGCCCGAAGATGGCGGAGGCGATGGTCTGGGTCCCCCACCACGACATCCCGAAGAACCGGCTGCCAATCATGTAGAAGAGCGTCACGCCGAGCCCGACCAGCATCCCGACGTTGGCTCCGATCGCGTTGGCCCGCTTCCACCAGATACCCATGACCAGCGCCGGGAAGAACGACGCACCGGCGAGGCTGAACGCCCACGCCACCAGCTCCACGATGAGCGAGAGGCGGTACGTCGAGATCCACGCCGCCACGATCGCGGTCACCACGAGCAGCACCTTGGTGATGGTGAGCCGCTTGACCAGGGAGGCGCTGGGATCGATGACGTTGTAGTAGAGGTCGTGCGAGATGGCGTTGGCGATGGTGAGTAGCAGGCCGTCGGCCGTCGACAGAGCGGCGGCGAGCCCGCCCGCCATCACGAGGCCCGTGATGACGAAGGGAAGCCCGGCGATCTCCGGGGTGGCGAGCACCACGAAGTCGCTGGACTTCAGCACGAAGTCGGCCCACTGCACGATGCCGTCGCCGTTCTTGTCCACGACGTCGAAGAGGCCCGCTGGCTTCCAGAGGTTCACCCAGCTCGGCAGCTCGCTGATCTTGGTCCCGACCAGCCGGGTGTACAGGGCGAACCGGGCGAAGGCCGCGTAGGCGGGCGCCGTGAAGTACAGCATGAAGATGCACAGGAGCGCCCACGCGCACGTGGTCCGCGCCTGCCGCACCGACGGCGACGTGTAGTAGCGGGTCAGGATGTGGGGCAGCCCGGCGGTGCCGACCATCAGGCAGAACGTCAGCGCCAGGAAGTTCCACATGCCGGTGCCCGTCGGCACGGTGAGGTACCGGCCGAACTTGGCGTCGTCACTCGCGGCCGGCGCCGTGGCCTGGCGCGTGGCCTGCGCAGCCTCGGCCTTCAGCTTGTCGACCTCGGCCTCGGACAGGCCGCCGGTCTTGATCTTGGCGTTGGCCGCATCGGCCTCCGCCTTCCACAGCGCCCGCGTCTCCTTCTCCTTGGCGTCACGGGTCACCGCGATCGCCGCCGCGTTGTTGCGCTGCAGGAGCTGGCCGTACGTGAGCTCGGGGATCGGGATGGAGAAGATCTGCCACGACAGGTACACGACCGGGACGAGGTAGCTGATGATCAGGATGATGTACTGCGCGACCTGCGTCCACGTGACCGACTTCATGCCCCCGAGGACCGAGCAGAACAGCACGCCGATGAGCCCGAGGAAGACGCCGACGTTGAAGTCGATCCCGATGAAGCGGGCCACGATGAAGCCCACGCCGGTGACCTGCGCGATCAGGTACATCAGCGAGCACGCGATGGCGGCCACGACGCCGATGACCCGTGCGGTGTTGCCGCCGTAGCGGGCGCCGAGGAAGTCGGGAATCGTGTACGCGCCGAACTGGCGCAGGTACGGGCCGAGGAAGACCGCGAGCAGCAGGTAGCCGCCCGTCCAGCCCATCACGTAGGCGAGACCGGAGAAGCCCTGGACCGACAGCGCACCCGCCATCGAGATGAACGAGGCCGCCGACATCCAGTCCGAGCCGGTCGCCATGCCGTTGTAGAAGGCGGGCACGTTCCGGCCGGCCACGTAGTACTGGTCGGGGTTGGACGTCCGCGTCAGCACGCCGATCACGACGTAGATGGCCAGCGACAGGGCCATGAAGAGCCAGCCGATCATCTGGTTGCTGAAGAGGCCCAGCCGCTCGCCGATGCCGATCAGCACCGTGATGGCGAGGAACATGATCGTGTACAGGCCGAAGATCTTGTCGAGGCTCATGGTCGGCTAGCCCTCCTCACGGATGCCGTACTCTTCATCCTTCTTGTTCATGAGGTAGGCGTACACCGCGATCTCGATGACGAAGATCGCCAGCGAGCCCTGCGCCGCCATGTAGTAGCCGAGCGGGAAGCCGATGATCGTCCACTGGTTGAGCCAGCTCGCCCACAGACCGGAGATGAGGAAGGTCACCACGAACCAGATGACGAGGAGGACCGTGGTCAGCTTGATGTTGTAGCGCCAGTACTCCTCCCGTTGCTGGTCGGTGAGCTCCCCGGAAGCCCTCCTGGTGCCTGTGGAGGGTTTTGCTGCAGTGGTCGTCGCCATTCGCGTGACCTCCTTGTCGTCGCGTTCACCCCTTGTCGTGCTCGCGAGCGCAGGGGATGCCCCTGCCACCGGACCACGGCGAAACCCGGTCGATACAGCATGGGGGATGCCACGAGGAGGATAACCGAAAGGCCGCGAAAATATGTCGAACTCACCCCCAGAGCCCGCGCGCGCCCTTGGTGTCGGGACCAAGACGTCGGGTATCGAGGCCCTGACGCGGCGCGTAGAGCCGACTAGCCGGTCTCGTCCTCCTGGCCGTCGCCGGGCTCGGCGGGATGAGGGCGGCGCAGGCCGTAGCGGGTCAGCTTCTCGGAGAAGTTCTTCGGGTCCATGTCGGCGTGCTTGGCCGCCGCCGTCAGCTTGCCGCCCTCCCGCTCCAGCACGCCCGTGATGTAGGCGCGCTCGAACTCCTCCACCACCCGGGCCTTGGCCTCCCGGAACGGCAGCCCGACGTCGACGCGGGGCCGGGCGCCGGCCCCGGTCAGGAACGGCTCCACGTCGGTCACGGTGTCGCCCTTGGCGACGATCACGGCGCGCTCGATGACGTTCTCCAGCTCGCGCACGTTCCCGGGCCACGCGTAGCGGCAGAGCGCCTGCATGGCGGCGGGGGCGATGGCGCGCACCGCCTTCTTGGACCGCCGCGCGCTCGCCTCCAGGAAGTGGCGGGCCAGGATGGGGATGTCGCCGGCCCGCTCGCGCAGCGGGGGCACCTGCACCGGCATGACCGACAGCCGGTAGAAGAGATCGCGCCGGAAGGCGCCGCGCTCGACCTCGGCCTGCAGATCCTTGTTGGTCGTGGCGATGAAGCGCACGTCGATCTCGACCACCCGGTCGGCGCCGATTGGGGTGACGCGCTTCTCCTCGATGGCGCGCAGGAGCTTGCTCTGCAGCGGCAGCGGCATCTCGCCGATCTCGTCGAGGAGCAGCGTGCCGCGGTTGGCCATCTGGAACAGGCCGCGCCGCGTCTCGCTGGCCCCCGTGAACGAGCCTTTGCGGAAGCCGAACAGCTCGGACTCGAAGAGCTCCTCGGGGATCGCCGCGCAGTTGACCGGCACGAACGGCTTGTCGCGGCGGGCGCCGCTGAAGTGGATGGACCGGGCGAGCAGCTCCTTGCCCACCCCGGTCTCGCCGTAGATCAGCACCGTCGTGTCGAGGTCGGCGAGCGAGCGCAGGAGCTCGAACATCTCCTGCATGACCGGGCTCTGGGTCAGGACGTTGCGCAGCGTGAACCGCTCCTGGTTGCGCCGGATGGTGGCGCGGCTGGCCGCCTTCAGCTCCTGGAACTCGATCGCGCGCCGCACGACCATGAGCACCTCGGCCGTCTCGAACGGCTTGACGAGGTAGTCCACGGCGCCCAGTCGCATCGCCTCGACGGCCGACTCGATGGTGCCGTAGGCGGTCATGACCACTACCGCCTGGTCGGGGTGATCGGCCTTGAGGCGCCGGACGAACTCCACCCCATCGATGCCGGGCAGCCGCTTGTCACTGAGCACGAGGTCCACGTCGTCACGCTTGAGCAGGTCGATGGCGTCCTCGCCGCTCGGCGCGGCCAGCACCTCGAAGCCCGCCACCTCCAGGGTGCGACGGAGGGGCCGCAGGAAGATCTCGTCGTCCTCGACCACCAGGATGCGGTGCTTCATCTCGTCCTCATGGCGCCACCGGCGCCGCCACCGTCGCCCGCGGAATCACGAGCCGCACGGTGGTCCCCCGCCCCGGCGCGCTGTCGATCTCGATCTCGCCGCCGTGCAGGTCCATGATCTTCTTGACGATCGCCATGCCGAGGCCCGTCCCCGTCGGCTTCGTCGTGTAGAACGGGAGAAAGATCTTCTCGCGGTGCTCCGGCTCCATGCCGGTGCCGTTATCGGCCACCTCCACGACCGCCGCGCCGTCGCGGCCCAGCAGGCTGACCTCCACCCGCCCGCCGAGCCGTCGCTCGGTCGCCTCCAGCGCGTTCTTCACGACGTTGGAGAACACCTGCCGCAGCCGCTGCCCGTCGACGGCCGCGACGAGGTCGAGGTCGAGCCCGCGGGCCACGAACGTCACGCCGCGCGTCTCGCCCTCGCCCGCGTAGCTCTCGACCACCGGGGCCAGGATCCGGGCGAGCGGGTACTCCTGCAGGTCGAGCCGCGTGTCGCGCGCGTAGTCGAGCAGGTCGGCCACGATCGACTCGATCTCGGCGATGCCGGACAGGACCGACTCGGCCATCTCCTGCGAGATGCGCGGATCGTTGAACCCGCCCGAGGACAGAAGATTGGTCGCCATCTTGATGCCGCCCAGCGGGTTGCGGATCTCGTGGGCGACGCCGGCCGCCATCTCGCCGAGCGACGCGAGCTTCTCGCGCTGGATCAGCCGCTGCTGCGTCGCCACTTGCTCGGTCAGGTCGCGGAGCACGACGACGGTGCCCAGCACGCGCCGCTGTGCGTCGAACACGCACGAGACGGCCAGGTGGGCCGGGAAGCGCTGCCGGCCGCGAGTCAGGCCCCCGACCGTGCCCCGCCACGGCCGCCCCTCGGCGACCGCGCGCTGGATCGCCGGCCCCACGCGCCGCCGGTCGGCCTCGTCCAGGATGTCGAGGGACGTCAGCCCCGGGACGCCGCCGGCCGGGTAGCCCAGCAGCGCCTGACCGGCCCGGTTGATGGTGATGACGCGGCCGTCGAGGTCGGTGGTGAAGATGCAGTCCTGCACGCTCTCGACGACGGAGGCCAGCAGCCGCTCGTTCTGGCGGAGCGAGCGCTGCATCGCCTGGAAGGAGTTCACCAGCTCCTGCGCCTCGCCCTTCGAGATGGTGAAGCGGTCCTCGATGATGTAGCGGGCGGCGGCGGCTCCGAGCGAGGCGGCCAGCACGCGCTCGAGCTTGATGCGCAGGTCCAGGAGCTCCGGGACGCTGAGCTCCCGGGGTGCCTTGCCGTCCAGCAGCTCGCCCAGGATCGCGTCGGCCTCCTCGGCGGGGACGTAGAGGTGGATCAGCCGCTCGATCTCCGGCACCGACAGGATGGCCGGCGTCCGGGGCGGCTCCGCCTCCGGCACTCCGACGAAGGCGGCGGCCTGGCTCCGCTCCTCGGCGTCCTGGGTCGTCAGGATCGACACGAGGCCGTAGACGGCGAGGTTCAGGAGCAGCGACCAGAACACCCCGTGGCTGAGCGGGTCGAGGCCGTCGAGACCGAGCAGCGCGGTCGGCCGCAGGAAGCCGAGCCCGAACGGCCCGTGCTCGAGCAGCGCCGGCGTCATGACGCCCTCCTTCACCAGCGTCGGGACGATCAGCGTGTAGAACCACACGGCGAACCCGGTCGAGATGGCCGCCAGCGCGCCCTTGCGGCTGCCGCCTCGCCAGTAGAGGCCGAGGAACACCGCGGGGGCACACTGGCTCACCGCGATGAACGACAGGAGCCCCATCTCGACCAGGAGGAACTGTCCGGCCTCCACCCGCGCCCACACGAAGCCGAGACCGACGACCAGCAGGATGCCCAGCCGCGTCGAGGCCAGGCTGACCCAGTAGACCTCCTCGACGCGCCGCCGACGCAGGAGCACCGGCAGCACGATGTCGTTGGAGATCATCTTCGACAGCGCGAGCGAGTCGACCACGATCATCGCGGTCGCCGCCGAGAAGCCGCCCAGGAAGACGACGGTGGCCACGAAGTGCGCACCCGCCCGTAGCGGCAGGGCCAGCACGAAGCCATCGGCGGCCGCGCTGTCCCCCAGCTGGAGCAGGCCGGCGAAGGCGATCGGGAGCACGAAGACGTTGATGGCCAGCAGGTAGAGCGGAAAGGCCCACGCCGCCGTGTACACGTCCCGCTCGCGGGGGTTCTGCACGACCAGGACGTGGAACTGCCGGGGCAGCAGCATCACGGCCATCATCGAGATCAGCAGCATGGCCGTCCACCGCGCGTAGGAGGCGGCCGGCGGCTGATCGAGCACGAGCAGCCGCCACCAGTCCGGGTGGTCGGCGACGCGCGCGAAGATGTCGCCGAAGCCCTCGAACACCCCCCACGTCACGAAGCCGCCGACCAGGAGGAAGGCGACCAGCTTCACGATCGACTCCACCGCCACCGCCGTCATGAGGCCGGTCTGCTGGCGCGTGAAGTCCAGGTTGCGGGCCCCGAAGAGGATGACGAAGAGCGCGAGGGTGGCCGCCACGAGGAGGGTCGGGTCGAACCCCGACAGGACCGAGTCGGCGGGAATCATCATGCGGAAGGTCAACGACACGGCCTTCAGCTGCAGGGCGATGTACGGGATCATCCCGCACACCACGAAGATCGCGACCAGCGTGCCGAGCGTCGCCGACTTGCCGTAGCGGCTGGCCACGAAGTCCGAGATCGTGGTGATGCGCTGCTCCTTGGCGACCCGGACCAGCTTGCGGAGCACGATGGGCCAGGCAACGGCGATGAGCGCCGGCCCCAGGTAGATCGTCAGGAACTCCAGGCCCCGGTGCGCGGCGAGCCCGACGCTGCCGTAGAAGGTCCACGCCGTGCAGTACACGGAGACGGCCAGCACGTAGGTGGCCGTGCGGATGCGGGGCGACTGCAGCCGGCGCCCGAAGGCCTCGGCCAGGTAGGCGATGACGAACAAGAATCCCAGGTAGGCGAGCAGGATGGCGACCAGGAACGTCTGGCCCTGGCCGGTCACGGGTCGTCACCCCCGACGCGCCAGGCCGCCCAGGCCAGTACCGCCACAATGGCCGCCCACACCGCGAACAGGTAGAGCACGAGCGCCGGCACGCCGGCCAAGAGCACGGGGCGATTGGGAATGCCGAGCAACGGCCACACCAGGAGAGCGGCGAAGAGCCCGAAGCACACCGCCAGCAGTGGCTTCATCCGGGCCCCTTATACCGGAGGGCCTGCGTCCCGGCAAGCACCGGGCCCCGGGGTCAGGGGGCGTCATCCCTGACCCCGATGGGCCCGGCCGACGGCGGTCTACCCCCCGCGCGCGGGCGGCCTCGATGGCCCCTTCCTCCCAGATGCTGTGCGTGCGCGTCTCGGGCATCACGAACAGCGCGATCAGGAACATGATCGCCGGTACGGCGATCGGATAGACCAGCGCCCAGCCGACGCTGCCCGTCGACAGGTACATCGACGGCGTGACGATCGGGACGAGGCCCCCGCCCCAGCCGTTACCGATGTGGTAGGGCACCGAGACCGACGTGTACCGGATGCGACTCGGGAAGAACTCGGCCAGGAACGCCCCGATCGGGCCGTAGGTCATGCCCACATAGTTGACGAGAACCACGACGATGAGGATCGACATCGTGTAGTTGACGTTGCCCGGCTCGGCGAACCGCCCAAGCGCCATGTAGAGCGGATAATAGGTGAGCGAGGCCAGCGGCATCCCGCCCAGGATGATCGGCTTGCGGCCGACCTTGTCGGAGAGCCAGCCCCAGAAGATCAGCGTCGGGGTGGCGATCAGCAGCGCGATCCCGACGATCCAGCTCGACGTCAGCAGGTCGAGCTTCTTGACCGTCTGCAAGAAGTAGAGCGCCCAGAACTGGCCGCTGTACCAGACGCAGCCCTGGCCCAGCACCACCACGCTGGCGATCACCACGTACTTGAAGTTGTTGCTGAGGAACGCCTCGCGCCAGGGATTGGTGGTGGTACGCCCCCGTGCCTTGATGTCCTGGAAGATCGGTGTCTCCCCCAGCGAGAGCCGGATCCAGATCGCGATGCCCACCAGGAGGAGGGAGATGATGAACGGCAGCCGCCAGCCCCAGTCGTTGAACGCCGCCTCGCCCATGTACGTCCGGATGCCGATGACGACGGCCAGCGATACAACGATCCCGAGGGTCGGCGACGTCTGCAGCCAGCCGGTGTAGTACCCCCGATGCTCGTCCTCGATGTGCTCGGCGACGTAGGTGATCGCGCCGCCGTACTCACCGCCCAGGCAGAGCCCCTGGATCAGACGGAGCGCGAAGAGGATGAAGGCCGCGAGGAGGCCGATCGACTGGTAGGTGGGGACGAAGCCAATGAGGGCTGTCGCCACCCCATGCCCGTCAGCGTCACGATGAAGGTGTACTTGCGACCGACCTTGTCGCCGAGCCAGCCGAACACGAAGGCGCCGAGCGGCCGGATGAGGAAGCCGACCGAGAAGATCGCCACCGTGCTGAGGAAGGCCGCCACCGGGTGCCCCTTCTCGAAGAACTTGACCGCGAGGATCGCCGCGAGACTGCCGAAGATGTAGAAGTCGTACCACTCGATGATGTTCCCGACGGACGCTGCGATGACGACCCGACGCAGCTCTCTGGGCGGAACTCTGGATGCCGCCATTGGCCTCCCGCTTCCTCGGTCCGATCCGGGTTGACTTACCTCGATGCCACTCGCACGCCCGTCGCCTCGCCCACCGCGGCCGACGTTCCGGCCTCGTTCAGGAGCGCGAGCAGGTGCGGGATGTCGAGCGGCTTCACCAGACGGGCGCGCACGGACGGCGGCAGGGCCGCCGACGCCGACTCCGCCGGCGGCGAGCCCGTCATCAATACGAACGGAGTGTCGGGATGGCGGGCCGCCAGGGTCGTCCCATCCATCCGGGGCAGCCCGACGTCGCTGAGCACGATGTCGACCGGCCCCTGCGCGAGCAACGTCTCCGCCGCTTCGGCCGACTCGGCGCTGCGGACGTCGAAGCCCGCGGCGGCGAGCACCGCACACAACGGAATGCGGAACACCGGGTCGTCGTCGACCACGAGAACCCGGATGTGACGAGTGTCAACGTGCATGAAACCCTCCGTCGTATAGACCGGTCCCTGCCTTGGGCGCTGGCAGGACTCCGTGGTGGATCGAGGAGAGGGTCTAGACGGCCGGGGGCGAACGGGTGATGCCGGACGACAGCGCGGGGTGCTCGGGATGCGGCGCGACCGAATCGGTGACCAGGTGGCCCGAGTGCTGAGCCGCCAGGCGGGTGCCGTGACCCGCCTCCACACCGGCCTGGCTGGGCGGCGACGACTCGCAGACGAGCTCGTCGAAGAGCTGCGTGGCCGGGTTGTCGTAGGACAGCACCAGGAAGCGGAACAGGCAGCGGATCGATGCGTCGGCGGCCTCGAGGGTGGCGAGGCCGACCAGCAGGACGAGCGCCAGGCACAGCAGCCGGTGCCGAGGCAGGAACCTCATCGTGGGCCTCTTATACTCCGGAGGCCTCCTGGCGGCAACTTCCGGGGCGCTCAGGCGGGACGCGGGGCGCGCCCGCCGGCCAGGCCGTCGTGGGCCATCCGGACGAGCGTGGTGATGTCGAAGACGGGCCGGCCCGTCTCGCGCTGGATGTCCGCCGTGTAGGGCGGCATGTTCGTGCACTCGAGCACGATGGCCCCCACGTCCGGGTGGTCGGCGACCAGCCGTCGGGCCACCCGCACGTGCTCCTCCCGGGCCAGGTCGACGTCCAGCTCCATCTCGTCGCCGAGCATCACCCGCGTGAACTCCTTCTCGCCCTCCATCCCGGCCACGGCCAGCGGCAGGTCGGCGGGGATGCCGGCGCCGGCGAGGTGCTCGGGGCCCAGGCTCGCGGCGTTCACGGTCATCAGCCCGACCCGCCGCCCCGGGGCCAGCATGCGGTGGACGAGCGGCACCAGGAGCAGGCTCGAGGTGAAGACGGGCACGCGCACCGACGCCGCCACCTCGCGCTGGTACTTGACCAGGAAGCCGCAGTTGGTGGTGATCGCGCCCACCCCTTCCCGCTCCAGCGCCCGGGCGCCCTCCACGAAGTTCGGCAGCAGGCCCTCGGCGCCGCGCCGGACGACGAGGTCGGGGCTGGCGCCGGTCACTCGGTGGTAACGCACCGGGAACGGGAAGGTCGTCGCGTTGCCCATGTCGCCGGGGATGCGCGGGAAGCGCGTGTCGAGCATGAGGATGCCCACGGTGAAGCCGTACTGGTTGAAGCCACCGCGAACCCGCCCGCTCGTCATGCGCCCTACTCTACTCCAGGGCGCCGACCCGTGTTGTACACTCCGCTCCCGTGACCGAGGTCATCGCGAAGTTCCGCGCGCTGACGGGTCCTGCACGAACGGTCGAGCGCGCGCTCCTGATCGGTCTCACCCTCGTGGGTGGCGCATGGGCCGCCCAGCTGCAGCACGCCCTCCCCTTCACGTTCTTCAACGAGCAGTACCTCGGCCTGTTCCTCGGTCTCGGGCTGGCCCCGGTGTTCCTGGCTGTCCGCGGCTCGCCGGGGGCGCCGACCGACGTCGTTCCCTGGTACGACTGGCTGGGCACGCTCGGCAGCCTCGCCGTCGGCGGCTACATCGTCGTCTTCTACCCCTCGATCGCGTACTCCCTCGCCGTCCTCAGCTGGGACAAGCTCGTCCTCGGCGCGCTCGCCATGCTGCTCGTGCTGGAGGCGGTGCGACGCCTGGCCGGCTGGGCGTTGATGTGGATCGCCGCCGCCTGCATCCTCTACGCGAAGTTCGCGTGGCTCCTGCCGGGCGTGCTCTACGCCAAGGGCTCGCCGTGGGGCCGCATCGCCGTCTACCTCTACCTCGACACCAACGGCATCCTCGGCCTGCCGCTGGCGGTGACGGCCAGCATCGTGGTCGCCTACATCTTCTTCGGCCAGGCGCTGCAGGCCGTCGGCGGCGACAAGTTCCTCAGCGACCTCGCCCTGGTGGCGATGGGCCGCTATCGCGGCGGGGCCGCGAAGATGGCGGTCGTCTCCTCGAGCCTGTACGGCATGGTCTCGGGCAGCGCGGTGGCCAACGTCGTCGTCGACGGCGCCATCACGATCCCCATGATGAAGCGCGCCGGCTATCCGCCCCACGTGGCGGCGGCCATCGAGGCCGTGTCGTCCAACGGCGGCCAGATCATGCCGCCCGTCATGGGCGCGGCCGCGTTCCTCATCGCCGAGTACCTCGGCATCTCGTACGGCCAGGTGGCGCTGGCGGCGGCCATCCCGGCCGCCCTCTACTACCTGGCCCTGTTCGTCCAGGTCGACCTGGAGGCCGCCAAGCACGGCCTGGCCGGCCTGCCGCGCGAGCACGTGCCGCGCTTCGGCACGATCATCCGCCGAGGCTGGGTCTTCCTCGTCCCGTTGGCGGTGCTCGTCTACACGCTCATGGTGTCGAGCTGGGAGGCGGGCCAGGCCGGCATGCTCGCGGTGGCCGTCACCTTCGCCGTCGGCGCGATCCAGAAGGAGACGCGCCCGACCTGGCGCGGGATCGTGGACGCCGTCGAGGGCACCGGCCGCACGATGCTGGACCTGGTCGCGATCACCACGCTGGCCGGCATCGTGATCGGCTCGCTACACCTCTCGGGCTTCACCTCGAAGCTGCCGCTCCTGCTCGTCACCACGGCGGGCGGCAACATCATGGTGCTGCTCGTCCTCACCGCCCTCGTGAGCATCGTGCTGGGCATGTCGCTGCCGACCACCGTCGTCTACGTCACGCTCGCGGTCCTCATCGGCCCGGCGCTGGCCCAGCTCGGCATCGTGCCGCTGGCCGCGCACCTGTTCCTCTTCTACTTCGGCATGCTCTCGCTCATCACGCCGCCCGACTGCCTGGCCACCTACGCCGCCGCCGCCATCGCGAAGTCCGACTTCTGGAAGACGGGCTGGACGGGCATGCGGCTCGGCATCGTGGCCTACGTCGTGCCGTTCGTCTTCGTCTTCCATCCCGCGCTGATCCTGCACGGCACGCCGGGCGGGATCGTCCTGGCGGTCGTCACCGCGTCGGCGGGCGTCATCCTGCTCGCCATCGGCTGCGCCGGCTATCTCTTCCGTCCGCTCGGTCTGGCCCGACGCGCCTGGGCCATCGTCGCCGGCCTGTGCCTGATCGCGCCGCCGATCCCGGGTCTGCCGCCGACGGCGCTCGACGTCGCCGGGATCGCGCTCGGGGCGCTCCTGGTCGTGCTGGAGCGCGCGGCGCGGGCGCGCTCGGCGGTCGGCCGCGTGCCGCTGGCCGGCTCGTAATCCTCGCGCCCTTGTGACTTTACTTCCGCGGGGTGGCGGCCTAGGCTAACCCCCGCCGCCAGGAGGCCTCCATGAGAGCGCTGATCGCTGCACTTCTCGTCGCCGTCGCGGCGGCCGTGGCCGGGGCCCAGACGCTGCCGAAGGCGGTCACGATCGGCAGCAATCCCCCCGGCACCGGCTACTACGCCGTCGCCAGCGGCCTGGCGAAGGTCGTGAGCCAGGGCACCGGCATGCAGATGGCCGTGCAGCCGCACTCGGGCACCAGCACGATGCTGCCGCTGCTCAACACCGGCGAGATGGAGTTCGGCACCGTGAACGCCGTCGACATGGGCCTCGCGTACCGCGGCCCCAACTACAAGATCGGCGGCCGCAACCCGTTCCAGTTCACGCCGAACGTCCGGGTCGTCCAGCGGGGCTCGCCGCTGCTGGTGGGGCTGCTCGTGCGGAAGGACTCGCCGATCAAGAGCGTGGCCGACGTGAAGGGCAAGCGGATGACCGGCGAGTACCCGGCCCATCTGGCCGTCTGGTACAACATGTTCGGCCACCTGGCCAGCGGCGGCCTCACGTGGAACGACGTGAAGGTGGTGCCCGTGCCCGCCGTCAACGACGGCGTCGACGCGCTGGTGCAGGGCCGGGCCGACGTCACCGAGCACGCGCTCGGCGCGGCCAAGACGAAGGAGGCCGACACCGCCGTCGGCGTGCGCCACGTCTCGATCGACTGCTCACCGGAGGGGCTCGCGAGGCTCAAGCAGGCCGTGCCGGGCTACTACGGGCGGGTCGTGAAGGCCGGCACCGCCACCGCCGTCCTCGAGGACACGTGCTTCCTCGCCTACGACACGTACCTCGTCACCAGCAAGACCGTCCCCGACCACGTCGTCGAGGCGACGTTGAAGGCCATCTGGGACCGGGTCGAGGAGCTGCACCCCGTGCACCCGCTCCTCAAGGAGTGGACGCGCGACCGCTTCGTCGATCCCGAGCCGACGATCCCCTACCACCCGGGCGCCATCCGCTACTACAAGGAGAAGGGCGTCTGGAGCGCGGCGATGGACCAGGCGCAGCAGAAGGTGCTGGCGCCGTGACAACCCGAACCCTCGCGGAGAAGACCTCATGCTGAAGAAAGTGGCGGTCGAGAGCGCGGCCGAGGCGTACCTGGAGCTGCTCGCCTCGCGGGGCGTCGAATACTTCTTCGGGAACGCGGGGACCGACTTCGCGCCGATCATCGAGGCGTACGCCAAGCGCGCGGCCGAGGGCCACGTGCTCCCCCGCGCGATCACGGCCCCCCACGAGATCACCGCGATCGGCATGGCGCACGGCTACGCGATGGTCACGGGCCGCCCGCAGGTCGTCATGGTGCACGTCATCGTCGGCACCGCCAACGCGCTGGGCGGCATCATCAACGCCGCCCGCGCCCACGCGCCGATCCTCGTCACGGCCGGCCGCACACCGATCACCGAGGACAAGCTGCACGGCGCCCGCAACCGCCACATCCACTGGGCGCAGGAGTCGTTCGACCAGGGGGCGATGGTGCGCGAGTTCGTGAAGTGGGATTACGAGCTCCGCCTGGGCGCCCAGCTCGAGACGGTCGTCGACCGTGCGCTCGCCATCGCGCGCAGTGAGCCGCAGGGGCCGGTCTACCTCACGCTGCCGCGCGAGACGCTCTCCGAGAAGCTCGACAACCTCGAGTACTACGACCCCCCGCGCGTGGGCCCGCCGGCGGCGAGCGTCGCCGACCCGGCCGCCATCGACCGTGCCGCCGAGATCCTGGCCGCCGGGCGCAACCCGATCATCATCGTGAAGTCGTCGGGCCGTGATCCCGGCGCGGTGGCGCCCCTGGTGGCGCTGGCCGAGGCGGCCGGGATCCCGGTGTTCGAGCAGTCGGGGACGCACCTGAACTTCCCCCACGATCACGCGCTGTACTGCGGCGGCGATCCCACGCCCCAGCTCGCCGACGCCGACCCGATCGTCGTCGTCGAGGCCGACGCGCCGTGGTTCCCCGCGCTGCGCGCGCCCGGCCCCGAGACCACCGTGATCCAGATCGGCCACGACCCGCTCTTCTCGCGCTACCCGATCCGCGGCTTCGCCGTCGACCTCGGCCTGGCCGGCGCTCCGCGCCTCACGCTGGCCGCGCTGGCGGCCGCGGTGGCGCGGCGGGTGGATCCCGCGTCGGTCGAGACCCGGCGCAAGCGGTGGGAGGCCGAGCACCGCAAGTACGTCGAGGCCTGCGCCACCCGGAGCGCCGCGGTGAAGGGCGACTCGCCGATCGACATGGCCTGGCTCTCGCGCTGCATCGGCGACGCGATCGACGACGACACGATCGTCGTCAACGAGTACGACCTCGACACGAGCCAGACGAAGCTGCGCGCCCCCGGCAGCTACTTCAGCCAGTCCCCGGCGTCCGGCCTCGGCTGGGGCCTGGGCGCCGCCCTCGGCGCCAAGCTGGCCGCGCCCGACAAGACCGTCGTGTGCTGCGTGGGCGACGGCGCCTACATCTTCGGCACGCCGACCGCCGCGCACTGGGCGGCGCGCGCGCACAACCTCCCCGTGCTCAACGTCATCTTCAACAACCGCGTCTGGAACGCGGTCAAGCGCTCCGTTACCTCGCACGCCCCGCAGGGCTGGGCCGTGCGGAGCGGCGCCATGGCGATGAGCGAGCTCGAGCCCGCGCCCGACTACGAGCTGATCGCCCGGGCATCCGGCCACTGGGCCGAGCGCGTGGAGGATCCCGCCGTGCTGCCCGAGATGGTGCGGCAGGCGCTGCGCGTCGTCCGCGAGGACAAGCGCCCCGCCCTGCTCAACGTCATCTGCAAGAAGCCGTGACGGCGCGTCGGCTGACCGTCATCGCCACCGGCCCCAGCGGGCCCCCCGAGGAGCTGGACCCGCTGCGGGCGGCCGGCCACGAGGTCGTCATCGGCCGCCCGCTCGACCTGCCGGACCGGAAGGCCTACTCCGAGAGCGACCTGATCGAGCAGGTCCGGGCCGCGGACGTGCTCCTGGCCTCGCACCTGGAGCGCGTCACCGCTCCGGTCATGGAGCACGCGGAGCACCTGGGCCTCGTCATCGTGCCGTTCATCGGCGTGGACAAGATCGACGTGCCGGCGGCCACCGGGCTGGGCGTGCTCGTGGCCAACAGCCCCACGAAGGAGAACTTCATCGCCGTCGCCGAGGCGACGATCGGCCTGCTGCTGATGCTGCTCAAGCGCGTGAAGCGCGGCGAGAGCCGGCTGCGGTCGGGCGAGTGGGCGCGCCGCGAGGACCGCGGCGACTTCCTCTTCGGCAAGACGATCGGCATCGTGGGGCTCGGTCGCATCGGCACCCACGTGGCCCGGCGGCTGGCCGGCTGGGACGTGCGTCTGCTCGCCGCCGATCCCTACGTGCCCGCCGAGCGCGCGGCCGCGGTCGGCGTGACGCTCGTCGACCTGCCGACCCTGCTCGCGGAGTCGGACATCGTCACCGTGCACGCCGTGCTCACCGAGGAGACGCGCGCGATCATCGACGAGAAGGCGCTGCGCACGATGAAGCCGAGCGCGATCCTCATCAACACCGCCCGCGGCGAGCTGGTCGACGAGGCCGCGGTGGCCCGCGCCGTGAGCGAGCGCTGGATCGCCGGCGCCGCCGTCGATGCCTTCGCGCAGGAGCCGCTGCCCAACCCGCACCCCTATCGGACGGTCGACTCCGAGCGGCTGATCCTCACCCCGCACAACATCGGCCACAGCGAGGCGGGCCGGCGCGCGAATCTGAGGCTGGCCCTCGAGCAGATCCTGGCCGTGGGACGCGGCGAGCCACCGGCTCACGTCATCAACCCGGAAGCGATCCCGAGCTGGAGGATGCAGCCATGACCGTAGTCGACGCCGACGGCCACGTCACCGAGAGCCAGGAGCAGATCGCCAAGTATCTCGACGAGCCGTTCAAGCGCCGCCCCGTCAACCAGTTCTTCTATCCCTGGGACGGCTGGGATCGTCGACTGCTGAACACCTTCAGCGACCTCGCCGGAACCTCCGACGCCTGGCTGAAGGCCCTGGACCGGGGCGGCATGGAGAGCGCGGTCCTCTACCCTACCCTCGGGCTCTTCATGAGCTTCCTGAAGGACCGGCAGTGGGCGGTCGCGCTGTGCCGCGCCTACAACACGTTCCTGCACGAGGAGTTCGTGAAGAAGACCAAGCGGCTGCAGGCGGTGGCGCTACTGCCCGTGCAGGTGCCCGAGGCGTGCGCGCCCGAGCTGCGGCGCGCCGTGCGCGAGCTCGGCCTCTGCGGCGCGATGCTGCCCGCCGACGGTGGCCACCTCCTGGGCGACAACCGCTACGCCGAGGTGTACGAGGAGGCCCAGCGGCTCGACGTGATGCTCGGCATCCACGCCTCCGGCTCCCACCTGGGCGGCGCCGGCGTCGACCTGTTCCCGGCCTTCATCCAGGCCCACACCTGCTCGCACGCCTTCGGCCAGATGCGCCAGCTGACCTCGGTCATCCTGGAGGGCATTCCCGAGCGCTTCCCGGACGTCCGCATCGCCTTCCTCGAGGCCGGCTGCGGCTGGGCACCCTACTGGATGGAGCGCATGGACGACGAGTACGCCAAGCGCGCGCCCGAGGCCCCGGTCCTCAAGAAGAAGCCGAGCGAGTACGTGCGCTCCGGCAACATCTACTTCTCCTGCGAGGCCGACGAGTGGCTCCTCCCCCAGGCCGTCAAGCTGGTGGGCGAGAACCAGATCGTCTACGCCTCCGACTTCCCGCACTGGGACCACTCCTGGCCCGCGTCGATCAACGAAGTCCGCGAGCGCGGCGACCTCAACGACAAGCAGAAACAAAAAATCCTCGCCGACAACGCCCGGCGGCTCTACAAGCTGTAGGCCTCGCGTCAGATCAACGGGGCGAGGAGCGCAGCGGCACGCCGGGCCCCGTCGGTCTCGACGTCCCGGTACATCACGGGGCGTTTGAGCCCCTCGGCCATGGCGTGGGCGAGCATCGCGGGGTCCGTCTGCTGGTAGTCCATGCGGGTGCCGGCGCCGTAGCGGTCGAGCCGGTGCGCCACGTGGATCTGCTGCTCGAAGTGACGGCGAAGCGGGAAGTACAGGAACGGGCGCTTGGTCGCCGTCAGCTCCATGCAGGTCGACACGCCTCCCTGGACGACCGCCAGGTCGCAGGCGGCCAGGTGCGCGTAGAGATCGGGGACGAAGCCCCGGTACTCGAGCCCGCGCGCCGGGGGGAAGGAGCCGGGGTCGATCCGGGGCCCGACGACCACGATCATCCGGAGCTCCGGCGCGAGTCGCCGCGCCTCCGGGAAGGCGGCGACGACCTTCCGGATCAGGTGGTGGCCGACCCCCGTGCCCCCGACGGCCACGAATACGACCTGCTCGTCGGACCGGAAGCCCAGGCGCGCCCGCAGCGCCTCCCGGTCCGCGAACTGCGCCGGATCGAACGGCAAAATGTAGCCGGAGAACTCGAAGTGCGCCCGTGTCCAGTCCCGGATCCGCGGCAGCCCGGGCCCGAACGTTCCCTCGACGACGTCCTCGGGGTTGCCGACGAACAGCGCCCGGTCCCGGATCCGGGGGAACCGGGCCACCTGCTCGATCATCTCGGCGTTGTAGTCGGCGGTCAGGAACGCCTCGCGCGAGGACGGGTCGGGATCGACCGGCAGCCAGCCGACGAAGTCGGTCTCCCACGCGAACGCGGTCTGCTTCAGCTCGGGATTCTCGTGCAAGTAGTAGTCGACCTCCCACGCCTCGTCGCCGAAAACGAGATCATAAGGCTCGGCCTCGAGCACGTCGTGGAGCACCATGAAATTGGCCAGCAGGATCTCGTCCATGGTCCGCAACGTCTGGAAGACGTGCAGGTCGTGCTCGCCCGCCTCGGACTCGACGTGGGCGCACTCCGGGGCCAGGAACCGACTGGCTGGGTGCAGCGTCTCGCCCTGGGCGGCGAGGACACGGGTGACGGGGTCCTGCACCAGCCAGTGGACCTCGACGTCGGGCCGCAGCGCGCGCAGCTCCCGCGCGATGGCGACGTCGCGCAGCGTGTGCCCGAGCCCGTTGGGACTCGTCACGAACAGGGCACGGCGCGCGCGTCCCGCGGCCCGCCGCCACGACGGCCGCGGCGGACGGGCCGGGGCCAGGAAGTCGCGCACGCTCAGGTTGAATCGCACCGGATCCCGCACGTGCGGGCAGTGGCCGGATCCGACGAAGGTCTCGAGCCGCGAGCCCTCGATGGCGGCGTGCACCCGCTCGGCGATGGCGAGCGGCCGGACGCGGTCCTCCGTGCCGTGGACCAGCAGGACTGGCGCCACGATGCCGGCCAGGAGCTCGGTCACGGTCATCGTGGTGAGCGACCGGTGGACCGCGTCGATGGGAACCTCGGGAGTCGTCTCGAGGCCCCAGCCCACGCCGTCCTCGCGTGGCTTCGTCGAGTGCGGCTCGGGGTATGCCTCGCTCATGAAGAACTCCAGGAAGTCTGGGTAGTGCTCACGCATGTAGTGCGCGTTCAGCTTGCCCCAGCCCTGGTGATGCTCGTGGTGTGCGAAGAAGCCGGGGACCCGCGGCCCCTCGGCGACGGCCGTGCCTACCAGGACCAGGCGGTCCACGCGCTCGGGAGACCGCTTGGCCAGAAGCATCCCGTACCACGTGCCTCGCGAGTGGCACACGAGGGAGGCGCTCGCCGTGCCGGTCGCGTCCATCACGGCGAGGAGCTCGTCGGCGTTGCGCTCGATGTTGTACTCCACGGACGGGCGTTCCGAGCGACCGTTGCCGGATGGATCGTAGGTCACGACCCGGAAGTACCGCGCGAAGTACGGGATCTGCATCTTCCACATGCGGCTGTGGACGATCTGCCAGCCCGGGACGAGCACCACGGTTCGCTCTCCGGCGCCGCCGTACACCTCCCAGGCGATGCGCGCGCCCTGGCACTCGACGAATCCGTCCCGGTCCGGCTGCCGTGCTCGCATGGGCTCACCTCGTGTGTCCCGCGTTCGTGTCCGGCGCAGGCGCAGTGTACGGGTGTCGGCCGGCAATTCGGATGCCACGCTCACGACCCCGCCAGATCGCGGGCCCCGGCCGCACCCGCAACCGCGGCTTGCGCGGAGCCTGCCGCAGAAATGGCGGCGAGCCTCTGGTTTCCGCCCGGCCGCCACCGCAAGGTGACCTTGCGGCAGGCACCCTCGGCATGCAGGCCGAACTCCCTCCGACGTCCCGGAGCCGGGCGCGAGCTTATCCACTTCTCCACTCTCATCCACAATGCGAAATTCGACCTGTGCGACGCGGCCTGACGCGTCTGCCATGGCGTGTCACCGCGTCTTTCGGGGCCGGTGCGGGCGGCCTTGGCTGGAAGACGCATGGCGAGAGGGCGCCGGGCCGCGGACGCTCGCCGCACCCGGTCATCTTGCGGCTGACGTAAGCGTTGCGTCGTACCGCCAGGCCGTCTACCGTCTCCTCTCGAATGGACGCTCGCACGCACGCCGGCCCCACCGCGCGCCCGACACGCATCCTGATCATCGACGACGACCGGTACGTCCGGATGCTGCTCTGCGACCTGCTGGCGAACTGGGGGTACGAGGCCGACGCCGCCGCCGACGGCATCGAGGGACTCGCACTCTTCGGCCGCGGCAGTTACAACGCCGTCCTGACCGACCTGGCGATGCCCACCGTCACCGGTCTCGATGTCGCCGCGGGCGTGCGGCATCTCGACCCCTCGGTCGGCGTGATCATGTTCACCGCCTTCCACGGCGAGCTCGACGGCGAGGGTCGGCGCCTCGGCTTCACCGTGCTCCACAAGCCCCTGGAGATCGACGGCCTCCGCCGAGCTCTGGAGGACACGCTGGCCGGCTCGGCCTCGACGTCCTGATCGCCGTTCCGCGCCCGGGGCGTCGCGTTACAATGTCCGGGCCATGATCGACCCCGAGTTCTGGGTCCGGCTGGCGGGCATCGTTCTCATCGACCTCACGCTCGCCGGCGACAACGCCCTCGTCATCGCCCTGGCGGTGCGGACACTGCCCCGCACTCTCCAGTTCTGGGGCCGCATCTGGGGCACCGTGGGCGCGGTGGGGCTGCGACTGGCCTTCATCGCGGTCGCGACCTATCTGCTGGAGGTCCCCTTCCTCCAAGCCGCCGGCGGCCTGCTGCTGCTGTGGATCGCCTACAAGCTCGTCCGCCCGCAGTCCGGCGCCGACGGCGAGCACGGCGGCGTCCGCCAGGGCGCCACGCTGAAGGAGGCCATCTGGATCATCATCGTGGCCGACGCGGTGATGAGCCTCGACAACGTGCTGGCCGTCGCCGCCGCCGCCCACGGCGATCTCACGCTGGTGGTCATCGGCATCGGCCTGTCGCTGCCGCTCGTGGTGTGGGGCAGCACCTTCCTGTCGATGTGCATGGAGCGCTGGCGCTGGATCATCTGGGTCGGCGGCGGCGTCCTCGGCTACGTCGCGGGCGAGATGATGATGCGCGACCTCAGCCGTCGCTGGCCAACCACCCCGCACGGCTTGGCCATCGCGGTGTCGCTCTTGCTCGCGGTCTGCATCGCGGGCCTCGGCTTCTGGTTCCAGCAGACCCCGTCGGAGGCGTGAGGGCAGCCCCCCCGCCATATCCACTTTTCCACCGGTATCCACAAAACGAAATTCGACCGGTCTGATGCGACGGCGCGAGCAGGACGCTCAGCGCCGTCGCGTTTTCGGCAGCCGTAGCCGACTCGTCATCGGGAGCCCGCATGACGAGCGGGTCGAACGCGGGGGATGGCCATCGCACCCGCACGTTTCGCGGCTCTCATAGTCGTTGATCTGCGCCGTCGCTCGGCCTACCGTTTCGCTTCGACAGACCTGTATGGCGATGCGAGGGTATGAGTTGCTTCACGCGCGACAGCGGCTCCGCGAGATCCTTCGCCGTAGCGCGAGCCTCGAAGGCTTCACCACCGGCGCCTTCCTGGCGCTCGATCACCGGGAGCTCGTCATGCGCGCCGACCCGGGCGACCAGAGCGCCCAGGGCCATGCGGTCAAGCAGCGGCTCATCCTGCTCGGCCTGAGCCAGATGCACGTCTCGGCGGCGACGGTCGCCACGGCGTGGCACATCGACGAGGCCGCCCTCGCCGCGGTGGCGTCGATCCCCCTCCTCGATCGCAGCGGGTGCGCGGACGCGATCGAGCAGCAGGTTCTCGACGAGCTGCCGGAGACGCCGCAGTCCGGCGTCGGAGCGCGCTCGCCGCGGAGCGCACACCGGCACGGCGCGTGGGAGGCGCCGGTCCGGGCCGGCCGTCGAGCCGGCGACCTCGGCTAGCCCGCCGACACGCAGCAGCCTCCCCGCGCGGCCCCGCGCTACAATGGCCGCGGCATCTCGAACCCGGGGAGGCGTGATGGCACAGGATCTTCGGAGCTTCCTGGACCTCGTCAAGCGAACGCGACCGGCCGACTTCCAGATCGTCTCGCGGCCGGTGGATCCGAGCTACGAGATCACCGCGCTCGTCGCCAAGCTCGAGAAGGAGGGCCGGCGACGCCCCGTGCTGCTCTTCGAGAACGTCAAAGGCACCACGTGGCCCGTCCTCACCAACCTGCACGCCAGCCGCAGCCGCCTGGCGGCCGCCATCAACGCCGCTCCCGACCAGATGCTCCCGACGTACCTGCGCGCGATGGAGCGTCCGCTGGCGCCCCGCGTCGTTGCCACCGGACCGGTGAAGGAGGTCGTCAAGCGCGGCGCCGACGTCGATCTCCACGCCCTGCCCCAGATCGTCCACCACGACCGCGACGCCGGGCCGTACGTCACCGCCGCGATCTCGTTCGCGAAGGATCCGGTGAGCGGGACCTGGAACTGCGCCTACAACCGCCTGATGGTCCAGGGACGCGACCGCACCTCGATCCACCTCACCCTCGGCAAGCACCTGTGGGAGTTCTACAAGATCGCCGAGGCGCGGGGCGAGTCGCTCCCGGTGGCCTTCGCCATCGGTGTGCACCCGGCCATCGCGCTGGGGGCGCTCGCCATCGGCTCCATCGACGAGGACGAGCGGGCGATCATGGGCGCGCTGCTGGGCGAGCCGCTCGAGCTCGTGAAGTGCGAGACCTCCGACGTCCTGGTCCCCGCCCACGCCGAGCTGATCCTCGAGGGCGAGATTCTGCCCGTCGATCGCGTGGCCGAGGGGCCGTTCGGGGAGTTCACCGGCTACAGCCTGGGCGAGCGCCAACGCGAGGTCGTGCGCTACACCGCCGTCACCCACCGGCGCGACGCGATGTTCCAAGACATCACGGTGGCGCACCTCGACCACATGCTGCTGTCCACGATCCCGATGGAGGCGAACCTCTACCGGGCGGTGCGGGCCATGGTGCCGTCGGTCAAGGCGGTGCGCGTGCCGGGGCCGTTCACGTGCTACGTGTCGATCGAGCAGCGCCTGCCCGGCCAGGCCAAGAACGCGATCATGGCCGTCTTCGGCGCCGACCTCTACATGAAGCGCGTGGTCGTGGTCGACCACGACGTCGACGTGTTCGACGATCGCCAGGTCAACTGGGCGCTGGCCACGCGGTGCCAGCCCGATCGCGACATCGCCATCATCACCAACGCGCGGGGCTCCGATCTCGACCCGTCGACGCGCGAGGACGGCTACACGGCCAAGTGGGGCGTCGACGCGACCGCCAAGCCCTCGCTGGCCTCCTACACGCCGCGCCATCGGGTGCCGCCCGAGGTCTGGCAGCGCCTCCGGATCGAGGACTACCTGGGCTAGCCGGCCGTGAGCGGCAACTTCGCGGGTCTCGTCGAGGCCGTCGCCCGGCGGCGCCCCGAGCACACCGCGCTGCGCTGGGACGGCGGCGCGATGACCTACCGAGAGCTCGCCGCCCGCTTCACCGACTGCGCGGCGCGGCTTCGCTCCCACGGCCTTGGTCCCGGGCAGCGTCTGGCCGTCAGCCTCACGAATCGCCCCGAGTTCGTCGTCACCGTGCTGGGTGGGCTGGCCACGGGCGCGACGGTGGCGCCGCTCGATCCGCTGCTCAAGGCGGAGGAGCGCGCCGACATCCTGGCCGACCTGGCGCCGACGCTGCTCGTGGAGCCGGGCCCCGACGGCGCTCCCCTCGAGCGCGTGGATCCCGAGGGGGTGCGCGGCGCCCCGGCCGCGCTCGTGCTCTACACCTCGGGCAGCACGGGCCGGCCCAAGGGTGCCGTCCTCTCCCACGCGGCCCTCACCTTCGCCAACGAGTCCTGGGGCGGCCCGGTGATCGGGTTGCGCGACGACGACGTCGTGCTGGCCGCGCTGCCGCTCTCCCACGCCTTCGGTCTCAACGGCGCCCTGCTCGCGCCCCTGCTGGCCGGCGTCACGGTCCGCCTCGTCGAGCGCTTCGTCCCCGAGGCCGTCGCCGACGTGCTGGCGGGCGACGGCGTCAGCGTCCTGCCCGGCGTGGCGACGATGTTCCACCGCCTCCTGGAGCTGCCCGACTTCAGCGGGGCCACGCGGCTGCGGCTCGGCGTCTCCGGCGCCGCGCCCTGCCCGTGGGAGCTCGCCGAGGCGTGGCGGGCGCGGACCGGCGTGCGCATCGTGCGCGGCTACGGCAGCACCGAGCTGTTCCGTCCGCTCTCCTACCTCGCCGCCGAGGCGACCGACTACCCCGAGTGCGTGGGCCGGCCCGTCCCCGGGGTCGAGGTGCGCGTCGTGGACGACGCGGGCGGGGTGGTGGGCGCCGGCGAGGAGGGCGAGCTGCTGATCCGCACGCCGGCGGTGATGGACGGCTACCTCGGCTACACGGCGGAGACGGCCGCGGTGCTCGTCGGCGGCTGGTTCACGACCGGCGACCTCGCGCGCCTGACCCCCGACGGCTACGTCTCGATCGTCGGTCGCAAGCGCGAGCGGATCAAGCGGGGCGGCTACTCCGTCTTCCCGGCCGAGGTCGAGACCGTCCTGCTCACTCACCCCGCGGTGAGCGAGGCGGCGGTCGTCGGCGTTCCCGACGACGCGCTTGGCGAGGAGGTCGCGGCCTTCGTCGCGCTCCGCGCCGATGCCGCCCCCGAGGAGCTGATCGCCTGGTGTCGCGAGCGACTGGCCGCCTTCAAGTACCCGCGGCGCGTCACCGTGCTCCCGAGCCTTCCTCGCAGCGCCACCGGCAAGGTGCTCAAGGCGCGACTCCGCGCGGGCTAGCGTCCGAGTCGGAAGTTCGTCGATGCGCGGAGCGCCGTGGCGGGGCGGGCCCGAGCTGGGCCCCGGGCACGCCACGATGACTCGCCTGTCGCCGTAACTCGCTTCGAGCCTCGGCGAGCGCGACCCCCCATCCCCCAGGGGGGGGTTGTGGGCGACGATTCGATCGTCGGCGGCGCGCTCGCCGAGGCCCTCCGCTCGAACGGCGACGACGGCTCGCCATCAAGTGGCGCGCCCGAGGCCCATCTCGGGCCCGCCCCGCCACGGCGGATGGCGCGCGACCCGAAGTTCTGAATCACCACACGCGCCCGTCAGGGCTCGTCTGCCACGAGGCTGGCGTCGTGGTTGCGCGGCACGCCCAGTCGACCGATCAGCGGTAGCTTCACCGACGGCGAGAAGGGGTTGAGGCCGAAGGTGAGCCCGAGGACGTTCAGCTCCACGCCCTCGACGTCGCTGGCGAGCAGGCCGAGCAGCCCCCATACCGAGAACTGCAGCCCGCTCCCGCTCGGCGCCCGGGCGAGCACGCGGCCGCCGAGGTAGTCCTTGCCGATGGCGGTCGGCGGCAGATCGAGCTCGAGCTCCGGCACGGCGCGCGCGACCCACGCGGTGAACGTGTTGGAGTTGGGACCGGGCCACAGCCGGTACTCGTGGGCGTAGGGATAGGCGCGCGCGACCCGGTCGATGCGCTCGATCAGCGCGTCCACGCCCTCGCCGCGCCGCTCGGCGAGCAGCTCCGGCTCGTTGCCGAACCAGCGGCCGTCCGGCGCCCGCTGATGGATCGCGAGCGCCGTGTCGCTCCAGCGCAGGCGCCAGCCGATGACCTCGTACACCGTGTAGGCCGGAGCCTGCGAGGGCTTCACCGCGAGCCACGTGTGGACGCCGAAGTAGCCACGCCAGCGCAGGGCGCGCGCGCCGTAGACCTGCACCACCGCCTCCGGCGTGGTCGCCGGGTCCGGTGCCAGGCCCACCGGCTCGCGACTGGCGGTGCGCCAGTCGGCCGCGGCGGGGCCCGCCGCGACCGCCATCAGCAGCGCGCTCCCCATCAGCCCGCGAACGTCCCGGACGAGTCGCCGGAGGCGCAGAGGCTACACTCCCACGCCCCGCGCGATGATGCCGTCCCACGCGGGCGTGCGCGCGGCCAGCGGCGGCTCGGCGGTCGGGCCCTCCCCGGCGACCGTCGTCCGTCGCATCACGCGGCGGTGCTGCGCGGCGTCCCAGGGGCGACCCCGGTGCAGGACGCACCGGTTGTCCCACATGACGAGGTCCCACGGCCGCCAGCGGTGCTGGTAGACGCACTCGGGCCGCGTCGTGCGCGCCAGCAGGTCGTCGAGCAGGAGGCGCGACTCTGCGTGGTCCATGCCCTCGACGTACCAGGCGTGCGAGCCGATGTAGATGCCCTTCCGGCCATTGACGGGGTTGGCGCGCACGAGGGCCTGGCGAACGGGCGGCAGCCCGCGCTCGTGCTCGGGATCGAAGAGGCCGGGGGCGATCGTGCTCCGCGAGTACAGGATGCTGTGGACCACCACCCGTCCCTCCAGCCGTGCGCGTAGCGCCTCGGGCAGCGTGGCCCACGTGTGCCGCATGCTGACGAATTCCGTCTCGCCTCCAGACGGCGGCACCTCGCGTCCCGACAGCGCCGAGGCCATCGCGGGCACCGGCTTGAACGAGCTGTCCGTGTGCCAGAGCTGATTGCCGGACTGGTAGACCATGCGCCGGTCGTCCCAGCCGATGAGCCGGTCGTCGTGGTCGGGATCCACGTTGGAGAGCTCCACGAGCTGCGGGTGCAGGCGATCCTCTTTGCCCGTGGCCTTGAGCGTCAGCTCCAGCGGGCCGAAGCGCTCGGTGAAGGCCATCTGCTGCTCGTCCGTCAGCCGCTGGTCGTGGAAGACCAGCACCGAGTACTCCTGGAACGCGTCGTGGATCTGGCGGAGCGAGGCATCGTCGAGCGGCTCAGCCAGCGCGACGCCCTCGACCCGGGCGCCGAGGATCGGATGGATCGGCGTGATCTTCATGGTCTCGGCTCCTTGGAGGGTGACGGCGCGAGCGCGCGGAGGGCGTCGAGCAGGACCAGTCGGCGCCGGCCGGGATCCGACTCGAGCGTCGAGACCTGCAGGAAGGCCGTATCGATGCCGGCGTCGAGGTAATGCTGCACGTGGGCGCGGATCTGGGGCATCGAGCCGCGCAGGATCAGCTCGTCCATGACGCGCTCGGGGACCGCGGCCACCGCGGCCTTGCGATCGCCACGCTCCCACGCCTGCCACATGGGGGTCAGCGCCGGGGCGCGGCCGAGCCACTCCTGGTAGGCGCGGTAGACCGGCACGTTCAGGTACGCGGTGACGTGCCGCCGCACGCCGACGTCGGCCTCGGCCCCCGGCGGATCGACGTTCACGAGCAGCCGCGCGGTGATCTCCACGGCGGCCGGGTCGCGCCCGGCCCGCTCGGCGGCCTCCCGCACGACCTGGACCACGCGCGGCACGTCGTCGGCGGCGAGCCAGTTGAGGATCACGCCGTCGGCCACCTCGCCGGCCACGGCCAGCATCCCGGCCCGAAGCGCCGCCACGTAGATCGGCACGGGCTGGGCGGGCGGCCGCACCAGCCGAAAGCCGTTCACGCGGAGCGTCTTGCCCTCGAAGACGACCCGCTCCCCGGTGAGCGCGGCGCGGACGACGTGGACCATCTCGCGGACGCGCGTGGCGGGCAGCGCGAACCGGCCGCCGTTCCACGCCTCCACGATCGGCTGCGACCCGGCGCCGAGCCCGAGGATGAAGCGGCCGGGAGCGAGGTCGGCGACGCCGGCCGCGGACATGGCCAGGGTCGCCGGGCCGCGCGTGAAGACGTTGGCGATGGCCGTGCCCAGACGCATCCGGGTGGCCAGCGCCACCGGCGCCAGGGAGGCGAAGCAGTCGAGGCCGTCGGCCTCGTAGGACCACGCGTCGGTGTAGCCGAGGCGCTCGAACTCGCGGGCGAGGTCGCCGTGCTCGGGCAGCGTGACGCCGTCGATCGGCACGGAGAGCGACCACCGCTTGGTGGCCATCAGCGTCCGAGCTCCCGCACGTACTCGCCGATGCGCGCGGCGTCGGGCGCCGTCGGCGCGCGACGCAGGTACTCCTCGAGCTCCGCGCGCGCCCGGCCCAGGTTCTGCTGCTGGTAGGCGAGCAGGCCGAGCTGCCGGTGGGCCTCGGCCAGGGTCGGGTCGAGCGCCAGCGCGCGCGTGTACCGCGCGCGCGCCTGCCGCACCTCCGCGTCGCGCGCGTCGGGCGTCGGCGCCTGCTGGGCCTGCAGACGGTGCAGGTCGCCGTACACGAGATACGCGAGGGCGTCGTCGGGCGCCACCGCCAGCACCCGGTCGAGCTGGCGCCGCGCGAGCGCGAAGCGACCACGGCGCAG
>Ga0075420_100000068_pt1 | contig 59324 bp, 58 predicted proteins | sample SoiMetdeltSBSDD4_FD_75296 | JGI IMG/M metagenome (GOLD analysis project Ga0075420, IMG submission 75296) | Bulk soil microbial communities from a Populus tree surrounding site in Tennessee, USA - Soil MetaG P. deltoides SBSDD4 | ecosystem: Environmental > Terrestrial > Soil > Tree plantation...
ATAAGCGACGAACGCCGCCACCATCACCAGCTTGATGCCGGCGATGACGTGCGAGGTCATGGTCATATTGTTGAAGCCGACGTCAAACAACCGGCGGAAATAGAGCGCGGCGGTCGCATGCGTGTGACTCTCGAAACCGTTGAACGGCGAGATCAGCGCCCGTATGGCTTCGCGCCCCCAGACCGGAAAAAAGTAGAGCGACAACAGGGCCAGATTGGCCGCACCGAGCCTTGATCGCATCCAACGCCTCCGATGCCGACCGGTCCCCGCCCGCCGCGCTGGGACTTCTGATCGATCCGATAGGTGCCGAGGCTACGTCGCTAAACTTGCGCGCCCAATCGAAACCCTTTGTTAACCTTATCGGCGCACCGGCCCTGAAAAACGGGGCAAACCGCACGCCATTTTCGGGCTCGCGCGACCAGAAGGGCAAAACTGTGGGGAATTACCCTCCCCGCGCCTCGCGGAATTCGTGCGGCGCGGTCCCGGTCTGCTTGCGGAAGAAGCGGGCGAAGTGGGAGGGGTCGGAGAACGCGAGGTCGTAGGCGATCTCGTTGATGGGCTGGTTGGTGAAGACGAGCTGGCGCTTGGCCTCGGTCAGCACGCGCTGGCGGATCAGGTGGCCGGCGGTCACTCCCGTTGCACGTTTGACGTGGTCATTGAGCCGGTCGACGGTCATCGCGAGCTTGTCGGCGTAGAACGTAAGCTGACGCTCGGCCTGGAAATGTTCCTCGATCAGCTTGCGCAGCGCGACGACGGTGGCGTCGGTCGGCGCCAGCGGATCGCCGCGCGACCGGCTCGCCGCCATCCGCGCCACCTCGACCGCGATCAGCGCCAGCAGACCGCGCATGGCAATGCGATAGCCGGCGCGGCCGAGGCTGCGCTCATCGTGCAATTCGCTGGCGAAAGTCAGCACACGCGCGTGATCGGCGGGCAGCGGTACCACCGGATCGAGCGCCAGCAGCTTCAGGCGCGCGAGCGCTTCACCGCGCCGATCGCCGATCGCCTCGGCCGCGTCTTCGGTGAAGCTCATCACCCAGCCGTCAGTGACGCCGGCACGGAAACGAAAGCCGTGCGCGGCAGTCGGCGGCACCAGGATTGCACACGGCGCTTCGAACGGAACGACGGACGCTTCGAAGACCATCTCGCCGCCGCCGCTTTCGATCAACAATATCTGAAAGAGATTGCGATGCCGGTGCGCGCGGATGGTCCAGTCGTGGATCGACGATCGCGACGAAATTGTCTCGATGTGGATGAAGTCGAATGCCTGATCGTCCGGCGGATCGCCGTAGAGGTGAAACAGCGGCAGCGCGGTGACGGTCCCCATGCCCCAAGCATAGCCCGGCACCCGGACGCCGCAATGATCCCATCGCCGCAGCCAGCGGTCATGCACACCAATCAAAAACGGCAACGGCCCCGCCGGATGACGGGGCCGCGGTCGTGGAACCTAAATATCGTCGAGAGTTAGCGGTCCTGCCCCTGCTGGCCGGGACGCTGCTGACCTGGCTGCTGTTGGCCCTGTTGGCCCGGACGCTGCCCGCCACCGCCCTGCTGTCCGCCGCCCTGGCCGGGCTGCTGCTGCTGTTGACCCGGTTTCGGGTTCTGCTGGTTCGGGTTCTGTTGGTTCGGATTCGCCATACTGACTACTCCTCGAGGGGTTTGGTCGGGGCGTTCGCCCCAACTCGAGTCAACTCAGGGAACCCGACCGAGTTTCCGGAAAATGCAAAAAGAAAGGTGACGCGCCGACGGGTGAATTCGCCGGAAACTTGGTTTGAATTTGACGAATGTTCGGTGCGATGGAACTCGCGCACGCGAGCGAAGGCATTCGGAACAGGCGCTACACCTGCTTGTACGCGCGCTCGTGATAGACGAGCGCAGGACCCTGCGGTCCGAGCCGCACGGCCTCCACCGCGCCGAAGAAGACGTTGTGGCTGCCGACCGAGCGCACTTCGACGATCCGGCAATCGAACGCGACCACGGCATTCGCGAGCACCGGACTGGCGGTAATCAGCGTTGTCCACTCGCCCTTATTGAAACGATCGCTGCCCTTGAGGCCGGTACGCCCGGCGAAGATATCCGCGATCTCGGCCTCACCCGCCCCCAACGTGTTCACGCAGAATACGCCGTTCTCCAGCACGACCGGATTGGTCTGGCTGCGCCGGTTGAGACACATCAATAGTGTCGGCGGCGCATCGGTGACGGAGCACACGGCCGTGGCGGTCGCACCGGTCTTGCCACCGGGCCCCGCCGTGGTGATGACGTGCACCGCGGCGCCGAGCCGGCTCATCGCCTCGCGGAACGGGGCGACCTCGACGGTGCGCACCGGCTCGGGACCGACCGCCGTGAAGGCGCCATCCATTGCATCATCGGGACGTTGGTCGATCCAGCTCATGGCGTCGCTCTACTATTCCGGTTCTCTACTCTGCCGCCTTCGGACGCTTGCTCAGCGAATACGCGACGTCATCCGGATTGAGCCAGGTGTCACCCACCCAGCCATGCTCATCGTATTCGGACAGGCATTGGTCCGCGAGCGCCAGCATCTGGTCCATCGTGCCCGAGCTGCGCGCATTCCACATCGCCTGGATCCGGATGTCCTCGTGGTTGCCGGCGTAATTCATCTCGTAGAGCTCGTGGCGGCCACCGAATTCGGTGCCGATCGCGTCCCACAGCAGCTTGAGCACCTTAATGCGGTCCTTGTAGCCGATTCCGTAGGAGCCGCGCACGTAGCGCGCCAGATACTTGTCGATCTCGGGATTGGCAAAATCCTTGGCCGACGACGGCAGATAGATCAGCGCCGATGCTATGATCTTCTCGACGATCTCCTTCACCCGGCCATAGGCATCGCCGGCGAACACGCGGTAGCTCGCGCCCGACTGCGCATTCGGCAACACCGTGCCATCGACCCACGGCGTGGGATTCATCGCCATCGCATCGGTGAGCGACCAGAACAGGTTCCGCCAGGCGATGATCTCGCCCAGCATCGCCTGGTTGCCGCGAAACTCGTCGGCGCCGGTGCTGCGCAGCGCCTTGGCAATCACCCCGACCAGGAAGTCGAGCTTCACGGCAAAGCGCGTGCAGCCCTGGAACTGGTAGCCGGCGACGAATCCGGACTGCGGATAGAACACCTTGAGCTTCTCGAGGTCGCGATGCAGCAGCACGTTCTCCCAGGGGATGAACGCATTGTCGAAAACGAAGATCGCATCGTTCTCGTCGAACCGCGACGACAGCGGATAGTCGTAGGGCGTTCCCATGACGCTCGCCGTCATCTCGTAAGAGGTACGGCAGAACAGCTTTACGCCGGGCGTATTCATCGGCGCGATGAACATCACCGCCAGGTCGGAATCGTTGATCGGCATCGCCGCGTTCTGACCGAGGAAATTGTAGTGCGTCAGCGCCGACGATGTCGCGACCACCTTGGCGCCGGAGACGTAGATGCCGGCATCGTCCTCCTTCTGGATGGTGATGAAGACGTCCTTGACCTGATCGGCGGCACGGGAGCGGTCGACCGGCGGGTTCACGATCGCATGATTCATGAACAGGACGTGTTCCTGCGACCGGCGATACCACCGTCGCGCGTTCTCGGAGAACTTTCCGTAGAACTGGTGATTGGCGCCGAGCGCGTTCATCAGCGACGCCTTGTAGTCGGGCGACCGCCCCATCCAGCCGTAGTGCATGCGCGCCCAGGTGGCGATGGCGTCGCGCTGGCCGATCACCTCCTCGCGCGACCGCGCGACGCGGAAGAATTTATGGGTGTAGCCGCCAGACCCGGTATCGGTAGGGCACGTAAGCGCGTCCTTGGTCTTGGGATCGTGCAGCGCGTCGTACAACCGCGCGACCGAGCGCGCAGCGTTGCGGAATGCGGGGTGCGTCGTGACGTCGTCGACCCGCTCGCCGTAGATATAGACTTCCCGCCCGTCACGCAGACTCGCGAGATACTCCGCGCCGGTGAACGGCCGCCCCGGCGCAGCGATTGCGTCCTCGGCTTTCACTGCTGCCATCTATTCCTGCCTCTCGATCGAATTCAGCATCGCCGCGGCTATCGGACGCGACCGCCATTGGCAACGCAGAGGTCGACCTGACTCGCAAGAAACGACCTCGGCAAGCTGCGGCGGCCACGCGCGTTCAACGTTCCGTATTTGCGGAACACCTGCTTGCGGCAACTGCGCATCATCCGTTCAAGTCCGGCCCCGGTTGATTGCGCGCTGGCAGACATGTCCAACGACACGGGAGGCGGCAGGACGACGAACAATCCCAGGCACAGGCCAGCTAAAACGAACCTCATGACACCGTTCATCCTCGCGAATTCGAATTGCACCGCAACAACATATGACCATACGCAGGCAGGGTTGTCACACCGGCGTTTGCCCGTTCCGAAACGGCTGCGTGAGCAACCGGTCGATCCGCGACTCGGCCGGATCGCGGAATACCGGAATGCCGATGGTCATGCCGGCATGGCCGGCCTCCGGCTGCGCCCGGTAGGTTCCGAACAGCCAGTCCCACCACGGCAGATTGAAGCCGAAATTGCTGTCGGTCTCGTGGCGCAGGATCGAGTGGTGCACGCGATGCATGTCGGGCGTCACCACGATCAAGCGGAGCGCGCGGTCGAGCCACGCCGGCATCGACACGTTGGAGTGGTTGAACATCGAGGTGACGTTGAGCACCACCTCGAACAGGATGACCGCGACCACCGGGATCCCGAGCGCCACGATCACCGCGATCTTGATCAGGAGCGAGATCAGTATCTCGAACGGATGGAAGCGCACACCGGTGGTGACGTCGATATCGAGGTCGGCGTGATGCATGCGGTGCAGCCGCCACAGCACCGGTACTTTGTGAAAGACGACGTGCTGCAGGTAGATCGCAAGATCGAGCGCCAGAAAGCCGATCAGTGCGGCGGCCGATAGCCGCAAATGCAGGTAGGGGATCAGGCCGATACCGTTGCCGGCGGCGTAGAGCGAGGCCCCGACGGCAGCGGTGGGAACCAGCACGCGCGCCGTCAGGATGTCGGCCAGGAGGATTCCGAGGTTGCCCGGCCAGCGCCCGCCGCGGCCGACGGTCAGGACGCGCCGCGGCGCCAGGAGTTCCCACAGCGCAAACAGCGAAAAGAACAGCCCAAACGCCGCCAGGCGGATGAACATCTCGAGGGTAATGCTGCCCATAGAGGCAATATAGCGATACCAAAGCCCGCCGGTGATCCCTGTGGACCAGTTCTTCGCGGCTCCGTTGCTCCCCCTGCAAGGCCCTGATAGAGCATTGGATTGTCGGGGGCGCGGGGAACGGAGCGCATGGAAGTCTTTGTCCAGCAGCTCATCAACGGCATTACGCTTGGATCGATCTACGGCCTCATCGCCATCGGCTACACGATGGTGTTCGGCATTCTTGGGATGGTCAACTTCGCGCACGGCGACGTCTTCATGGTGTCGGCGTTCATCGCGTTGATTGCCTTCCTGATCCTGAGTTCCTGGATTGACGGCGGCCTGATCGCGCTGGCTTTGCTGATCGTGCTGATCGCCGCGATGGTATTCACCTCGCTGGTGAACTGGGCGATCGAGCGCGTCGCCTACCGGCCGTTGCGCGGCTCGTTCCGGCTGGCGCCGCTGATCTCGGCGATCGGCATGTCGATCTTCCTGATGAATTTCGTGCAGGTTGCGCAGGGACCGCGCAACAAATCGATCCCGCCCCTGTTCTCCGACGTGATCGTGCTATTCACGGTCGACGGCTACGACGTCACCATCTCCTACAAGCAGATCGTCATCTGGCTTGTCACCGGCATATTGCTCCTCGCCTTCTGGTATCTGGTCTCGAAGACCGCGCTCGGCCGCGCCCAGCGCGCCTGCGAGCAGGACCAGAAGATGGCGGCGCTGCTCGGCATCAATGTCGACCGCACGATCTCGATCACCTTCGTCATCTCGGCGGCGTTGGCGGCCGTCGCCGGCACCATGTATCTCGTTCACTACGGCGTCGTGAGCTTCGCCGACGGCTTCACGCCCGGCGTTAAGGCCTTCACCGCCGCCGTGCTCGGCGGCATCGGCTCGCTGCCGGGCGCCGTGATCGGCGGCCTTGCCATCGGCCTGATCGAGACCTTCTGGTCGGCTTACTTCTCGACCGACTACAAGGACGTCGCCGCCTTCTCGATCCTGGTCGTGGTGATGATCTTCCTGCCGCAAGGCCTGCTCGGCCGTCCGGAAGTCGAGAAGGTCTGAGATGGCGAGCGAGGCGACCCAAGAGGCGACCCAAGACGCCTCACGCCCGGACTTCGCGCGTGCGCTCCGCGCCGCCGGCTTCTCCGGCGGGATCGCCTTCCTCCTGTTCCTGCCGCTGATCGCCTTCCTGGCCGCGCAGAACATGCGCAATGAACTCGTGCTCGAGACCCGCTGGCCGCTGTTTGCGGTATTCGTCGCCAGCGCTTTCTTCGGCCGGCTGATCTGGGAGCTCTCGCCGCGCGAACGCCTCAAGCAGCAATTCGCGGAAACCCTCCAGTCCCCGATCCGGCTCGGCACCGCCGCCGCCACTTTAACGATTGCGATGGGGGCCCTGCGGATCGTCGCCAGGGCCGGCTTTGGAATCGAGAGCGACGTCGCGCTCGCCCTCTCCTACCTGTTCGGCACCGGCGCGGTAGTAACGGCGATTGGCGCCGCCGTAGCCTGGGTCAAGTCACGCTACCCGGCGACGACGGAATCCGGCCGCCGGCGCCAAAGCCAGATCGGCGTTGCCTTGCGCATGGTCGCGCTCGGATTCCTGCTCGCCTATCCGCTGGTGATGTTCTGGTTCCTCGGCACCCAGGGCTCGATCAAATGGATCGACAACTTCGGCATCCAAATCCTGATCTATGTGATGCTCGGCTGGGGCCTCAATATCGTGGTCGGCCTCGCCGGCCTGCTCGACCTCGGCTACGTCGCCTTCTACGCGGTCGGCGCCTATTCGTTCGCGTTGCTCGCCAAGAACGGCCTGCCGTTCATTGCTTTCGCGTCGGAATATCCATTCCTCACCGTCGACTTCTACCAGCTCGGACCGTGGGCGTTCTGGGTGCTGCTGCCGATCGCCGGCGTGCTCGCCTCATTCTGGGGCATCCTGCTCGGCTTCCCGGTGCTGCGGCTGCGCGGTGACTATCTCGCGATCGTCACGCTCGCCTTCGGCGAGATCATCCGCCTGGTGCTGATCAACTGGGTCGACCTCACCAACGGCTACGCAGGCATCAGCGGCGTGCCGCGGCCGACCTTCTTCGGCATTCCGTTCATCGAGGGCGAAGGTGGCTTCGCCGCCTATTTCGGCATCCCGTTCAACTCGATCCACCGCACGATCTTTCTCTATTACGTGATCCTGATGCTGGCGCTGCTCACCGCGGCAATGACGATCCGGTTGCGGCGTTTGCCGATCGGCCGCGCCTGGGAAGCGTTGCGCGAGGACGAGATCGCCTGCCGCGCGCTCGGCATCAACACCGTGACCACCAAGCTCACCGCGTTCGCCATCGGCGCCATGTTCGGCGGCTTTGCCGGCTCGTTCTTTGCGGCGCGACAAGGCTTCATCTCGCCGGAGAGCTTCACCTTCATGGAATCGGCGGTCATCGTCGCCATTGTCGTGCTCGGCGGCATGGGTAGCCAGATCGGCGTCGCCATCGCGGCGATCCTCATGATTGGCGGCACCGAGCTGATGCGCGAGCTTGACGTGCTCAAGCACATCTTCGGCCGCGACTTCGACCCGACCCAGTACCGCATGCTGCTGTTCGGACTCGGCATGGTGCTGATCATGATCTGGAAGCCGCGCGGCCTGATCTCGACGCGGTCGCCGTCGGTGTTCCTGAAAGAACGCAAGGCGGTCTCCGGCGCCCATGTGCGGGAGGGCCACGGATGAGTAGCCCGCTGCTGCGCGTCGAACACCTCACCATGCGCTTCGGCGGCCTCGTGGCCATCAACGACCTGTCGTTCAGCGCCGAGCGCGGACAGATCACCGCGCTGATCGGTCCGAACGGCGCCGGCAAGACCACCGTCTTCAATTGCATCACCGGCTTCTACAAGCCGACCGAGGGGCGGATCGCGCTGCAATTCGGCGACGCCGCGGCCTGGGGCGAACTCGAAGCCCTCACCCAGCAAGGCGGGCGCAGCCGCGAGCGTCACGGCGGCTCGCTGTTCCTGCTCGAGCGCATGCCTGACTTCGAGGTGGTGCGGAAGGCGCGGGTCGCGCGCACGTTCCAGAATATCCGCCTGTTTCCCGGCATGACTGTGCTGGAAAACCTCTTGGTCGCGCAGCATGTGCCGCTGATGCGCGCCTCCGGCTGGACCGTGCTCGGCCTGTTCGGATTCCCGATCTATGCGAAGGCGGAGCGCGCGGCGATCGACAAGGCGCGCCAATGGCTCGATCGCATCGGCCTGACCGACCGCGCCGACGATCCGGCCGGCGACCTGCCCTATGGCGCGCAGCGTGAGCTTGAGATCGCGCGCGCCATGTGCACCGACCCGGTGCTGCTATGCCTCGACGAGCCGGCGGCCGGGCTCAACCCAAGCGAAAGCGCCGAGCTTGCGCGCTTCCTGCGCACGATCCGCAACGAGCACGCGACCTCGATCCTGCTGATCGAGCACGACATGTCGGTGGTGATGGAGATTTCCGACCACGTCGTCGTGCTGGATCACGGCGTCAAGATCGCCGACGGATCGCCGGAGGCCGTGCGCAACGACCCGAAGGTGATCGCTGCCTATCTCGGCGTCGAGGACGACGAAGTCGCCACAGTCGAAGCGGAGGTCGGCCTGTGACCTCTTCGCTCCTCTCGGTGCGCGGCGTGAAGACCTACTACGGCAAGATCGCCGCGCTGCGCGGCGTCGACGTCGAGGTTGGCGAGGGCGAGATCGTGGCGCTGATCGGCGCCAACGGCGCCGGCAAGTCGACGCTGATGATGACGATCTGCGGCAATCCGCGTGCGCGCGAGGGCTCGATCACCTTCGCCGGGCAGGACATCACCGGCCTGCCGACGCATGAGATCGCGCGACTGCGGATTGCGCAGGCGCCCGAGGGCCGGCGCATTTTCGTGCGCATGACGGTGATGGAAAACCTGCAGATGGGCGCGTCCTTGTGCGACCCGGCCCATTTCCAGACCGACCTCGAACGCGTGTTCGCGCTGTTCCCGCGCCTCAAGGAGCGCATCGCCCAGCGCGGCGGCACGCTCTCGGGCGGCGAGCAGCAGATGCTGGCGATCGGCCGCGCGCTGATGGGCCGCCCGCGCCTGCTGCTGCTCGACGAACCGTCGCTGGGGCTCGCACCCCTGGTGGCGCGGCACATCTTCAGCGCGATCCGCAAGCTCAACACGGAGGAGAAGCTCGCCGTGTTTCTGGTCGAGCAGAATGCCTTCCATGCGCTCAAGCTCGCGCACCGCGCTTATGTCATGGTCAACGGCCTGATCACGCTCTCCGGCACCGGCACGGAGCTACTCGACAAGCCGGAGGTGAAGGCCGCCTATCTCGAAGGCGGGAGGCACTAATCATGCGCGCGCTCATCGCCCTCGCCTATGACGACAATGCATTCGGCGTGTTCGTGCTGCTGACCCTGGTCCTCGGTGGCGGCGCCGCCGCGCTCACCGGGCGCGCGATCGCCGCGACCTGGCGGCCGTGGTGGCACGTGATTCCGCTTGCCCTGCTGCTCGGCGCGGCCGTGCGCTTCCTGCACTTCGCGCTGTTCGGTGGAATGCTGTTCTCGCTGCCCCATTATGTGGCCGATACGGCGGTATGTCTGGCGGCCGGCTTGATCGGTTTCCGGCTGACTCGGGTGGCGCAGATGGTCAGTTCCTACGGCTGGATCAACGAGCGCGGCAATTTGTACACATGGCGCAGGCGCGAAACGCCTTCCGCCGGCGCGTGAACGCCCGAATCCGGATGACAATCGCCGATTTTGCAGGTTGAATCGTCATCCGGGGTTGGTGACGGCAGGATAAAACGCCGCGGCCTCACGGGATTCTCAGAGGGAGACGATCATGAAGAAGCTTTTGGCGCTGGGCCTCGCGTTGGGCCTGGGCCTGGTGTTTGCCGGCGCCGCCTCGGCGCAGGTCCGGATGGGTGTCGGTGGCCCGATGACCGGCGGCTCCGCCGCCTTCGGCGCCCAGTTGCGACAAGGCGCGGAGCAGGCGGTTGCCGATATCAATGCCCAGGGCGGCATCCTCGGGCAGAAAATCGAACTGTCCATCGGCGACGATCGCGCCGATCCGCGCGAAGGCGTATCGGCGGCCAACAAATTCGTCGCCGACGGCGTGAAGTTCGTGGTCGGCCACTTCAATTCCGGCGTCACCATCCCCGCCTCCGACGTCTACCAGGAGAACGGCATGCTGGTGGTCACGCCGGCCGCCACCAATCCGAAGGTCACCGAACGCAACATGTGGAACGTGTTCCGCGTCTGCGGCCGCGATGACCAGCAGGGCACGCTCGCGGGTGCGATCATCGCGGAGCGCTTCAAGGGCAAGCGCGTGGCGATCGTCCACGACAAGACCACCTACGGTCAGGGCCTCGCCGACGAGACCCGCCGCGCGATGGCCAAGGCCGGCCTCAAGGACGTGCTCTATGAGGGCGTGAATAAGGACGACAAGGACTTCACCGCGCTGGTCTCCAAGATCCGGCAGGCGCGCGCCGACCTCGTGTTCTGGGGCGGCCTGTACGATGCCGGTGGCCTGATCGTGCGCCAGATGCGCGCGCAGGGCGTCAAGGCGCCGCTGATGGGCGGCGACGGCATCACCGACGACGAGTTCGCCTCGATCGCCGGCCCCGGCGCCGAAGGCACGCTGATGACGTTCTCGCCCGATCCGCGCACCAATCCGGCGAACAAGGCGATCATTGATCTGTTCCGCTCCAAGCGCATGTTCGAGCCGCAGGCCTACACGCTCTACAGCTATGCCTCGGTGCAGATCATCAAGCAGGCGGCGGAGAAGGCCAACTCGCTCGATCCGAAGAAGGTCGCCGAGGTGATGCGCTCGGGCATGGTGTTCAACACCGTGCTGGGCGATCTCAAGTTCGACAACAAGGGCGACGTCTCGAGCGACGGCTACAACGTCGGCGGCGTCAAGAAGGACCGCTACGTGCTCTATACGTGGCGCAAGGGTCCGGACGGCCGCATCAGCTATTTCGAAGGCGCCGAATAAGTCTTTGAAGCGGACAGCGCCGCTGCGCCGTGATCCCGGCGCGGCGGCGTTCGCTTACCCGATCGACTGCAACGCCGGGAACGCGTCGATCAGCCAGATATTCAGCTTGGTGAAAAAGCCGAACAGGAACGCCAAGCCCGTCAGCACCAGCAAAGCGCCCATCGCCTTCTCGACATAGCCAAGCTTGCTGCGAAATCGGGTGAGGAACGCCGCGAACGGCTCGATCGCGAACGCCGCGATGATGAACGGCACGCCGAGCCCGAGCGAATACACCGCCAGCAGCCCCGCTCCTTTCGCCACCGTCGCCTCCGAGGCCGCCACCGCCAGGATGGTGGCGAGGATCGGCCCGATGCAGGGCGTCCAGCCAAAGGCGAAGGCGAGCCCCATCACATAGGCGCCCCACAGCCCGACCGGCCGCGGCATCTCCATGCGCGCCTGCCGATGCAGCAGCGCAATCGGCGTGAGGCCGAGGAAATGCAGGCCCATGATGATGATGGCAATGCCCGCGACGAAGGAAAGCTCATACGAATACAGCCGCAGCAGTCCGCCGATCGCGCTGGCGCCGGCGCCGAGCGCGACGAACACGGTCGAGAACCCGGCCACGAACAGCACCGCGGCGATCAGCACGTCACGCTTGACCAGCGCCGGCGGCTCGGCGTCGGCCAGCCGCTCCATCGACGCGCCCGCGAGATAGACGAGATAGGGCGGCACCAGCGGCAGCACGCAGGGCGACAGGAAACTGATCAGCCCCGCAAACAGCGCGGCGAAAATGGAGACATCCGGCGTCATGGCCCCTAGATGCGACGGCGGGCGCGGCCATTGCAAGGCGGCTGACGGGACGTCGCAGCGATGTGATCGCACATGTCACAGGCCCGCGCCCGTTCCCTCCAGGCTGGTTCCGCTGCCGGTGCGACGAGTCGCCCGTTTCCCGCTTCATTAAATCTTCGTCAATGCGCCCCGCCGATACTGCGGCGGGTTGCTCGTGACCCGCCGCCCCAGCACGTCGGATCGATCATGAGGCGCTCCGTTTCACGCCGTTTTGTGCTGACCGGAGCCGCCGTCGCGGCCACGTCGCTGGTGATTCCGATCGCCCTGACGCGAACCCGCGCGACGGAACGCAGCACCGACCATGAAATCACCGACTGGATCGTCATCGCCGCCAACGGCCAGGTGACGCTTGGGCTGTCGCAGCCGGAAGTCGGCCAAGGCTCGTACACCGCCTTGCCCCAGATCCTCGCCGACGAACTCGATGCGGATTGGAAACGTGTCGAGGTTCAGTTTGTAACCGGCCGGCCGGCCTACAAGATCGCGTTCCGGCAGGAGGCTCCCGTCCAGAAGGAAGGCGCCTCGATGTCGACCACGGTGCTGTACGAACGGCTCCGCACTGCCGGCGCCGCCGCGCGCGAGGTGCTGATCCGCGCCGCGGCGCAGACGTGGGGCATCGATATCTCTCTGTGCCGCACCGAGAACGGCTTCGTCATCAACAGCCGCGGCGAAAAGCTCTCCTATGGCCAGCTCGCGGCAGACGCCGCCAAGCTCCCCCTGAGCGCCGCGCCGCCGCTGAAACATCCCAGCCGGTTTCATCTGATCGGCAAGCCGGTCGCGCGACTGGATACGCCGGCCAAGTGCAACGGCAGCGCGGTCTACGGCATCGACGTCAATGTGCCGGGTATGCTCAACGCCGCCATCACGACCGCGCCATCGTTCACCGGCCAGATTATCGCGATCAAGAACGAGGGCGACATCCTCAAGATGCCCGGCGTGCGCGCCGTGGTGAAGATTCCCGCGATCGACTATCGGGATGGCAGCTCGCAGCCGTCCGATGGGACGACGCGCTACAACGCCGTCTGCGTCGTCGCGGATCACTTCTGGCAGGCCCGGCGTGCGCTGGTTTCGCTCGATGTCACGTTCGACGGGGGCGCGCACGGCGATCTCTCCAGCGACAAGATCAACGCCGCGCTGGATGCGGCGTTGAGCGCCGAGCACGGCGTCACCGCGCTGGTTCGCGGCCAGCCGAGAGCGATCCTCAAGGATCACGCAGCGTCGGTGATCGAGCGGCGGTTCAAGCTGCCGCACATCGCGCACGCCCCGCACGAGCCGTGCAACGCCACTGCCAGCTACAACAACGGCGCGGTCGAGGTCTGGGGACCGGTCCAATCGGTCTCGGCCTGTCAGGACGCCATCGCCGAGTCGTTCAGTTGCCCCGCCGACAAGGTCGCGGTCCACGTCACGTTCCTCGGCGGCAGCTTCGGCCGCAAGATCGTTCCCGACTTCGTGGTACAGGCGGTTCACGCCTCCAAGGCGGTCGGCCGTCCGGTCAAGCTCATCCGCTCGCGCGAAGAAGACACGCAGCACGACGTCTACCGGCCGAACGCCGGGGCGCACTTGCGCGCGGTGCTGGATCCGACCGGTTATCCGCTCGCGGTCCACGCCCGCGTGGCCGGTCAGTCGCTGTTCAACGCGACCCGCAGGAACTGGCTCGACCATACGCCCGAGGGCGACTGGGACGAGAGCATGGTCGACGGCCTGTACAATCAGAGCTATCGGCTGCCGCACTTCCTGGTGGAGACCGTCGACACGCCGCTGCCGGTCCCGGTTTATTTCATGCGATCAGTGGGTTCGACGGCGGCGGTGTTCTTTTGGGAGAGCCTGATCACCGAGCTCGCCCATCAGGCCAAGATCGACCAGTACGCCTACCGGCGCCATCTGCTGTCCGCCGATCCGCTCGCGCTCCACGTGCTCGACGCCGCGGCGAAGGCTGCGGGTTGGGAGACGCCGCCGCCACCCGATACGTTCCGCGGCATCGCTTATAATTGCTACATCGGCCGTGGCGGTCGCTTCAAAACCTACGTCGCCCAGGTGGTGGAGCTTCGCCGCGTCGCCGACAGGCTCGCGGTCAAGCGCGTGGTCTGCGCCGTCGATCCCGGCCTCGCGGTCAATCCCAATACGGTCAAAGCGCAGATCGAGGGCGGCATCGGGTTTGCGATGACCACCGCGCTCAAGAGCAAGATCACGTTCTCGAACGGCGGCACCGATCAGAGCAACTTCTTTGACTACAACCTGCTCAGCATCGATGAGATGCCGGAGATCGTACCGATCGTTCTGCCCAGCGATCGCCCGCCGCAAGGAATGGGCGAAGTCGTGCTGGCGCCGATCGCTCCCGCCATTGCGCAGGCGCTGCTGCATGGCACCGGCCGGCGGCTCGACGTCATGCCGTTCCCCGACGATGCCTTCAAGGCGGTGACGCCGTGAGCGAGCAAACGAAAGGCTGTCCACTATGCCGGTGACATTCTCGGTCAATGGCAAGCCCGCTGAATTCGACGGCCCCGACGATGTTCCGCTGCTGTGGGTGGTCCGCGAGCAATTGGGCCTGACCGGAAGCAAGTTCGGTTGCGGCGTTGGGCTTTGCGGCGCCTGCACGATGCACATCGACGGCGCGCCGACCCGCACCTGCGTGATGCCGATCGGCGACCTTCAGGGCCGCAAGGTCACCACCATCGAGGGCCTGTCGCCGGACCTCGGCCATCCGGTGCAAAAGGCTTGGATCGAGCTCGATGTTCCGCAATGCGGCTATTGCCAGTCCGGCATGATCATGGCTGCGGCATCGCTGCTCAGCCGGCACCCGCATCCGACCGATCGTGACATCGATCAGACCATGACCAATCTCTGCCGCTGCGCGACCTATACCCGCATCCGCGCCGCGATCCATCGCGCCGCGGAAGTGGCCGCCGGCACGATAGGGAGTGGCGCTCCATCCGGCACGGGTGTTCCGTGATAGCCTCGTCCGCATGACGCATCGAAACCTCATCACCGATGTCGCCGGCGTGACCGTCGGCCAGGCCGACGACGCCAGGATCGCATCCGGCGTCACCGCGATCGTGTTCGACGAGCCCGCTGTGGCGAGCATCGACGTGCGCGGCGGCGGTACCGGCACGCGCGAGAGCGTGCTGCTCGATCCCTCGATGACGGTGGAGCGGATCGATGCGATCGCGCTCGCCGGCGGCTCCGCCTTCGGCCTCGAAGCCGCGGCGGGGGTGATGGCGCGGCTCGCCGAGCAGGGCCGCGGCTTCGCGATGCGTGCGGCGCGGGTGCCGATCGTGCCCGGCGCAATCCTGTTCGACCTGCTCAATGGCGGCGACAAGGCGTGGGACCGCTACCCGCCCTATCGCGAGCTGGGTTACGCGGCCACCGCGGCGGCCGGCGACACGTTCAAGCTCGGCACCGCCGGCGCCGGCTTCGGCGCGACCACGGCGAATTTCAAAGGCGGTCTCGGCTCGGCATCGGCGATGGTCGGCGAGATCACGGTCGGCGCCCTGGTCGCCGTCAATGCGGCCGGCTGCGTGACCGTCGGTGGCGGCCCGTGGTTCTGGGCAGCGCCATTTGAGCGAGACCGCGAGTTTGGCGGCCACGGAATGCCGTCGCCGCTGCCACCCGGCGCGCTCGCGTTCCGCACCAAGGGCCGCACCGCGGAGAACACCACGCTCGCGGTGGTCGCGACCGACGCCACTCTCAACAAGGTCCAGGCCAAGCGCCTCGCGATCATGGCGCAGGTCGGCATCGCCCATGCGATCCGTCCCGTGCATACCCCGCTCGACGGCGACCTCGTGTTCACCGCGGCGACCGCGCGCAAACCGCTGCCCGACCCGATCCACGGGCTGGCCGAGCTCGGCAGCGCCGCCGCCGACGTGCTCGCCAGGGCGGTGGCGCGGGCGGTCTACGAGGCGACCGCGCTGCCCTACCCGGGCGCCGCGCCGGCCTGGCGAGATCGTTTTGGAACAATTGGATAACGGCTGTTCCTAAGGGTTCGGCTGTCTTGACTTTGGCCACCCGATGCCTCGCTAATGACGACTTGCGGGGCACGTCTTAGGTGCGGCGCGCGGGTGGCAGCGTCGCGGGGTTGGGAGAACACCATGCGCTTGGCCATTGCTGTGTGCGCGATCGCGCTCGCTGTCTTCGCTGGGGTTTTTGGATACCTGGTCGTCAACGATCCGGCGCTGCTGAACATCGCCAGCAGCAGCGAGCCGGCGGCCCAGCCGGCGCCTGCACCGGCCGAGAGCCGGCCCACGCTGCGCACCATCACCGTCGTCAATGAGGCGCCCCCAGCCGCCGTGACCCGCGCCCCGGTTGAGGTATCGCCCACGGTCGCCCAGCGCGCGACACCGGCCGAGGCGCAGCCGGTCATGGCGCAGGCATCGCCACCGGCAAAGGCCGCGCCGGCACCGGCGAAGGCCGCCCCGGCTCCGGCGTCCTGCCCCGGCAATCCGAATGCGCTCGGCGTGACGCGGACGGTCGAGATCGACACGACCGGCGGCCCGGGCTTCGGCTTCGAGCATTTCCGCCAGCATGACTTCCTCGAGCCCGGCGAAGTCGTGCTCACCTACGACGACGGCCCGTGGCCGCAGCGCACGATGGCGGTCGTCAATGCGCTTGCGGCGCATTGCACAAAGGCTATCTTCTTCCCGATTGGCAAGCACGCGACCTACGAGCCCGGCATCCTCAAGCAGGTGGCCCAGCACGGCCACTCGGTCGGCAGCCATACCTGGAGCCACCAGAACCTCGCCGCCAAGCCGGTCGATGTGGGCAAGTCGGAGATCGAGAAAGGCATCAGTGCGGTCGCCATGGCGGTCGGCGGGCCGACAGCGCCGTTCTTCCGGTTCCCGGCATTGCGTCATCCGCCCGAGCTGGTGAGCTATCTCGGCGAGCGCAACATCGCGATCTTCTCGACCGACATGGACTCGTTCGACTTCAAGATGCGCAAGCCGGAACAGGTCCGCCAATCGGTGATGGCGAAGCTGAAGAAATTCGGCAAAGGCATTGTGCTGATGCACGATTTCCAGCAGTCGACCGCCGGCGCCACCGCCGACCTGCTCAACGACCTGAAAGCCGGCGGCTACAAGATCGTGCACATGCGCGCACGCACGCCGATCACCACGATCGCCTCCTATGACGAGGAAGTCCGCAAGGAAGCGAAGCTGCCGACGGTCAGCTCGAAGCCGACCTCCAGCGTGGTGCGGACCGTCAACGAGTAGCGGCGGCTAGCTGAACCGCTCCGCCGCGAACGGCGTCGGATCGCAGAACGGCGTCGCGCCCGTGATCATCTCGGCGACCAGCCTCCCGGTCGCCGGACCGAGCGTCAGGCCCCAATGCGCGTGACCAACGGCGAGCCATAGGTCGGTTTTGCCGGGCGCGCGCCCGATCACCGGCATGGAGTCGGCGAAGCACGGGCGGCTGCCCATCCACGGCTGCGCCTCGACCTTCTCGCCAAGCGGAAACAACGCGCGCGCCTGCGGCAGCAGCCGGTCGAACTGCACCGGCGTCGGCGGCGCGTCGCGGGGTGCGAATTCGGCGCCGGTGGTGAGCCGCAGCCCCTGCTCCATCGGCGCGACGCAATAGCCGAGCTCGGCGTCGACCACCGGCCGGGTCAGGCCGGCATTGCCGCGCGGCTGGAAATGCAGGTGATAGCCGCGCTTCACTTCGAGCGGCAGGTCGATGTCCATCGGCTTGAGCAGATCGGCCGCCCACGGACCGAGCGCGACCACCGCCTCGCGGGAATCGACCGGCCCTTCATCGGTCTCGACCCGCCAGCGATTGTTGGCGCGATGCAGCGTGCGCGCATCGCCGGTCAGCACGATGCCGCCGAGCGCGGTGAAACGGTCGATATAGGCGCGCGTCAACGCCAGCGGATTGGTCACGCTCGCGGCGCTCTTCCAGTGCACGGCGTTGACGAATTGCGGCGCCAGCGCCGGTTCGAGCGCGAGCACGGCGTCGCGGTCGAGCCCGTCGTGGGGCAGACCGAACTCAGAGGCGAGCGCGCGCTCGCGCGCGGTCGCAGCGTAGGCGGCGTGCGTGCGGTAGACCTTGATCCAGCCTTCCTTGCGCAGGTAGCGCGTCGCGCCCGACTCCTGCATCAGCGCCTCGTGCTCCGGCGCCGCCGCCGCGTAGAGCGGTCGCATCAGGTTGGCGAAGCGGATGCGGCGCTCGATCGACGAGTTGGCGCGGTACTGCAGCAGCCAGGGCGCGATGTGCGGCAGGAACGAGACGTGGTAGTTGGCGTCGGTCGCGCGCTTGAGCGCCACCCGCAGCACCGCCCCCATCCGTTCCGGAAAAGGATGCGGCAGCAACGTATTGCCCTCGATCACTCCAGCATTGCCGTAAGAGGTTCCCTCGCCCGGCGCGCCCTTGTCGACGAGCGCGACACTGAGGCCCCGCTTGGCGAGGTGCAGCGCGATCGAGGTGCCGACGATGCCGGCGCCCAGCACAACGGCGTCGGTACGCGCCATGATGGTCCTTTCCCAACAAAATGACGCCGGTCCGGCGGGCCGGACCGACGATTCGGCCCTCAATATAGGAACGATTTGGACGATGCAGCAGGACCAAAGTTGTAAACGCGTGCACAACGGAACCGATACCCGTGCATTGCCGCTCCTGGCAGGGCATGTTAGGCGAACCGCAGATTTCGGAGGTATTTCGATGCGCCGACCGCTGCTGGTCGCTCCGTCCATTCTCTCGGCCGACTTCGCCCGGCTCGGCGAGGAAGTGCGCGCTATCGACGCCGCCGGCGCCGACTGGATTCACGTCGACGTCATGGACGGGCACTTCGTCCCCAACATCACGATCGGCCCCGCCGTGGTGCAGGCGCTGCGCCCGCATACCAAGAAGATCTTCGACGTCCACCTGATGATCGCGCCCTGCGACCCCTATCTCGAAGCCTTCGCCAAGGCCGGCGCTGACGTGATCACCGTGCACGTGGAGTCGGGACCGCACGTGCACCGTTCGCTGCAGGCAATTCGCGCGCTCGGCAAGAAGGCCGGCGTCACGCTCAACCCCGGCACGCCGATCGAGACCATCGAGCCTGTGATCGATCTCGTCGACCTCATCCTGGTGATGTCGGTGAACCCGGGCTTTGGTGGTCAGGCGTTCATCCCGTTCGCCGTCGAGAAGGTGGCGCGGCTGCGCGCGCTATGCGGCACGCGGCCGATCGACATCGAGGTCGACGGCGGAGTCACGCCGGAGACCGCGCCGTTGATCGCGCAGGCCGGCGCCAATGTGCTGGTGGCGGGCTCGGCCGTGTTCAAAGGCGGCAACCCGGACGCCTATCGCGCCAACATCGCGGCGATCCGCAATGCGGCCGCCCTGGCGCGGGGCGAAGCGGCATAGAAGCTGCTAGGAAGTGGCCTAAGCATGGATCCCGAAAAGTTGCAGACTTTTCGGGCAAGATCATGCGGCGATCTAACGAGATCGTTTGGACTTGAACCAATCGTGACTCGCGGCACGATGCCGCGCCAGGCCCAATTCGAGTAGACATGACGGCATGAATCGAATCGGCACCGTGTTCCTGCTTGCGCTCGCCCTTGCGGCGGCGGCGCCGCAGGCGCACGCCGGCGACGGCTCCGCGATCCATGTGCTCGGCTTCTCGGCCGACGGCCGGTATTTCGCCTACGAGCAATACGGCGAGCAGGACGGCTCGGGCACGTTCTATTCGACCATCACCGCGGTCGAGATCGCCGGCGACCGCATTGTGAAGGGCATGCCGGTCGCCGCGACCATGGACCCGGACAATCCGGCCCTGGGCAAGGAGCCGCGCGAGAAGCAGCTCGCCGACATCCGGGCCAAGGCTGCCGCCGACGCTGCCGCCATTCTCCTGCAACTGGGCATCGCCGCCCCCGGGCACGTGGTCGCGTCGGTGCGGGACAGCCGGTCTCGCAACGTCCTCCAGCCCGAGCAGGTCAGGACCGCGATGAAGGCCGTGGTCCAAACGGTGACGTTGCCCGCCGACCGTTTCGGCGCCGACACCCGGCTGGTGCTGCGCGAGTTCGATGTCGCCCTGCCCCGCTGCAAGGACCTCGTGTCGGGCGAGCATCCCAACGGCTTCGGCCTGACGCTCGAGCGCAAGAGCCGGCCGTCCATCCATCTGAGCCGCGACCAGACCATCCCGGCCTCGCGCGGCTGCCCGGACACTTACGGCATCGCCGAGGCGCATGCATTTCCCCTGCCCGACGGCTCGACCGCGCTGGCCGTGTTCATCCACTATTTCTACAGGGCATTCGAGGGACCGGACCGGCGCTTCATTGTGGTGACGGGCCGGGTCCTTTAACACCTAGCCCGATAGTCACCCACGCTGCCGAGGCCCGCATGATCCCGCGCTATACCCGCCCCGAGATGGCTTCAATCTGGGAGCCGCAGACCCGCTTCCGCATCTGGTTCGAGATCGAGGCCCACGCCGCCGACGCCATGGCCAAACTCGGCATCGTGCCGAAGGCGGCGGCGAAGAAGATCTGGGAAAAGGGCAAGAACGCGACCTTCGATATCGAGCGCATCGACGCGATCGAGCGCGAGGTCAAGCACGACGTCATCGCCTTCCTGACGCACCTTGCAGAGATCGTCGGGCCCGAGGCGCGCTTCGTCCACGCCGGCATGACCTCGTCGGACGTGCTCGACACCTGCCTCAATGTGCAGCTCGTGCGCGCCGCCGATATCCTGATCGCCGACACCGACAAGCTGCTCGCCGCGCTCAAGCGCCGCGCCATCGAGCACAAGATGACGCCGACCATCGGCCGCTCGCACGGCATCCATGCCGAACCGACCACGTTCGGGCTGAAGCTCGCGCAGGCCTATGCCGAATTCGACCGCGCCAAGGCGCGGCTCAAGCAGGCGCGCGACGAAGTCGCGACCTGCGCGATCTCCGGCGCGGTCGGCACCTTTGCGCAGGTCGATCCTCGCGTCGAAGCGCATGTAGCGAAAGCGATGGGGCTCAAGGTCGAGCCGGTCTCGACCCAGATCATCCCGCGTGACCGCCACGCGATGTATTTTGCGGTGCTCGGCGTGGTCGCCTCCTCGGTCGAGCGGCTCGCCACCGAAATCCGGCATCTGCAGCGCACCGAGGTGCTCGAGGCGGAGGAGTTTTTCTCGGAGGGCCAGAAGGGCTCGTCGGCGATGCCGCACAAGCGCAATCCGGTGCTGTCCGAGAATGTCACCGGCCTCGCCCGCATGGTGCGCGCCTACGTGACGCCGGCGCTGGAGAACGTCGCGCTCTGGCACGAACGCGACATCTCGCACTCATCGGTCGAGCGCATGATCGGGCCGGACGCGACCGCGACGCTCGACTTCGCGCTCAACCGAATGGCCGGCATCATCGACAAGCTCGTGATCTATCCCGAGAACATGCAGAAGAACCTCGACCTGCTCGGCGGGCTCGTGCATTCGCAGCGCATCCTGATTGCGCTCACGCAGGCCGGCGTCGCGCGCGAGGACGCCTACCGGCTGGTGCAGCGCAACGCGATGCGGGTGTGGCGCGGCGAAGGCGACTTCCTCACCTTCCTCAAGGCCGACAAGGACGTGCGCAAGCACCTGAGCGAAGCCGAGCTGAAGGCCAATTTCGACCTCGGCCATCACTTCAAGCACGTCAACACGATCTTCAAGCGGGTGTTCGGCGGCAAGGCGTGAAACACGCCGCGCTGAAACACCGGCGCGGCGAAATTCCAGCCTACAGCCCGGACTTGATCGCCTTGAGCAGCCGGAAGCGCATCGGGCCATCATTGCTTGCGAGCGAGATCACGAAGCGCACCCGCCCGTGGCTTGAGGTGTCGGTGTAGCCCGCGAGCGTGCGGACCCCCTCCATGGTGCCGGTCTTGCTCATGCCGCCGTCCTGGCCGCGGAGCAGGTTGGCGTGGGGCGCGAACAGCTCGAGCACCTTGGCGAGGCCGCGTGCGGTGAAATGGTTGTTACGGCTGATGCCCGAGCCCTCCTCGATATGGATAGCCTCGGTGAGGCCGTGCGCGGCAAGCATCCCGTTCGTGACCTTGAGCGACTTCTCGAGGCTGACCGGTCCGCCCAGGCGATGTGCGCCGATCTCCAGGAAGACCTGATTGGCGATGTAGTTGTTCGAAGCGCGGAGCAGCGCGATGAGGATTTGCGAAAGGGTACGCGACTGTTGGTGAACATAGACCGGCTCCAGTCCCGCAGGGACGGTTCCCGTCGTGATCGCGCCCTTCACGCTGCCGCCGGCCTGTTCGATAAACGCAACAATCAGCTCGCCAGCATATTGCAGGCTCACCGCGGGATCCTGGGTCAGGCTGATCCGGCCGCTGCCGTTGGCGGGGCCTCGCAGCCGGAACTGGGCGATCGCGAGCGGCGTGATCGGCGTCTGCTTCTCGGCGGAGCGCACCGTATTGCCGCTGCGCACGGCTGCGATCGTGTTGAAGTTCACCGCCAGCGCGGAGTTCAGCGCGTTGTAGGCCTCGTCGGTATCCTCGATACCCGGGATGCGGAGGTTCGACGGGTAGTAGCTCGCGTCCAGCACGATGCCGGTGATCGGCGCCTTGCCGACCGCCGCAACCAGCGCAGGCGCGAGCAGCGCCAGCTCCTCTGAAATCAGGAAAGGATCGCCGCCGCCGCGCACGTAGAGCACCCGCTTGTCGTCGAGATAGAAACGGGTCTGGAAACGGTAGTCGCCGCCAAGGACCTCCATCGCCGCCCAGGCTGTCACGATCTTGGCGACCGAGGCCGGCACGAAAGGCTTATCGACGTTCTGGGCCACCAGCTCGTTGCCCTTGGCGTCCATCACCAGCACCAGCCCCGGCGGCGCGAGGGCGGCAACGTCCTCCTTCACGCCGGCCATGGCCGGCGTGGCCAGCAGGAGCAAAGCAAGGGCGAGCGAGCGAAACCTCATGACGTGACCCCAGCGCGGGCGCGGCGCCTGCAAACTTCGGACCTATGCGCGTGATACTCAAGCGTAAAAGTCAGCCAGATCGCAGGATTTGCGCGTGCAGGTTTTACGCGTGGATCATTTCCTTGGCCCAAAGAGGGCACGGCAATACCTAATTTTTCTCGACCAGATGGCCCCCGTCATGCGGCAATGTTGCCGATGGGTTACGCCAACGGGCGATAGCGTGCGTACTCGCTCCAGGCTAGGGAGAGCCTCCGTCGGGCGGACATTTCTGCCAGGCCCGGGCCGCAAACGAAGACAGAGATAGCCCAATGAAAAACGCGCTCGACGGCGGTGACGCCATTCTCCAGGCCATTCGTGATCTTGGGGTGAAGCACATCCTTTCCTCTCCGGGAACGGAATGGTCCTCGATCTGGGAGGCGATGGCCAAGCAGAAGCAGCAGGGCCTGAACGGTCCGAATTTCATGGACTGCTGGCACGAGACACTCGCGGTCGACATCGCTGCCGGCTACACGCTCGCGACCGGCGAGATGCAGGCCGTCCTGCTGCACGCGGGCTCAGGGCTCCTTCAGGGATTGATGGGCGTGCACGGCGCCTTGATTGCCGGCATTCCGATGCTGGTGATCTCCGGTGAATCCCTCACCTACGGTGAGCAGCCGGACTTCGATCCCGGCCGTCAGTGGGCGGACAACCTGTCGATCGTCGGCGGGCCGCAAAGCTTGATCCAGCCGCTGGTCAAGTACGCCTGCCAGACGGCGAGCCCCCACACGATCTACGAGAGCATCGTCCGGGCGGGCGAGATGGCGCAACGCACGCCGGTCGGCCCGACCTATCTGTCGATCCCGCACGAAACGATGGTGACGACCTGGTCGATGCCGGAACAGCGGCGCGTTGTACCGGCCGCGCCGAAGCTCGTGAGCGCGCCCACCGACATTGCCCGGGTGGCGGAGCTGATCGCCAAGGCAAAAAACCCGGTCGTGCTGACCGAAGGCGCGGGCCGCACCCCGGAAGGATTTGACGCATTGGTCGCGCTGGCCGATCTGATGGCGCTGCCGATCGTGGAGAAGCCCGGCGCGACCTTCGCCAACTTCCCCAAAGATCATCCGCTGCACCAGGGGCACGACTTCAGCCAGTACTGGAACACGACCGACCTTGCCATCGTGATCGAGACGCGCACGGCATGGTATCCGCCGAGCAAGCGGCCGCCGAACGCCATCGTCATCAATATCGACGAGGTCCCGCATCGCCCATACATGGCCTACCAGAGTCATCAGGCCAACATCTATCTGGAGGGCGATACGGCAACGACGCTATTCGATATCGCGCGCGCGCTGCGCGGCATGACGCTCGACGATGGCGCGATCAGCGAACGTCGCGCGAAGCTAACGGCGGCGCACGAGGCGCTGATGGAAAAGCGACGCGCCCGGCAGGATGCCGCGCGCAAGAAGACGCCGATCGATCCGGTTTGGCTCTGCGCGGCATTGGGCGAAACGCTGCCTGACGACACGATCTACATCGACGAGGTGACGACGCACACGGGCCTGCTGCGCGAGCATGTCCGCTGGAACAAGCCGCAAAGCCTGTTCACGCGCCAGGGCGGGCTTGGGCAAGGGCTCGGGCTTTCGCTCGGCGTGAAGCTTGCCAAGCCGGAGCGTCCGGTGGTCACGCTGATCGGCGACGGGGGCTTCCTGTACAATCCCGTGCTTCAGAGCTTCGGCGCGTCGCGCGATTTCAACCTGCCGATCCTGGTGGTGATCTTCAACAACAAGAAGTACGCCGCCATGCAGAACATGCACACGCGCATGTATCCGGAAGGCACCGCCGTTGAAACCGGAAGCTATCTCGGCACCCACATCAATGGCCCGGACTACGTCAAGATAATCGAGGCGTTCGGCGGCTACGGCGAGCGCGTCGAGGACCCCGATGCATTGCCGGACGCCATCAAGCGCGCGCAAGAGGCCGTTCGCGCGGGCAGAACCGCCGTGCTTGACGTGGTGGTCGCCACCTGATCGCCACGCGCGTCTTGACGTTCGGACTAGGCTCGCGGGCGGGCTTCGCGTCGCGCGACTTCGACAGGAGTGGACCTTGAAGGCAACAAGAGCAGCGACCTTGCTGGTGGCGACAGCCATTGCCGTGTCGATTTCCGCGATCCCATCGAAGGCGGACGACGTCGCGGCCTTCTACAAAGGCAAGACGATCAGCGCGATCATCGGGTACCCGCCAGGCGGCGGGTACGACATCTATATGCGCGCCCTTGCGCGGCATATCAGCCGGCACATCCCCGGCAACCCCGTCGTGGTGCCGCGCAACATGCCGGGCGCCGGCAGCCTGGTCGCCGCCAACAACATCTACAATGCCGCAGCGAAGGACGGCACGGTCATCGGCATCTTCGCCTCGTCCACCTTGTTTTCCGTGAAGCTCGGCGAAACCAAGGGCAATTTCGAGATCGATAAGTTCACCTGGATCGGCAACATGGACCAGACGATCGGGACATGCGTCGTTCATAAGCGCGCGAACATTGCGTCGTTTCAGGATCTCCTCACCAGGAAGGCTGTCTTTGGCGCTTCCGGCCCGTCGGCCGTCAACAGCATTCATGTGCGCGGGTTCAACGCGCTCGCCGGGACGCAAATTCAGATCGTCAACGGCTATCCAGGGTCGACCGACGTGCTGCTGGCGATGAGCCGCGGCGAAGCCGACGGCGGATGCGGATTTGCGCTGTCGTCGCTCAAGACGACTCGCCGCCAGGACTGGGAGTCCGGCGAGATCAGAGCGATCATTCAGACCGGATTTGAGAAAAGCGACGAGCTCAAGGACGTTCCTCACATCTATGACTACGCGAAGACCGAGGACGACAAAAAGGTGATGCACCTGCTCTATGGCACCCACGCGCTGGGTCGTCCCATCTCGGCCCCGCCCGGTATTCCGGCTGACCGCGTCAAGGCGCTGCGGGAGGCATTCAACGCCACCATGAAGGATCCCGTGTTCCTCGCGGAGGCCGGTAAACAGGACATGCCCATCGATCCGTGGACGGGCGACCAGACCGACCGGGTGATCGTGCAATTCACCAGCTATCCGCCCGCGATCTACAGCCGGGCGAGAACCGTTCTCGAAGGGGCTGAGGCCAAGTAGTCCGAGGCTTCACCTCACCGAGGTCTGGCCTGGGCGCTCAAGCGCGAAACAACAGCGCTCAGCGATGCCCACCATGATCATGGTCCGCATGAGTATGAGCATGCGTATGATCATGATCCGAGCCATGGGCATGAGTATGAGCATGGCCATGCGCATGGTGTGAATGCTTCTGGTGGTGCGGCGACGTCTCGTAGTGCAGCCGCAGGAGGTCCGCCCCGTAGTCGTTGCCGTTGGGGGTACGGACGATGGTGTGGATGTGGAAGCGCTGCGGCGTCGCGTTGTTGAGCAGCACGCCCTTGTGATGGTCGAACTCGATCATCACCACCGGGCTTTGGATGCGATAGTAGAACGCGCCTTCATCGTCGGTCGCGCCGGACCAGCAAAAATGCGTTTGCGCGAGGTGCCGCTCCACGTCGCTCATGCGGGCGCGTAACGGACCGTCCGGCAACGTCGCAAGGTAGCGCTCGGTCAGACCGAGCAGGACTTGCCGCTGCCCGGGATCGAGTTCAGCCCCGGCAATCCCTTCATAGGGAATGATGAAGTCATCCTTGAACGCGCCACCGAAGCACATGCCATCCGTGCCTTGATGACGGCCCGGCGGCAGCCCGGCGGGAATGGTCGTGGCGTGCACGATGGCCTTGCGCTGCTGCGCCGTGGATAGCCCGCGAACAAGCTCCAGGCCGATCTGCTCTTCGGCGTCGAACATGCGCAGCCCGGCATGGGGACCCGCGTCAGCATAGCGGGGTTCCGCCCCCATGAAGGCGGGTGTGAGCGTCATCTGTGTGCCGACGATGACGCAGACGAGACAGAGATGATGGCCGTACAATTGCCATCCCCACGGCTCGGTCGCCGACGGCTCGCCGAAGACATGCATCTGGTAGCAGAACTCGCCGAGGGCGATCGGCGCGCCCACAAGCTCGCCAAGAAACCCATTGAGCCGCATGACGTTGCGCGACTGCTCGTAGCCCGCGGCGCTGAGACTGGCGCGCACCACGCCGAGCGCGGCGTCACGGACCGCCGGGGTCACTTCATCGAGCCAAATGCCGTAACGCTCATAGCGCGGCACCTCATTCACCCATTGGCGCCGGGCCATCGAGTCGATGGGATGTTTGACGGCCTTCAATTGCTCCGGCGTCAGCGTGCCGAGCAATGTTGCGACCGCCGCCATGATGGCCGCCGTCGGCGCGCCCTCGTCTCGCAGCGCGAACAGGCCTGGCACGATATTGCCGTCGGTCGTGTTGCCGCGAAATGGCACGGCGCGCAGGCTATCGAGCCGGGTCTTCCACAGTTCCAACCGGTGGGGCGGCAGCGACTCGATAACCTGGCTGTGTGTCCGGCCGAAATAGCGAGCTTGTCCCATGGGTGGAACGAACGGGTGATAGTCCGACATCAAACGCGCTCACCTTCTTCGTCTGCGTGCCAATTCTTCGTCTGCATGAGAAGCCGTTGCGGCTCCCGCGTCCCACCGCTGACGCTCACTCCGCGGTGATGTTGCCAGTCTCGACCACCGATTTCCAGCGCGCGATCTCGGCCGCGAGGAATTTCGCGAACTGTTCGCCATTGCCGGCGACCACGTCGAAGCCGATCGCCTCGAACTTCGCCTTGACGTCCGCGGCGTTGGCGGACGCGATCAGTTCGGCCTCGAGCTTGGCCTTCACCGCCGGCGGCAGCCCGCTGGGCGCCGCAGCGGCCTGCCACGAATAGACCACGAGACCCCCGACGCCCGCCTCCTGCATCGATGGGACGTCGGGCAAGGTCGCGGCGCGGCCGTCGCTGGTGACGGCGAGCGCCTTGAGCCGTCCGGATTTGACGTGCTGCGAGATCGCGCCGAGGTTCTGGAACGACACATTGGCGTGGCCGGCGATCAGATCGTTGATGGCCGGACCGCCGCCCTTGTAGGGCACGTGGATGCCGGTGGTTCCAGTCTTCTGCCAGAACAACGCAGCGGTGAGATGATCCGACGAGCCGGTGCCGGACGACGCGAACGTGACCTTGCCCGGATTTTTCTTCAGGTGCTCGATCAGTTCGCCGACGCTGTTGGCCGGAAACGACGGGCTCGCCACCAGCACGTTCGGCGTGCGCACGACCTGCGACAGCAGGTCGAAATCCTTCTGCGGGTCGTAGCGGAGGTTCTTGTAGAGCGCGGGGTTGATCGCGAACACGCCGATCGAGCCGACCAGAAGCGTGTAGCCGTCGGGGGCCGCCTGCCGCATCGCCTGCGCGCCCAGCGCACCGTTGGCGCCGGCGCGATTGTCGATGACCACCGTCTGCTTGAGGCGCTCGGCCAGCTTGGTGGTGACGAGCCGCGCCGTGATGTCGGAAGCGCCGCCGGGCGGGAACGGCACGATGACGCTGATGTTGCGTTCGGGATATTCGGCGCGCTGCGCGACCGACGCGGTGGCGGTCACGAGCGCGGCGACGGCGAGCAGTCCGCCGGCGAATGGTCTCATCGGTTCCTCCCGTGTGGCGTCGTTGCGCCGATGACGGCCTTTTGCGACCGCGGAAAGATCGAGCCTATCGCGTGGCAGAGCCGATGGGTAGCGCGTGTCCGCGCGAGCACTTTTCAGCCGACAACGAAAGGCCGGCGACGATGTCGCCGGCCTTGGAAGAATTTTGGGAAGGCAAGAATATTGGGAAGGCAAGAATGTTGAACGTTCGATGCGCCGCGTTCAGTTGTGGCCGCCGCGCCATGCGGGATCCCATGAGGAGCCAATGCCGATCGTCAGGCCCGGCCCATAGTCAGCAGCATAAGCGCCATAGCCTCCGCCGTACCCCGCATATCCGTCATAGCCCGCATAGCCGCCGTAGCCACCCCAATATCCGCGACGATAGCCGTAGCCGAACGTCGGGCCATAGCCATAACCGCCGCTCGATGCATAGGCCGCCGCGGCCGCGGCCACTCCCGGCGCAACGATGACCGTGCGTGTGTCGCCGCCCAGGTAGTTTCCGTTCGCGTAGCCGATGCGGCCGGCATAGTTCACCTGGCACCATCTGCCGTCGCAACCGAGCACGGCGACCGGCGCACCCGCGGGAATGACGCCGAGGACTTGATACCCCGTGCCGGGTCCGCTTCGCATGTTGAGGTTGGTGACGGGAGATTGCGCGGCTGCAACGCCGCCGGACACAGCCAATATCGCCAGCGTGGCGGAGAGGGTTTTGATCGCTGTCATGGGCTTCCTCACATCATTGGCCCCTGCCCGGTCCCGACAGGCAACAGCCGCCGGAAGTTTCCAGTTCCACGACGTAAACGAGCCGCTCACCACCCCGAGACCGGCTCGACCCCTCACAACCCACGCTGGCCGAGCGCGGCGCTTGCCCGACTCAGCACGTCCGCACTAGGTTTTCCGCATCACAGCCAGGGAGGGCTGCCATGAGCCGTCTCGTGCGCATTCCGGTTTCTGAGAGTTCCGGCATCATTGGTTTGGATGAACAATTGCTTGGCGGGTTCGATAAAAACGAGCCGTTTCAGACCACAGCAGCCGTCGACAGTTATCTCGAGCGCATCGCCAAATATGTGCCCGGCGAGGTGCTGGCGTTCTTCATCGTCATCAACGCCATCCTCGCGCAGGTCGTGCAGACCAGCGGCAAAGGCGCCTTGATGGCTGGCATCCCGGTGATGACGGTGGCGCAGGTCGCATTCTTCGTATGCATGATCCTCGTGCCGCTGTTCGTCTGGTACGTGCGCGAGAAGGGCGACGCCTGGGTGATCAATGCCGTCGTCTCCACGGTCGCGTTTCCGTTCTGGGCGTATGCGCTCGGCGCCACGGCCTTTTCCGACCACTGGGACGGCAACCTCGCCGCCATCACGCTGGTGACGTTCACGGTCGCGAGCGGCCTGATCTCGCCCCGCATCAGCAGGCCCGCACGCCGGCAGCGGCCCATCGCCGTGCCGCCGCGGGCTGAACGGCCGCACCTCGATCTCATCGGCCCGGGCCCGGCCTAGGTTTCCCCGGTTGGTCATTCCGGAGCGCGCCCATAAGCGCGTTTACGCGCGTCTTCGACGCGCTATAGGCGCGAGCCCGGAATCCATAATCCCGGTTTGGCAACATGGATTCCGGGCTCGCCACGGAGCTTGTCATCGGGCGGCGCTTCGCGCCGACCCGTTGGTGGCGCCCCGGAATGACGTCGCCGGGGCATTGCCGTCTTGAGCATCGCCATGTTTCGATGCATCAACGAACAATGGCGAGCGCTCCGACGATCCTCATTTTCGACTCCGGGCTGGGCGGCCTCACCGTCCACCGCGAGGTCGCCGTGGCGCGCCCGGACGCGCGGTATGTCTACGTCGCCGATGACGCGTTCTTTCCGTATAGCGAGCGCGGCGAGGTGGACCTGGTCGAGCGCGTTGTCGCGCTGATGGCGACGCTGATCGACACGCACCGCCCCGCGCTCGTGGTCATCGCCTGCAACACCGCGTCCACCCTGGTGCTGCCAGAGTTGCGGGCGCGTTTCGCGGTGCCGTTCGTCGGCACCGTACCGGCGATCAAGCCGGCCTGCGCCGCATCGACCAGCAAGCGCGTGTCGGTGCTGGGCACCGAGGCAACCGTGTCGCGCGAATACACCCGCGCGCTGATCCGCGATTTCGCCAATGGCGCCGAGGTCACGCTGGTGGGGTCGGCGCGGCTTGCCGGCTATGCGGAGGCGGAGCTCAACGGCACGCCGGCCGAGGACGCCGCGCTCGCGTCCGAGATCGCGCCCTGCTTCGTCGACGGCGACGGCCGCCGCACCGACATGGTCGTGCTCGCCTGCACGCACTACCCGCTGCTGCTCGGCCGCTTCGAGCGGCTGGCGCCTTGGCCGGTCGCATTCTACGACCCGGCGCCGGCGATCGCGCGACGCGTGCTCGACCTGATCGGCCCGCCGGCGCACGACCGGGCGCCCGGGGCGCAGTTCCTGTTCACCTCCGGTCAACCACCGTCGGCGGCGCTCGCCGCGGCACTGGCGCGCTTCGGCATCGGCCCATAGCATTGGGAAAGGACGACTCGGTCCTCTCAGGAACAGGCGACGCGATGGCGAAAGATCCCACGACGGTACGGCGGACCCTCCAGTTCAAGTTCACCCTTCCGACGTCGGACGCCACCCACCTGCTCTCGCTGCTCAAGGCCGCCCGGCCGTTCCACGAGGCGTTCGGCGGCAAGAAGTTCCGCCTGCTCCAGAACGTCGACGACCCCGCCCGCTACGTGCACGAGATCGAATACGAGACCCATGAGTCGATCGAGCTCAACCGCCAGCGGTTCGCCTCCGACGCCCGGGTCCAGGCTACCCTGCAGTCCTGGCGGGCCATGCTGGGCGGCTCGGTGGAGATCGACGTCTACCAGGAGATCGAATAGCGGCCTTTTCCGCTCCCCTAAGGTTTGACTTGCCCCCCCGGACCCCCTAGAAACCGCCCATCTCGCGGGCCGTTTGGCCCGCGCGGTGTTTCGCGACCCGTGGTTTTGCCCTGCGCTTAGGCAGCAAAACCTGTCGGTTCCGGTTCCATCCGGGACAGAGGAGGGCGCGATCCTCAACCGGCGCATGATCCCGAACAGTTCGGACCAGGTCATGCGCCAGTGCAAACTGTTGAACATGAGGACGCGATGACCAAGCGCCACGAGGCGAAGTACAAGATCGACCGCCGTATGGGCCAGAATGTCTGGGGCCGCCCGAAGAGCCCCGTCAACAAGCGCGAATATGGCCCCGGCCAGCATGGCCAGCGCCGCAAGGGCAAGCTCTCCGACTACGGCGTGCAGCTCAAGGCCAAGCAGAAGCTGCGCGGCTACTACGCAAACATCCTCGAGAAGCAGTTCCGCGGCATCTACACAGAGGCCCGCCGGCTCAAGGGCGACACCGGCCAGAACATGATCGGGCTCCTGGAGCGGCGGCTCGATTCGGTGATCTACCGCGCGAAGTTCGTGCCCACCATGTTCGCGGCGCGGCAGTTCATCAGCCACGGCCACGTCAAGGTGAACGGCCGCCGCGTCACCATCGCCAGCTACAAGGTGAAGGTCGGCGACCCGATCGAGATCAAGGACAAGTCGAAGCAGCTCGCGCTGGTGCTGGAAGCCGTCAGCCTCCCCGAGCGCGACGTCCCGGACTACATCGAGGTCGATCACACCAAGATGACCGCTAAGATGACCCGCGTTCCGGGGATCACCGAGGTGCCCTACCCGGTCCAGATGGAGCCGCATCTGATCGTCGAGTTCTACTCGCGCTGACGGCTCGAAGCTCTTCCAGACACAGACAATTCAAGCCCCGGCTCCGGCCGGGGCTTTTGTTTTGCACGGCAGCGAATCCACAGCTTACGCACCGTGGACCGTCTAATTATGGGGCAAACATTGAATGGGATGCCTACATTTTGTATGTAGGGGGCCTCGTCAGTACAATTTGCCACTGCGTCCCGAAAAACCTTTGCAAAGGGAGAAACGCACATGGATGCGTTGAACGCGGTAAAAAGTTGGATCGGCGCGTTGACTGAAGTGGTCCTGATGCTGCTGGCCCTCGCCATCGTTTGCGCCATGCTGGTCGGCGCAAACCTGCCGTTCTTCGGCAATGTGGTCACCAACATCATGGGGCTCGTGGGCGAACTCGGGAAGAACGGGCTGGTCGGCCTGATCGCCCTCGGCATCATCCTGTGGCTGTTCGCCAATCGTAAGATGGCCTGATCGCGCGGCGAGCTTGCTCATGCTCGCCTCGCTTGCGCGCGTGTCAGTTGATCGCGAGCATCTTTGCCGGCTGCTCGTGATGAGGACGTTGGGTGGATGGCGGTGCCGTCCACCCAACGGATCAGGGAGGCGGTCATGCTGGATTATCTGCAACGAACGAAGCAGTACCTCTGGATGTTCGTCGAGATCGGCTTTCTCGCGATCCTGACGATCATTCTCATCCACCTGATTCTGGGCCCGAATTCGGGGGTGTTCGTCTCCGCCGTCGCCGACAACGTGCTGAAGTTCGCCAACGGCGTCCAGCCGCAGGCGCTGGTCGGCCTCGCCATCGTGCTGGCGCTGGTGATCCTGCTCGCCAACAAGATCAAATAGCCGCGATCTGACGAACTGGTCCGGGGCTTAAGCCCGGCACACGGCTTGGATGGCGTTTTGGCCGAAATCGGGAGCCTTAGGCGGTGACCTTGCCCGCTACGCCCTTGTCGTTGAGCAGCGACTGCAACTCGCCGGCCTGGAACATCTCGCGGATGATATCGCAGCCGCCGACGAACTCGCCTTTCACGTAGAGCTGGGGAATGGTCGGCCAGTTGGAAAAGGTCTTGATCCCGTTCCGCAGATCTTCGGATTCGAGGACATTGAGGCCTTTGTAGCTCACGCCAAGGTGATCGAGGATCTGAACCACCTGCCCCGAGAAACCGCACATCGGGAACTGCGGCGTGCCCTTCATGAACAGCACCACGTCGTTGCTTTTGACCTCATTGGCGATGAATTGGTCGATGCTCATCGGAAATCCTTCCTGTCGCCGCCGGTGGGCGAGTCCTGGCCTAAAATCGGATTTTTTGCGCTATTTCGCAAGGGGCGGCGTCAGATCGTCGACAAGCGGTAAGCCGAGCCGTAGCGCCCGAAATCGTGGCTGGTGACGCCATGGCGGACCGAGCCGGCAAACGAGGCCGGCGGCGCCACCACCGTCACCTTGAGCACGGCGACCTCCAGCGGCTTCATCAGGCCGGCATGCACCGCGGCGGTCCCGATCAGGGAATCGCCGGTATAGACGTCGGTGCCCCACAGGCTGCCGTCGATCTGGCCGATCACCCGGAAGTAGTACGAGGTTCCAACGCTGTCGCAGAGACCGTGCATCGTCGCCGGCGCGTCGGCAGCGAGAAACCCCTGCTCCAGGAGCTTGCGCAGCTGCTTCGGCGAGAGCTTGCCCTGCCGGTCGAAATAATTGACGAGCTCCTGCACGACTTTCATCGGCCTGCTCCCTCCTGCTGCATGGTGACCACGCGTCCGTACGGCGGCGTGAAACCCGGCTGGCTATGCGGCGGCAGAATCCAGAGGACAGCGTACGGCATCGGCTCCGCGGGGTAAGTGATGTCGCCGTCGGTGATGATGATCGTCGCGGTGACGCGCGGATCGTCCGCGAGCGCCAGCATCGCGGGCGTGAGATCGCTGCCGCCGTAGCCGCCGACCTCGTAGGCGGCGAGCGCCGTGGGTGTGAGCACCTCGTCCGAGGTCACCTGGGTGTCGCATTGTACCAGCCGGATGTCGTCGACCGACGCGGCGTCGCAGAAATCAGCGATGGCGCCGAGCGCGCGCGGGATCTCGTCGCTCATCGAGCCCGAGGTGTCGAGCACGACATTGAGCATCCACGCGTGCCGGCGGCGGCCGGGCAGCACCACGTCCTGCCGGTCGGCGCCGCGGCGGGATGGCCGCGCGAATGTCCGCTCGCCGGGAACCACGCCCTCGAGCCAGGTCTGCAACGCCATCTGCCATGGCGTGCTGTAGATCCCGCGCAGCGCGGCGACCAGCTGCCGCGCGCCACCCGAGTCGGCGCCGCGCCCGCGCCGCGCGCCACTCATCGCGTCCATGGCCTTGCCGAGCGCGAGGCCCTTGGCGGCAAGCTCGCCGATCTGCTTGGCGCGGCCGGCCTGGTCGGCGGCATCGTCGGGATAAAGCTCGCGCTCGCGGCGGTCGTCGAGCACGTCGCCGCTGTCGTTGGTACCCGGGGCGCCGCCACCATCAGCCTGCGGGCCGAACACCCGGCCGGCGACGGTCACCTCGCCTTCCCAGACGCGGCTGCGCGACGAGACGAAATCGCCGTTGCGCCGCATCTCGACGACGATCTGCTCGGCCGACTTCTCGCGCGCGCCGGGCATGTCGAGGCCGCCGGCCGGAATGGCCGTGACGCCGAGCGCGGCGCGCAGCATGTCGTTGATGATGTAGTCGTGCGCGTAGTTGAACTCGAGCTGGCCCGAGCCCTTGGCGCGCTCATGGGTGCGTAACGCGAGGTGCAGCAGTTCATGTGCCAGCACAAACACCAGCTCGTTGTCATTGAGACGCGCCGTGAAATCCGGGTTGGCGACCAGACGGCCGGACGCGAACACGCCCATGGTCGGAACCCGCGCGTCGATATCGACGCGCACCGCCGCGGCCAGTCCCGCCAGATGCGGGAGCGGCACGGTCAGCATCCGCAGCCCCTTCTGAATGCGCGCGAGCGTACTGCGAGGCGCCGTCGCCGGCTGCAGCGCGGTCATGTGGCGGTGACCTTTTTGAGCAGATCGAACATCGCGCGGTCGGCGCCGAGCGCGCCCCATTGCTCGACCAGCTCGGTCAGCACCGTCAGCTGGTGCTCGGACGAAAGGCTGCGCAGGAAGCGATTGATCACCCGCGGCTTGAACCGCGCCGCCCGGCCGTCACGCACGAACTGGCGGATGCAGTTGAGCACGAACCAGCGCGCGGAATCGGATTGCGGCAGCAGCTCCGGCTGCCGGATGTAGTCTTCGAGCGGCCGCACCGCTCCGATCGCCTCTTCGGCAAGCGAGCAGAACACCACCGCGTCCTCGGACGACAGCCGCCCGAACGCCAGCGCGCGCCGGGTCTCGTTGTTCAGGATGCCGGCCGACTCCGCCATGTCGAGCGCGCGCGACAGCAGCGTCCAGGCGCGCGGCGTCGAGAACGGCACCGGCTCCGCCGGCACCGGCCGCATCAACGCATCGGGCATGCTCGATATGAAGCTCACGATTTCACTGCGGACGCCGTGGCGCGCCGCCCAGGCCAGCCATTCGTCGGTGTCGACGCGCAGGTGCAGGATGGTGACGCGGTTGACCAGCGCCGAGCTCATCGCCCGTACCAGCGCGCGATCCTGCAGCCGGTTGCCGGCCGCGACCACCCAGGTGCCCGCCGGCAGGCTGTGCTCGCCGAGGCGACGCTCCAGCAGCAGCGAGTAGAACGCCTTCTGCACGTCCGGCGCGCAGGCCGGCAGCTCGTCGAGGAACAGGCAGAACGGCTCCGGCCGCTCCGGCAGGAGGATACGCGGCGGGCAGAACACCGAACGCTCGCCGACGATGCGTGGGATGCCGCTGACGTCTTCAGGTGCGATTTGCGTTCCGAGCAGCGAGCGGCACGGCAGGCCGGCGTCGGCCGCGGCCTCGTAGACCATCTCGGATTTGCCCATGCCGGGCGCCGACAGCAGGAGGAAACTCTGCTCCTGCGCCATGCACTGGATCAGCTTCTTGGCCTGACGCAGCGTGACGGTTTCTTCGAAAGCGGCGCGTTGAGCTTCCATCGCTCCCCTCCTCCGCGTGGACCAACCTCAAGGGCTTGAGGCCGGCCGCATGTAGGAGAGCGACTCCGGCGCCACCAGAGCGGAGCGAGAAATCTTTTTTTGGAGAGACGCCGGCTGTTGTCTGTTGTTCAGATTCGCGGCGCGTCTGTTCAGATTGGCGACGCGTCCGTTCAGCTATGTTGACGCGTGTTCAGACTAGCGGTGCCGTTCAGCTTTCCGGAACGCTGGTCTGCAACGCCAGGGCGTGCAGCGCGCCGCCCATCTCGCCCTTGAGCGCTTCATAGACGATCTGGTGCTGCTGCACCCGGGACTTGCCGCGGAAGGTCTCGGAGATGACGGTCGCGGCATAGTGATCGCCGTCGCCGGCGAGGTCCCGGATGGTGACGTCGGCGTCGGGGAGCCGGGCCTTGATCAGCCGTTCGATGTCGTTTGCCGCCATGGCCATGGCTTGTCTCTTTCGCCTCTGGTTGCCGTCTTCAGCCGCGCCACGAGTCGCGCAGCTTTGCCACCAAAATGAGGCGCTTGGGCGCGCAGGTCAACGGCGCTGCGTTGGGCAAAGCGACGGAAAATGCGTCAGAATCTCACGATCCCGGCATCACCGGGGGATACTTCAGTGGCGGAAATGCAGGGCCAGCGTCGCGACGCCAGCTTCGGCGCTCGACCGCATCTTGTCGGAACGCTGGCTGATCAGGAAGGTCGCGAGACGCCGGGCGCCCTCCTCCGACTCCAGGATCTCGTCCTGCGTGGGCAGGACCGCCGTCAGTTCGAGCGGAATGCCGGGATAGGTCAGCGTCACGTCGATGTCGAACTCGTCATAGCCGATCTCGATCGCGATCGGCCCCGTGGGCCGGCAATACTCGATGACCGCCTCGGCCGCCTGCTGCACGGCGAACTCGACACGCGCCACCACGTCGCGGCGTGCGCCCCAGATCGCCGCGTTGCGCTGCACGAAATTGGCGACCTCCTGGTAGTCGACCGTCGCCGGATCGACCGACATCGAGACCTTGCGGCGGATGCCGAGCCGGAACACGAGATTGAGGATGAGCGCCACCAGCGTCGCCAGCACCAGCGGCGAGGCCAGCGGCGGCTGTGCCCATATCGGCGCGGCAGAGAATACGTTGGGAAAGATCGACACGACGAAGAACGTCATCATGCCCATGCCGACCACCAGCGTGCGCCGGGAATCGAGCACGCGGGTCGAGATGATCTGTATCCCGCCGATGGCGATGAAGACGGCGGTGAACAACAGCGCCGACGACATCACCGGCGGCGGCATGATGGTCAGCACCGCAACGAAACCGGGCTGCGCCGCCGCGATCGCCAGGATGGCGGCGATCACGAAGGCGATGCGCCGGCTGGCGACGCCGGTCGCTACCACCAGGCCGACATTGGCGGTGGACATCGTTTGTCCGTAGGTGCCGAGCAACCCGGCCACCGACGCCGAGATTCCGTCGGCGAAAATACCGCCGCGGATCGAATTCATCTCCGGCCGCACCCAATCGGCGTCGGTCGTGCGCTGGTAGGTCGCGATGACCGCCGTCGACCCCATCGCCGCCGCCAATGCGCTGATCGCAAACGGAATGATCAGCGAGGGATCGAAGTCCCAGCTCACATGCGCCATCGAGGGAATTGCGACGAGCGGCTGTCGCGCGACCGACATGAAATCGTCGAAGGTCAGGATTCCGGTCGCGGTCGCCGCCAGATACCCGACGACCATGCCGATGAGAATACAGAACAGGCGCAGCTGGCCCTTGCTCCAGATATTGAGAGCGATCATCACCGCGAGCGAGATGCTGGCGACGATCGCCTCTTCGGCCCCCAGCACACCGGTCCCGGGCGCACTTGTCAGCGTCCGCAACGCGGCGAGCCCAACGTTCACGCCGATCAGGAAGACGACGAGGCCGGCGGTCTCCGAGGGGATCAGCGTGCGTAGCCGCGTCCACACCCGTGACAACAGGATCTCGATCAGCCCGGCGAAGATCGTCATACCCCAAACCAGCGGCAGGCCACCGGCCTTCACCGCCAGCATCGACGGCGCGAGGTAGACGCCGGTGAAGCTGGCCGGCGCGAGGAACCGGCAGCCGACCGGCCCACGCGGCAGCGCCTGCAGCAGCACCGCGACCGCGAGCGCGAACATGCTCATCCGCAGGATGTTCGACATCACGTCGGCCGATACGCCGGCCTCGCGCCCCAGCACGAGCGGGTAGATCATGAAAATGGCGATGACGCCGACGTGCTGAAGCGCGGTGACGACCACCACCAGAGAAGGCGGTGCCTCCTCGACCCCATAGACGAGATTTGCGGGTTTTCTCATAGAATGTTGGCCGCCGTCTCCAATTCCCGGCCGAGACAAAGGCGGGTAGCCAGACTTGAGTCGCGAGGTTTTATAGTCAAATCGCGGGGTTTTATAACCAAAATGAGGCGGGTGCGCGCGGCTTGTCGACGCTGCAACCGGGTTGCGGCGTGAGCATCAACCATCAATGGCGGAAATGCAGGGCTAAGGTCGCGACCCCGTCAGCGGCGGCCGCTTTCACCTTGTCCGAGCGCTGCATGATCAGGAACGCGGCGAGACGCTGGGCGCCCTCCTCCGACTCCAGGATCTCGTCCTGGGTCGGCAACTGGCCGCTCAGTTCGAGCGGGCGGCCGGGGTAGCGCAAGGTCACGTCGATGTCGAACTCGTCGTAGCCGATCTCGACCGCGATCGGTCCGGTGGGCCGGCAATATTCGACGATCGCCTCGGCCGCCTGCTGCACGGCGAACTCGACGCGCGTGACGACGTCGCGGCGTGCGCCCCAGATCGCGGCGTTGCGCTCGACGAAATTCGCCACTTCCTGATAGTCGGCGGCCGCCGGATCGACCGACATCGTCACCTTGCGGCGGATGCCGAGCCGGAACAGCAGATTGAGCGCGAGCGCCACCAGCGTCGCCAGCACCAGCGGCGAACTCACCAGCGGCTCCACCCAATGCGGCAAGCCGGCAAACGTCGATGGGAACACCGAGACCACGAAGAAGGCCATCATGCCCATGCCGATCACGAGCGTGCGGCGGGAATCGAGAACGCGCGTCGAGATGATCTGCACGCCGCCGATCATGATGAAGACCGACGTGAACAATAGCGCCGCCGCCATCACCGGCGGCGGCATGATCGTGAACACCGCCACGAGACCGGGAAACAGCGCTGCAACAGCGAGGATCGCGGCAACGACGAACGCAATCCGGCGGCTGGCAACGCCGGTCGCCGCCACCAGCCCGACATTCGCGGTCGACACCGTCAGTCCGTAGGTGCCGAGCAGACCGGCAATGGACGCCGCAATGCCGTCAGCGAAGATGCCGCCGCGAATCGAGTTCATCTCCGGGCGTATCCAGTCAGCGTCGGTCGTACGCTGGTAGGTCGCGATCACGGCGGTGACGCCCATCGCCGCCGCCAAGCCCGAGACGGCGAATGGAATGATCAGTTCCGGATCGAAGGCGAAGCTCACATGCGCGATGGTCGGAAACGCCACAAGCGGCTGGTTCGCGATCATCCGAAAATCGTCAGCGGTCAGCAAGCCGGTCGCGGCCGATGCGATGTACCCAACGACCATGCCAATGAGGATGCAGAACAGACGAAGCTGCCCCTTGTTCCAGATGTTCAGCCCGATCATCACCGCAAGCGCGAGGCCCGTGATAATGGCATCCCGGGCTGATATGGCGCCCGATGTCCCCTCCCCCAGCAGAGCCCGAAGCGCGGCAAGTCCGATGATGACACCGATCAGGAACACCACCAGACCCGCGGTCTCAGACGGGATCAACGTGCGCAACTTCGTCCACACTTGCGCCAACGCAATCTCGACCAGCCCGGCGAAGATCGTCATGCCCCATACCAGAGGCAGGCCGCCGGTTTTCGCTGCGAGCAGCGAAGGCGCGAGGTAGACGCCGGTGAAGATCGACGGCGCGAGGAACCGGCTGCCGACCGGACCGCGCGGCAGCGCCTGCAACGCCACCGCGACGGCGAGCGCGAGCATGCCCATCCGCAGCATCGCGGAAATCACATCGGCCGGAGCGCCCGCGGCGCGGCCAATGATCAGCGGGTAGATCATGAAGATCGCAATGACCGCCACGTGCTGGACGGCGCTGATCAGCGTCACCAGATGCGGCGGCGCCTCGTCGACCCCGTAGACGAGATTGGCGGGCTTCCTCATGGGTGCGCGTTCATGGGCGAGACCCGGTCAGCGCGGGTGCCCGCCCGCCATGAAGGCCGGCAGCCAACCTTCGGAGGTTTCACGCAGCGTCGCGACCCGGACCGGGCGCTCGCCTGCCAAGACCAATGCGTCGCCGCCCGTGATGCCAAGCTCGCGCACCGGAACGCCGGCGGCTTTTGCGCCGTCGAGGATGCGCGCCGCCTTGCCGGCATCGGCCGTAACGACATAGCGGGCCTGGTCTTCGCCGAACCAGAACGCATGCGCCGTCAGCGGCGGCGTCTCGAGCTCGGCGCCGATGCCGGAGGCCATCGCCATCTCCGCGAGCGCGACCAGAACGCCGCCGTCGGAGACATCGTGGACGGCGGTGACGGTCCCGTCGGCGATCAGCGCCCGCACGAAATCGCCGTTGCGGCGCTCGACGGCGAGGTCGACCGGCGGCGGTGCGCCCTCCTCCCGCTCGCAGATTTCGCGCAGGTAGATCGACTGGCCGAGCCAGCCCTTGGTCTCGCCGATGAGCAGGATCACCTGATCGGCCGCCTTGAACGCGATCGTCGCCGACTTTTCGAAGTCATCGAGCACACCGACGGCGCCGATGGTGGGCGTCGGCAGGATCGCGCGGCCGTTGGTCTCGTTGTAGAGCGAGACGTTGCCCGACACGACCGGGAATTCGAGCGCTTTACACGCCTCGCCGATGCCGCGGATGCAGCCGACGAGCTGGCCCATGATCTCCGGCCGTTCCGGATTGCCGAAGTTGAGATTATCGGTGACCGCCAAGGGCTTGGCGCCGACCGCTGTGAGATTGCGCCAGGCTTCCGCCACCGCCTGCTTGCCGCCCTCGAACGGATCGGCCTCGCAATAGCGCGGCGTGACGTCGGCGGTGAGCGCCAGCGCCTTCGGCCCTTCGTTGACGCGCACCACGGCGGCGTCGCCGCCCGGCCGCTGCACGGTGTTGCCGAGAATGACGTGGTCGTATTGCTCCCACACCCAGCGGCGCGAGCACAGGTCGGGCGAGCCGACCAGCTTCACGAGCGCATCGCCGGTGTTGAGCGGCGCCAGCACGTCCACCGCCTTCACCACCGGCTGCTTCGGCGTCTCGACATGCGGCCGGTCGTAGACCGGCGCCTCGTCGCCCAGCTCCTTGATCGGCAGATCGGCGACGACCTTGCCGCTGTGCTTCACGATGAAGCGCTTGGTCGGCGTGGTCTTGCCGACGATGGCGAAGTCGAGGCCCCATTTGCGGAAGATCGCCTCGGCCTCTTTCTCCTTCTCCGGCTTGAGCACCATGAGCATGCGCTCCTGGCTCTCGGACAGCATCATCTCGTAGGCGGTCATGCCGGTCTCGCGGCAGGGCACGTCGTCGAGCTCGAGCGTAACGCCGAGGTCGCCCTTGGCACCCATTTCCACGGCGGAGCATGTGAGCCCCGCCGCGCCCATGTCCTGGATCGCGATCACGCAGTCCTTGGCCATGATCTCGAGACAGGCTTCGAGCAGCAGCTTCTCCGAGAACGGGTCACCGACCTGCACGGTCGGGCGCTTCTCGTCCGAGTCGTCGTCGAACTCCGCCGACGCCATGGTGGCGCCGTGGATGCCGTCGCGCCCGGTCTTGGAGCCAAGATAGACGATCGGCATGCCGACGCCGGACGCGGCGGCATAGAATATCTTGTCAGTCTCCGCGATGCCGACTGCCATCGCATTGACCAGGTTGTTGCCGTCGTAGCGGGTGTGGAACCGCACCTCACCGCCGACAGTCGGAACGCCGAAGGAGTTGCCGTAGCCACCGACGCCCGCGACCACGCCGCTCACGAGCTGGCGGGTCTTCGGATGCGACGGCGCGCCGAACGACAGCGCATTGAGGCAGGCGATCGGTCGCGCGCCCATGGTGAAAACGTCGCGCAGGATGCCGCCGACGCCGGTGGTCGCGCCCTGGTAGGGCTCGATGTAGCTCGGGTGGTTGTGGCTCTCCATCTTGAACACGCAGGCGAGCCCGTCGCCGATGTCGATGACGCCGGCGTTCTCGCCCGGCCCCTGGATCACCCAGGGCGCCTTGGTGGGCAGGGTTTTGAGATGGAGCCGCGACGACTTGTACGAGCAGTGCTCGTTCCACATCGCCGAGAAGATGCCGAGCTCGGTGAACTTCGGCGCGCGGCCGATCAGCGACTTCAGGCGGTCGTATTCGTCCGGCTTGAGGCCGTGGGCGGCGACCAGCGCGGGGGTTATTTTGGGCGGGATTTTAGGCGCGGCTTTGGACCCGGTCCTTGACCTCGCCTTGGACGCCTTGCGGGGCGCCTGTTTGGACGCAACTTTCCGGGTCTTCGCTCGCGACGATTTTTTTGCTGTTTTGGCCATGGATCCAAAATGTCATTGCCGGGCATGGCCCGGCAATCGAGGCACGGAAACGTCCACAGGAGATGCGCCGGCAAGGTGGGCGGGTCAAGCCTGCCGGCCACCGCTTGGGGTGAGATCGGGAAACGGCAATCTGACCAGAAAGCCTGCGATTCGAGCCTCCTAGCGGTGTTTTCTGAAACCCGCGTTAGGAACTTCAATCGGTGACGCCCGCTAGGCGCGCAATTGCTTTTCGGCGATGGCGATCCACTCGGCCTGGACTTTTCGCACATATTTCGGCGCCCGCCGCATCTGGGTGAGCACTGCCGCGTAGATCGCCTTGGCCTCGGCCTGCCGGCCGGCCGTTTCCAGCAGGATGGCCCAGCGCACCCGCGCCTCCGCCCCGGCAAAGTAGTCCGAGACCGCCTTGAACTCGTCGAGTGCTTCCTCGGTGCGGCCGCTCTCGGCGAGCGCGCGGGCATAGAGCAGATGGCCGTCGGCCGAATGGTAGTCCGGCCAGCGGGCGCGCAAGTCGTCGAGCGTCGCCACCGTCGCCTGCGGACGGCCGAGACCGAACTCGGCGCGGGCCTTGCCCAGGGCATAGGCCGGCTCATCACCCATCGGGCGACCAAGGATGTTGCTGTAGTGCGCGAACGCCTCGTCGAACTTGTCCAGCAGAAGACATTCATCGGCCAGCGCCGAACGATTGGCGATCGTATCGGTGATCTCCAACTCGTCCTTGAGCCGGCGATATTCCTTTTCGGGATTGAGCGTGTTGATGACGCGCTGGCGGGCCTGCTGGCCCTGCCGCGTGCCCATCCATTCCGGGAGCAATTCGACAAGGATGTAGGCGACCGCGCCAATGCCCGGCAGCAGGAAGATGAGGTAACCCCACGGCGTGAAGCGGCCGGTCTTCGCCGCATGAATCACGAAAGCGACATTGATCCCCATCAGGATGATTGCAATCGGCATAGGCTGCTCCGCCAATAACGCTAGTCGGCCGCGATGGCGGCCGTGCGACGGCTCACCGGTCCTGAGCCATCAGGATGCGTGGTGCGACCCTCGCTTCTGGGCGAAGGCACCGCCATAACAGGTATGTCGCCCTGAAAGCCCCAGCGGTTCAGGTTCTCGCGCTGCCGGTGGTCGCCCCCCCTAACGCTGACGGCGGCGTTCAGCCAGGCGGCGGGCCCGGCACCCAATCACCCCGGCCTGGTGGAGGAAACGACCTGGTGCCGCACCGGTTGTGACGCGCATAAGTAGGAGCCCGCTGAACGCCGTGAACAGCGGGCTCCGTCACGCGTTAGGTCTCACAACGAATCGACGTGACGGCGCTGACAGTACCTACGGCCGCGTTAGGTCATTCGTATTGACATACCAACGTACAGCTTTTTCGAGCATTGCGGATACGCGCTCGGAGAAGGGCCGATGACTCGCATTCGCGCCGATCAAGAAAGAAGGAATAAACTCTGATGTCTGGATGCCCGACTTTCGTTTGCGGAACTGCTGACAAGCACGCCTAGCCACGTCTGCTTTTGACCCATACTCTGTCGCTGCGGAGTTTGCTCACTGGGAGGTTGCCCTAGAAGGAGAACTGACCATGACAACAGTGTCCGATGAACTCTTGCCAACGGCTGCCGATTCCCGAAAAACAATGGCCGAGGCCGAGGCTGCGAAGGCGAGCGAGTACCTGCGTAAACAGGCAGCAGCGGACGCGGAGAAAAAGGCGCTGCTGGAGCAGCTTGCGAAGCCCTCCGGTGTCTCGGACGAAGAACGGATGAAGCGGGCCGCCACCATCATTCGGCGCGCGGTGGACAACGGACTAACCGAAGTCTTCGTCGGTCGTTTTCCGAACAGTCTGTGCACCGACCGCGGCCGTGCCATCAATCAAATGGAGCATGGCTGGGAAACCACGTTGACCGGGTTGCCCAAGGAGCTGTTCGAATTCTGGAAGAAATATCTCCAGCCGCGCGGATACAAAATCAAGTTTCAGATCGTCGATTATCCCGGTGGCATACCGGGCGACGTCGGTATCACGCTCAATTGGGACGCCTGATTCACGTTCGATAGTGCGCGACGCGGTGGCCGCGTCCGCATCTACTGTTCGAGAAAGGTAGGACCGTCATGGCCGGCGCAGCACCAGAAAAGAACGACGCGAGCAAGCTCAAGCGGAAAGACTACGAAAAGGAATTGGGCAAACTTCAGGTCGAACTCTGCCATCTACAGGCGTGGGTCAAAGAGAAGGGCCTGCGCGCCATCATTGTTTTTGAAGGTCGCGATACCGCCGGCAAGGGCGGAACCATCAAGGCCATCACCGAGCGGGTAAGCCCGCGCGTATTTCGCGTGGTGGCGCTTCCTGCGCCCTCGGACCGCGAGAAGACACAGTTGTATATCCAGCGCTATATGCAGCATTTTCCGGCCGCAGGCGAGATCGTCATCTTTGACCGCAGTTGGTACAACCGCGCCGGCATTGAGCGCGTCATGGGTTTCGTCGATGACGAGCAGTACGATCGATTTCTGGAGTTGTGCCCGGAAATCGAAAAATTCATCGTCGATGGCGGCACGACACTCGTCAAGATCTGGCTGGAAGTTGGAATGGAAGAGCAGGACCGACGGTTGACGGCCCGTATCACCGATCCGCTGCGGCAATGGAAACTGAGCCCCATGGATCTGAAGTCTTACAGTCGCTGGTATGACTATTCGCGCGCACGCGACATGATGCTAAAGGCAACCGACAGCACACATGCACCGTGGTACATCGTGCGCTCGGATGACAAACGGCGGGCACGCCTCAACTGCATTGCGCATATTCTATCATTGATCCCGTACAAGAAAGTACGCACCGAGAAGGTCAAGCTTCCCAAGCGCTCGAACAAAAACAAGTATGACGATCAGTCTTCCCTGAAGGGCAAGAAATTTGTTCCCGAGACTTACTGACGCCTAGCTGACATCGGCCCGGCGGAGGCGCGGTTGGGATTGAGCTAGGCTGAAACAGTATCGTCCTCACGCACCCAGGTGACCAACAAGTCCCAGGCAACGGCCAGCACGATCGGGCCAACAAAAAGCCCAATGATGCCATTTGAAAGCGTGCCGCCAATCGCGCCGACAAAGATCACCAACATCGGCGTCCTCAGGCCGCGGCTCATGAGAATTGGCCTTAGAATGTTATCGACCAGGTTCACCGGCACCATGTAGAGCGTAAAGAGCAGCGCCGTGGTGGTCTCCATCGTTATCCAGCTCCAGATAATGACCGGGATCAAAATCACTGATGGACCAATTTGAATAATCCCCAAGACAAGAACCAAGAACGTAATCAGACTTGCGCCCGGTACACCAGCTGCCTTGAGTCCGATACCCGCAAGAAGCGCCTGCAAGAGTGAAACGCCGATAACACCCTGCGACACGTTTCGTATTGTCGCACCCGCCAGGTGCACGAATTCGTCGCCGCGCTTCGAAAAAAGCCGACGTGAAAACGCTGCGAGGGCCTCGACCAGCGACGGTCCAGGCGAAAGCAGAAATCCGGCGATGATCACGGAAGCAAAGAATTGAAGAATTCCGGCGCCAGCGCTCCCCGCCGCGCCAAGCAAGCTGCTGCCGAGTGGCTTGAGGTGAGGAGCGACGTTGACCAGCGCCGCCCTAAGATTGGTTGATGCGAGCTGCCAAAATTGGAACAGCTGCTCCCCGATCAATGGCCAAGTTCTGACACTCTCGATCGGCGGAGGAATGGATACCGCGCCGGATTCGAACCTTTCGTAGATTGTCCCCAGAACTTCAACCAAATCCAATGCGAGCCACGTCGCCGGCCCGATGACAATCAGGAGCAGCAGAATTGTGATCAATGCCGCTGCCAGTCTTCGACGTCCCCCGAGCCATTTCGCCACCAGACTGAACGCCGGATAAAGCGCCACGGCCAATACGACGCTCCAGGCCATGATCTCTATGAAGGGACGAATGATGGTCAGCGACCAATAGAGAAGGAAGCCCAGCAGAGCCAACCGAATGGCTATCTCTATGACCGTGGCATTGATCTTTTCAGGATAAACAAGTTTTTTGTCGTCTTCGATCACTTGGTTTCCTGCTGGAATGCTCCCGGGGAGCACGCGCGTCAGTGGCCGCTGAACACCAGCGTCTTGAAAGGAAGCACCAGCGCCTGGATCCGCAGGATCATCGCATGCACGATGCCAAGCGCGTCGACCGCATGAAGCGCCAGACCGCGCATGAAGCCGGTCTCTTTCTTAGCGATGATGTCGTGGTTGTTCGAATAGGCGTTGGCAATGCAACTGCTCCCGGGAGTCACGCCAGTGAGCCCGCCTTTGTAGAGCGGCTCAAGATGGACCAGCAGCGTACCGGGACGCGTCACCTGCTGCGCGTCGATCAGCTGCTCACCGCCGCGGAACTGGCCGGCGGCAATGAAGTCCTGCACGTCCGTGACCACCATCGGAATGATCGTCCACGGCTTGGATACACAGGTGACCTCGGCGATCATTCCAGGCCGCATGATCTGCGCTTCGATCTGCCCGAAGCCGGCCTGCAGAGTCCGCTGACCGGCGCCTTCCGGAATCAGGACACCGGCCGGACGCATGAATGGATTGACGATATCGCCGACGCGGAGCGCAAATTGCTCCACGCGCCCGTTTACACCCGCGCGGACCACGGTCTTCGCCAGATCCGCCTCGGCCTGGGCGAGCGCCGCGACTGCGCTGGCCTTTTGCGCCGGCAGAAGCGCCGCGATCCTCGCCTTGACGGTCTGTCCTGCCGCGGTGGCGGAAGCGATCGCGCCTTTGCGGCCTTCGACGGAGACCTGGAGCTTCTCGATCTCGCGCTGCGCGACGATCCCCGGATTTCTCTTCTGGAGCTCCATCTTGGTCTCGAGCTCGTCCAAAGCCATCTGGTACGAACCCTGGGCTTCCTGAAGCTGCCCTTCGGTCTTCAGGATATCGGCCTCTGCCACCACCATATCCGCCTCGACTTCCGCAATCCTGCGGCGCGCGGTTTCCACCGCCGCCTCCTGGGATGAGCTGTCGAGCCTGAAGATCGGCGCGCCCTTCTCGACGTTGGCGGCGAAGTCGACATAGACCTCGGCGACCCGTCCGTTGATCTCGGAGACGATCGGAATGGTTCGAAAGAACAACGTGACGTTGGTGGTGGACGGGTGGTTGTAGAAGATCACCGTGATCAGGCCGACGGCGAGAACCAGGCAGCCGGTGATGCCCCATCTCAGCTCGAACCACACCGAGTAGAGCGTGATCTCCTTGCCGAGCCGCTTTCCCTGGTAGTAGCGGCGGTAGAGATAGTCGGGAACGACGGTCAGCAGCGAGCAGAGCAGAATCTCAAGCATCGCTCAGCTCCTCGTGCTGGCCGGAGCAAGCTCCGGTGTTGTCGCTGTCGTCGTTTGACCGTCACCCGATCGATCGCGATCGGCCGTCTCCTTCCGCATCGGCGCGGCGTCGCCATTGCGGCTGGCTCCAGCCGCGTTCTCGACGGGCGTGGCGGCGGCATCCTTGCCTGTACTGTTCTCGGCGATCTTGTCGACCGATCCCGCAATCCTGCCAAGCCAGCCGCCGATATCGGGAAACTCGATCATCGCAAGGATAAGAGCGGCCACCCAAAAGAGATGGATGTGCGTAAAGAGCGCAATCAGGCACAACACGGCGACGATCTCGAACTGGACCTTGTGCCTTCCATGCGCCCAGCGCTCGGGCAGACTGTGCAACCGAAAGAAAAAGATGCCGAATCCCACGACGGCGCCAAGCAGAACAATCGCCATGACGACCATCATGACATCGGTCTGGCCGGGGGCGGTGATGAAGACCGGCAGATGGTCGGTAGCGGCCGGATTCAGTGGTGACCCAGTCATGCCGATGATCCTGTCAGGACGGTTGACACACCTTCCAATTCATATCGAGCATAACCAATCCGCCATCGACCCGATAGCGACCAAAAGCCCCGCAGCGGGTGCAGCTTTTGGTCGATCAGGCTGTGGTTGCGCATTCAGGGTGCTCCGCCCGACCGGGTGTCCCGCCGGCGCTCCCTTCAAGCCGAAACCGTTCAATTCTATTCAAAAAAGAGAGCCCCGCAGCGGCGCCGGCCGGCCTCACCCACGTCCCTCTCGATGTCCCTCTTCGCTGTGGATGATCGCCAGCGTCCTCCGGAGCACCTCAAAAATGACGGCGGTCGACCAACCAAACATCAGCACGCCGTTCATCGCCGTCATTGGCCCCAGCAAATGCCAGCGTTCCACGGGAGTCACGTCGCCGTAGCCGAGCGTGGTGTAGTTCACGAAGGCGAAATAAATCAGATCAGTGCCTTTAGGTGCAGCATCGACGATCGCGTAGGCCAACGACCAGACGAGCACCTCGACGAAATGCGCGGCCATCAGGAACGACACGGTCGCGATCATGACGGCAATCAATCGAAGTGCTTGACGTGATGTTATGATCGCACCCGCGATGCGCGCCGCCCATATAACAGCCGCCATCACACACGCATGGATCGCAATGTTGCAGACACTGACGGAAGTTCCCACGAGAATTTGGCGCAGCATGCAGAGCGCTCCAGCGATGCAGACCGCTATCTCGGTCCGACCCGCCCCAGAGTAAGTGAAAATCCGGGGTTGGTCTTGATCTGATACCTCAGATGCACGGGCTTCAGCGGTTAGGATTTGCTGGTGAACGTTACCAGCGGCAACTGCCTAGCTTCGATCCTCCGAGTCCACCCAGTCCACCTTATGAATTTTGACGTATCGGGTGACAGCCTCCTCAATCGTCGGAAAGAAACGCGTATCGCCGAGCTGCGCAAACAATCCAAATCGCTTCAGCTTATCTTTCACGGGATCTTTGAGCTCGGCAAAGCAGAACTCGATGCCCTTCGCGCGCAGCTCCTCGACCAATTCGGCGACGATGTCAGCTGCGGTGACGTCAACGCTGGTGACCGGTTCCGCCGCAACGACAAACCAACGAGCCGGGGTCGGCGATTTCGCCGCCGTGTCCAGGACACGCTCCTTGAACAATTCAGCGTTGGCGAAGAATAGCGGCGCGTCCCATCGAAACAGGACCAACCCAGGTACTTGGCGGGCTTCCGGATATCGCGTGATGTCATGGTAACCTTTGACGCCATGAGCGCGGCCCAATACCGCGGAGTGCGGACGCCAGCCGTCCCATAAAAATTCGATGACGGCGATCGTGATTGCCAGACCTATTCCTGGAATAGCGCCGAGCACCGCCACGCCGACGAAACAGACGATCGACAGCCAGAATTCCCATCGCTGGATGCGATAGATCCGCCTCAGGTCGGCAACCTCGATCAAGCCGATCGCTGAGGCGATCACGACTGCGGCCAATGCTGTCGTGGGCAAATGCTGAAGCAGGTTTGGTGCGACCAACAGCAGGAGGGCAACAGCTAGCGCGCCGACAACACCCGTCAGCTGAGTCCGGGCGCCGGCGGCTTCGGCCACCGGGGTGCGGGAGCTACTGCTGCTGATCGGGAAGCCTTGAAAAAATCCGGCGGCAAGATTGGCGGCGCCGAGCCCAACCATCTCTTGGTTCGGATCGACTTTGGTGCCGGTGCGTGCCGCGTAGGAACGCGACAGCACGCTGGTATCGGCGAACGACACCAGGGCGACGGCGCAGCCTCCAATCACCACCGGAACGATATCGGTGTAGGTGATCCAAGGGACTGCAAACCCCGGCAAGCCCTGTGGGAGAGGGCCGAGGACAGCCACGTTGTGATGCGCCGCGAGGTCCAGCATTCCGACGACGGCCGTCGCAGCGACGACGGCAATCAGAATGCCCGGCAAGCGCTTGCTGCCCTTGAGCAGCATGATCACCAGCAGCGTCCCTGCCCCGACCATGAACGCTGTCCAGTTCGCTTTCCCCTCCAGTATCGCCTCGGCGATGGCCCATAGGTCTCGCAACGGTCCTTCGCTCTCATTCGAGAAGCCGAAAAGCTTGGGGAGTTGGCTGATCAAGACCGTCAACGCAATTCCGTTCATGTAGCCGTAGCGGATCGGCTTAGAGAGCAACTCGGTAACGAAACCGAGGCGCGCGACACCTGCCAGAATGCATACGGTCCCCGAAACCACGGCCATCATGCTGGCCAGGGCGACAGCGCGTAGCGGGTCCCCGCCGGACAGGGGAAGGACAACAGCGAGGATGAGGGCAGCCAGCGATGAGTCTGGTCCCAGGACCAGGATGCGGCTGGGGCCGAACAGCGCATAAGCCAGCAGCGGGATGATCGTTGCGTAGAGGCCGTATATGCCCGGCAGGCCAGATGCCACCGCGTAAGCAATCCCAACGGGCACCAACATCGATGTCAGCACCAGCCCAGCCACGATGTCATGCGGCAGCCATGATACCTGATACTGACGGAGGGTATTCAGCCCCGGCAGCCAACGTAGCCAGCTGTTTCGATCTGTCATGGGTAAGGCCCTCCCCCGACAGCACCCACCGCTGACAGCGCATCGGGCACCCGCGCCGTGAGGAGAGTCTTCGGCTGTGTCTCAAGGGAGGCCTCTGTCGCCCGAGGTGGCAACAGATAAAGCGTCATGGCGAAAATCAGGTACACCAACAGCAGGAGCACGCCGACAAACCACGCCGAGCGCCCGCTGTTGGTCACCAGGGACACGGTCATAGCGGCGATGAGCATCATGACCACGGCGCCCGGCCAGAATTGCAGGTTCATCGGCGCCGGGCCGATGACGTAGCTGAGCAGCACCAGCACCGGGGCGACGAACAGCGCGATTTGCGCCGCACTCCCCAGTGCGATGCCGACGCTCAGGTCCAGCCGGTTCTTGCGCGCGCCGGAAAACGCCGAGGCCATCTCCGCCGCACCGCCGACCAGTGCCACGACGATGAAACCCACGAATGCGGGCGTCATCCCGAACGCCACCGCCGCCTGCTGCACCGACTCGACGAACACCTCGCTCACCAACGCGACCAGGACCGTGACGCCGGCCAGCGTCGCCAGAGCCAGGCCCAAGGGCCATACCGCTTCGCCGGTTTCCGCGTGTTTCGCACCGCCGAAGAATTCGCGATGGGTCTTGAGTGAGAACAACAGACCCAATCCGTAGGCGGCGATGAGCAGCACCGACAGACCCACGCTCAACTTCTCGGTGAACGCTGACCCCGACGTGGCATCGGCTTCAGAAACCGCCGAGGGGACCAATAACGCGATGGTGGCCAGAAACAGCAGGCCCGCTTGCAGACGGGCGCTGCCACGGTTGTATTCCTGCACGTGATGCTTGAGTCCGCCGAGCAGGAACGACGCACCCAACATGAACAGCGTGTTGGTGACGATCGCTCCGGCGATGGATGCCTTCACCAGCGCGTACTGCCCGGCGCGCAACGCGGTCAGCGCGATGATAAGTTCGGTCAGGTTTCCGAGCGTGGCGTTGAGCAGGCCCCCGACCGTATCGCCGGTCTTGGACGCCACGGATTCGGTGGCGTGACTCAGCAGCGCGGCCAGCGGCACGATCGCCAGCACCGACAGCACAAAAAGCAGCGTGTGCGCTTCGGGCTTGAGCTTGTGGACGGCGAACACCACCGGCACGAGGACCAGCAGCCAGAGCAGCGGATTGTGACGGATTTCTTTAAGCAAGGGGTTCATTGGGGTAGTCCCCGGAATGAGCGGCGCCTTCGCATTCAGTCTGCTTGATCCAACGCTCCAGCCGCATCATTGCGCCACGGTCGGGCGCGTTTCCATGGACCAGCGGGTGATGTCCACTTGCCGCTTCGCCGTTCCAGATCGGCGTTGTAGGTGCCAGTGGTGAACACGCTCCACTGGTCTGCATCAGAGGCGTTGGAGATGTGCAGGGACGAAAGCACCCGCGCGGTCATCTCAGTCTGCGAGACCACTTGGACATTGCCCATGGCATGACGACGCAGGGCCGCGTAGGAGGCCGCGTTCTTGATAAATCGATCTTCTACATAGTCCTTTAGGGCCTTCTTGCCTTTGATGACGAGCGTGCCGGACGTCGGCGCCGCGATCTCGAAACTGACGTCGTCCGAGAACAAGCCATACCAATCTTCCCACCGCGCCTCATCGATGAGGTGCCCGTAGGACACGATATGGCTAATGATCGCCAGACGATCGGTGCTGAGCAGGAGGTGCGTATGGGTCGCGCCCGAGCTACCGGATTTCGCCACGTAACCCGGGGCTGACTCGGGCGAACTCTTACGGCCGATGAACATGTCGCGCTCGACCAGGGCAAGGGTTGCAAGCCCGGCGACGACAGCGAAAGGCAGTGCACCTCTCGTGATCAGATTCGCCCACATGGTCCGAATCCTCCCGTGAGTTCTCAAGCGCATGTAATTGGCACGCGACAGGAACCCATTCCGAAGGATGATACCACCGCCGGGCGAGGAATCCGATGGTGGGTCAGGCGCCTCGAACCGGCAGATCCAGCAGGATGGTGATGCTTTATGCCGCCTGTTTCAGGTGATCGACCAGGCCCGCGAACAGCCCGCGGCCGTCGGTGCAGCCCATCGACGCCTCAACGTGGTTCTCGGGATGCGGCATCATGCCGAGCACGTTGCCCTTGTCGTTGAGGATGCCGGCGATCGCATTGATGGCGCCGTTGTGGTTCCAGTCCGGATCGATCATGCCGTCGGGCGAGGAATAGCGGAACAGCACCCGCCCTTCCCCTTCCAGCCGCGCGATGGTCCTGCCGTCGGCGATGTAGTTGCCCTCTCCATGCGCGACCGGCACCCGGATCACCTGCCCGGCGTTGTAGCCGCGGCTGAACGGCGTGTCGGAGCGCTCGACCCGCAGGAACACGTCGCGGCAGATGAACTTGAGATTCTGGTTTCGCATCAGCACGCCCGGCAGCAGCCCGGACTCGCAAGCGATCTGAAATCCGTTGCAAATGGCGAGCACCAGCCCGCCCTTGGCCGCATGCGCGCGCACCGCGTCCATGATCGGCGCGCGGGCCGCGATCGCGCCGCAGCGCAGATAGTCGCCGTAGGAGAACCCGCCGGGGATGACCACGAGATCGGTGCCGCCGGGCAGCGCCGTGTCGGCATGCCACACCATCGCCGGATCGCGGCCCGACACCAGTTTCAACGTGCGCGCCATGTCGCGCTCGCGATTGATTCCGGGAAAGACGACGACAGCAGCTTTCATTGTTTCGGTTCTCGCGGTGTCTGAACGAGCAGCAGCAGCCCAATCCCGTATTGCGAATAATTCGCGCCGGCGGCCTTCTCGTCGCGCGACGAGCTTATCAGACTGACCGACGCCTTCTCGCCCGTGAGCTGGCCGCTATGCACATGTTCCTGCGCGCCGTCCAAGCAGCGAATAATAGACGGGCGCATTCCCAAGGTGCTGATCGCGGCCTGCATCAGATTCCGAACTGCGCGCGCGCCCATTCGAGGATCGGCTCGCCGCTAAGAAACGCGAGCGCCTGCCGCTCGGCGGCGGGCAGACGGTCGAGCGGCGCGACCACGGTCGCGACCATGACGTCGCAGTTCTGGTTGAACGCCATCGCCAGCATCGGTCGCGGCTGATCGTACGGAATATCGACCTGGTAGATTCGGCTCAGCCCCCGCATCCAGCCAACCCTGATGTCCGCGCCATTGGTCAGACCGACGAATTTCGGGCTGAACAACTCGAGATCGCCGACGCGGTCGAGCTCGGCCGCATCGGCGACGCCGGTGTCGCAATTGCAGAACCCGATCTTGGGCCGCAGGTAGAGACTGACCTCGACGCCGCAATCGGCGGCGGAGCAGCGGAACGCCCGTCCGTCGCCCCATTGATCGCGCGGGAACGGCCATTTGATCTCAACGAAGGTGGCCGGGTTCGCGGCGCGCTCCTGCGGCCGCAGCCCGATCCCGACCGTGACCGCATCGCTCGCCAGCACGCCCACGAGGCCGGCGCCCAGCGCAAGAACGAGGATGGCGGTGCGAAGTCTGGTCATGACGACCCTGGCCACTAGCCCGGCGGCGGCTCGCCGCTCGCGCTACTTCAACAGCTTCACATCATAGTTCTCGATCACCGTATTGGCGAGCAGCTTGTCGGCCGCCGCCTTCAGCGCGGCGGTGGCCGCCTTGGGGTCCTTGCCCTTCAGCTCGATGTCGAAAACCTTGCCCTGACGGACGCTTGCGACCCCTTTGACACCCAAAGTCCGAAGCGCCCCCTCGATCGCCTTGCCCTGGGGGTCGAGGACGCCGGATTTCAATGTGACGGTGACGCGGGCTTTCATGGCGGTGGTTCGACCCTTGGTATGATTCCCAGCCAAAATGCATGGCCGGGGCGGCAATCGCAACCGCGGGAACGCGGTTTTCCCATTCCTCGGCCGGGAACCTATTCGACCCAGCGAAACCCCTTGAGCACGGCATCGAACAAGGCAGGTCCCCGTTCGGTCATCGGCGGCAGGAACCGGCAGTCCCCCTCCACGCGATAGCCATTGCGCGCGGTCATGAAGGCAAAGGCGACGCCGGGCGGCCCGCGTCCTTCCAGGGCCACGCTCATGCAAAGCGCGTCCACGCCGTTCGCGCATGGCTTGTAGGGCGCCGTCACCCGCCCGCGCAGCGTGGTCGGCGCCGCGATCATCGCGGCTGTCATCCGCGCCGACATCGTCATATCGATCCGGCGCGGCAGTTCGGCGGTGCTCGCCCATCGCGGATCGTGCTGCGTGAAGAACGCAATCCCGCAAACCGCCAAGCCCGGCCATTCACCCGGGCGACACTCCGGCAGGTGGCAGCCGAGACGAAGATCCGACCCGGATGGCTGGCGCTGCCAGATCGATTCATCGAAGGAAAAGCGGGCGCCGAAGCGCGTCGGGTCATCGCTTACCGAGGGCTCGGCGGGCGCAGAAGACTCCGCGGACGCGAGAGAGGCGATGCTGCCCAACACCGCAGCGAGAACGACACGTTTTAGAGCGAAGGTGCAGCTTAGAGCGAAGGTCAAGCGTGCGCGCATGATCGAACCTCGGCAGCGCCACCCAGCCGACATCCAACGACCAACTGTGGCTAATGTACGGGCACCGCCTGCGCCAGCAGCCGGCCGTGGCCCGCCACATGGCCGCTCTCGCCCACCAGCCGCATCGCCCCCCAGAACGCCGCCGGCGTCGAAGAGACCACCGGCAGTCCATGGCGGTCTTCGAGCGGCTTGTGGACGCCGAGCGTCCGCAAGCCGCCGCAGGAGATGACCACACCGTCAGCACCGGGCGCCGCCGCCACCGACTTGCCGCTGAGGTCGATGATGTCAGCCTCGCTCATGCGCGAGGGGCCGCCGAATTCGAGAATGTGGAACGCCTCGAGCGAGAGCACCTCGTAGCCGCCCGCGATCAGAAGCTCCTTCAGCTTCTGATTGACGACGTCGGTGTAAGCGGTTGTGACGGCGACGCGTTTGGCGCCCACTTCCTTGAGGCCGTCGAGGATCGCCTGGCTCATGGTCGAGACCGGCAGTCCGGTGGTGGCGCGCAGCTTTTCCAGCAGCCGGTCATGCTCTTCCGGCCCGCGATAGAAGGTCAGCGACGTGCCGATCACCATGATCGCCTCGACGTTCTGCTTCACCAGGTGCTCGGCCGCCGGCATGATCGCGTCGAACGCTGCGGCGTAACCTTCCGGTGTCAGCGAACGCACGCCGACGCCCTTCGGGATGAACCGCTGGTTCGGATACATCTGATGGCCCTCGGCCGGGACCTTGTCCTCAGCATGCGGGACGACGAGGCCGATCGTTGCGTTCTTGCTCATGGCGATCTTCCGTCTGTTGGCTGGCAAGCGATCCGATAGTCGAAGGCGAGCGTCGCATGACGCAAAAGCCCGCTCAATGCCCTCGCCTGCCGGATACCGCTCCCTACTCGATACCTTTGGCGCCCGCCGCCTCCACCACCTTGCCCCAGCGCACCAGTTCGCTCTTCATGAAGGCGCCGAGTTCGTCGGGCGTGCTGGTCAGCGGGCGCAGACCAAGCTCCTGGAAGCGGCTCTGGGTCTCCGGTGATTTCACCACCTCGAGCAGCGCCTGGTTCAGGCGCGTGATGATCGCCGCCGGCGTGCCGGCCGGCGCGACGAACGCCTGCCAGGCGCTGGCGTTGTAATTCTCGATGCCGGCCTCGTGCATGGTCGGCACCTCGGGAAACGCGTCGAGCCGCTGCTGAATGGTCAGCGCCAGCGCCCGCACCTTGCCGGAGCGCGCGATCGGCATCACCGTGCTGACGTCGCCGAAATAGATCGGCACGTGACCGGCGATCACGTCCTGCAGCGCCGGGCCGCCGCCGCGATAGGGAACGTGCGTCATCGCGATGCCGGTGAGCGTCTTGAGCAGCTCCGCATTGACGTGATGCTGGGTGCCGATCCCCGCCGAGGCGTAGCTCATCGCGCCGGGCTTCGATCGCACCAGCGCCACCAGCTCCGCCACCGATTTGACCGGCAGCGCCGGATTCACAACCAGGACGAACGGCACTTCCGCGACCAGCGCGATCGGCGCGAAGTCTTTCGCCGTATCGAACGGCACCTTCTTGTAGACGTTGGGCGCGATCGCATAGGTCGAGCTGGTGCCGAGCATGATGGTATAGCCATCGGGCGCGGCACGCGCGACGAAGCCCGCGCCGAGCGTGGTGCCGGAGCCGGCGCGGTTCTCGACCACGAACGGCTGGCCGAATTTCGCCTCCAGCCCCTTGGCGAACCAGCGCGCCAGCGCATCGGTGCCGCCGCCCGCGGGGAACGGCACGACCAGCTTCACCGGCTGATTGGGATAATCTTGCGACCGGGCGACGCCGGCCATGCCGAGCACCAGCACGGCGCCTGCGAGCGCGATGCGAAGCATCGACATCATTCCACGCCCTCGGCGCCGGCGGCCTGCATGACCTTGCTCCAGCGCACGATCTCGACCTTGATGTGATCGCTGAGCTCTTCCGGCTTGGTGTAGAGCGGCTGCCAGCCGAGCCGTGAGAAATACGCCTTGGATTCCGCCGACGCGAGGATGTCGTTGAACGCGCCGTTGAGCCGCGCAACGATCGGCGCGGGCGTCTTCGCTGGTGCGACGATCGCGATCCAGGCATTGGCCTCGTAGCCGGTGATACCTGCCTCGTGCATGGTCGGGACATCGGGCATGGAGTCGACCCGGAACGACGTGGTCACCGCGAGCGCGCGCAACCGGCCGTCGCGGATCAGCTCGTGCGCCGATCCCCCGACATCGGCGAACATCATTTTCACATGGCCGGCGACTACGTCCGCCACCGCCGGCCCGCCGCCGCGATAGCTCACGTTCTTGATGTCGAGGCCGGCCATCGAGCGGAACAGCTCGGCGTTGACATGATGCTGCGAGCCGACGCCGCCGGAGGCGTAGTTGAAACCGGGATTGGCTTTGAGGAACTTCACCAGGTCGGCGACCGAGTGCACCGGCAGCGACGGATGCACGATCAACACGAAGGGAGCGGCCGCCACCAGCGCGATCGGCGCGAAGTCCGTCACCGGATTGTAGGGCAACTTCTTGTAGAGGCCGACGGCGATCGCGAAGGTCGACGACGTGCCGAGCAGGATGGTCTGGCCGTCGGGCGGCGACTTGGCGACGAAGTTCGCGCCGATGGTCGTGCCCGAGCCGGGACGGTTCTCGACGATGAACGGCTGGCCGAACCGCGCTTCCAGCCCTTTCGAGAAGAACCGCGCCATCGCGTCGGTTCCGCCGCCGGCGGCGTAGGGAACGACGAACCGCACGGGCTGGGTGGGATAGGTTTGCGCCTGTGCGACTGCGCAGAGCGCGAGCCAGAGGCCGGCAGCGATTGCGATCTTGTGCGTCCTCGGCACGTCGCTCTCCCTTCGTCACACGCGCCCGATCTTTACGTCGGGCATCATGTCCACGGCCGAGCGGAGTAGCTAAACGCCGCTCTCTCCACGTCATGCGCGGGCACAGCCCGTCGAAGACGGGCGTAAACGCCCTGGTGACCCGCGCATCCATCCCATTTCGCAAGAAGATGGATCGCCGGGTCAAGCCCGGCGATGACAACCGATAGGAATCATTGCAAACGCAAATGGCCGGGACAAGGCCCCGGCCACCACGCATCGATATGCGACGAATGATCTTAGGCGTCAGCCCTTCACCAGCACCGGACCGGTGCCTTGCGGACGCTCGCCCTCGTTCATGATACCGAGGCGCTTGGCGACCTCGGTATAGGCCTCGAGCAACCCGCCGAGGTCCTTGCGGAAGCGGTCCTTGTCGAGCTTCTCGTTCGACTTGATGTCCCACAGCCGGCATGAGTCCGGCGATATCTCGTCGGCGACCACGATTCGCATCAGGTCGTTCTCCCACAGCCGCCCGGTCTCCATCTTGAAATCGACCAGACGGATGCCGACGCCGAGGAATACGCCGGAGAGGAAGTCGTTGACGCGGATGGCCAGCGCCATGATGTCGTCGATCTCCTGCGGCGTCGCCCAGCCGAACGCAGTGATGTGCTCTTCGGAGACCATCGGATCGTTGAGCTGGTCGTTCTTGTAATAGAACTCGATGATCGAGCGCGGCAGCTGCGTGCCCTCCTCGATCCCGAGTCGCTGCGACAGCGAACCGGCGGCGACGTTCCGCACGACGACCTCGAGCGGAATGATCTCCACCTCGCGAATCAGCTGCTCGCGCATGTTGAGGCGCTTGATGAAGTGCGTCGGCACCCCGATGTCGTTGAGGTGCTGGAAGACGTACTCCGAGATGCGGTTGTTGAGGACGCCTTTGCCCTCGATCACCTCATGCTTTTTGGCATTGAAGGCGGTCGCATCGTCCTTGAAGTGCTGAATCA
>Ga0075420_100000069_pt1 | contig 58977 bp, 44 predicted proteins | sample SoiMetdeltSBSDD4_FD_75296 | JGI IMG/M metagenome (GOLD analysis project Ga0075420, IMG submission 75296) | Bulk soil microbial communities from a Populus tree surrounding site in Tennessee, USA - Soil MetaG P. deltoides SBSDD4 | ecosystem: Environmental > Terrestrial > Soil > Tree plantation...
CCCAAGCCGTACTACGTCAAGGAGTCGGTGGGCATCGCGGTGGGGCTGCTGGTCGCCGCGTTGCACTACGCCGGCCTGGCCACGCTGACCCATACGCCGAGCCCGATGCGCTTTCTCAACAGGGTCTGCGAGCGACCGCCCGAGGAGCGGCCGTACCTGGTCCTACCGGTCGGTTACCCCGCACCCGACGCCCACGTGCCGCAGCTGGGCCGCAAGACCCTCGCCGAGGTGATGGTCCGCTGCTGACGCGTCAGCCACCGCATCACCGCGACGACTATCTCGCATCGCCACATAGCTCTTGGCGGTGGGTTGGTTCGCGATCTAGAAGATTTGTGCACGCTATCTCCGCCTAGGTCTTCTCGGTCGCAAAGCTTGACCCGCAGCTGAGCCTGGGTTGACCCAGCTTGCAGTTGTTTCTCGCCCCCAGGACGGCGGCACGGCCACGGCGGTTCCGCGAAAGGAAGCCCATGTACCCAGATGCAGGTGCAGATGACCAGGCCCGCACGATGACGCTCGAAGCCTTTGCCGACACCATCCTGCCGGGCGAGAAGCGTTGGCCTGGCGACCGGGCCGTCGCCGGTGCCGCCACTGGCGGCGGTTCGGTCGCGTCCGGCGCGGTGGACGTGCTGCGTATGCCGGAGAGCGGCATGGCACCCGCGTTGGAGGCGCTCGCCGATGCGCTGAACGACCACGCCGCGGCGTACGCAGCCGAGCGTGGCGCGGTGCTCGACGAGACCGTGCCGCCCTTTGTCGCGCTGTCGTTCGCGCACCGTACGGAGCTGGTACAGGCGTTGACCGCGCTCGACCATCCCGAGCGGGAGGTCTGGACCAGCCTGGCGATGTTCAGCACCATCGCCTTTGACGCCGCCGCGCATCTGCACACCGCCGACGCGGTCGCGGGCGGACATCCCGGCCTTACCACCATGCGGTTCGCGCCGCCGGACGCGGATGGGCTCTGGCGGTTCCCGGAGTACTCCTACGGCCGGCGGCTCGCCCGCCCGCACCCGCACACAACCCCCTCAGGGAGCCCGGCATGACCAGCACCGACAGCACCGATGTCCTGGTAGTGGGCAGCGGCTTCGGCGGAGCCATCGCGGCGTACCACCTCGCTGCGGGCGGCGCTCGGGTCGTCGTCCTGGAGCGGGGCCCATGGCTGTCCAGTACGGAGCTCACGCACGACTTCCGGTTCGGCACCTCCTCGACCCGCGTCTTCGACTTTGTGATCGGTGACGGGATGAGCGTGCTCAGCGGCAACTGCGTCGGTGGCGGCAGCGTCGTCTACTTCGCCGCGATGCCCCGGGCGCCACGCTTTGTCTTCGAGCGCCACGGCAGCATCGGCCGGCGGATGTGGCCGGCGACGATCAGCCGCGACTCGCTCGAGCCCTGGTACGACCGCGTGGCGGAGGCGCTGCCCGTAACGAGGCAGGACTGGTCGAGCGTCCCGTACGCGGGCGGGCTCTTCGCGGCGGCCTGTGCGCACGCGGGGCGGACCGCCAACCCGGTGCCGACGGCGGTTGATAATGACCTATGTGTCAACTGCAACTGGATGATGGCGGGATGCCGGTTCGACGCCAAGCGTTCGCTGCTGCTGAACTACCTGCCGGCCGCCGTCGCGCACGGCGCGCAGGTCCGCCCGTTGCACGAGGTCCAGCACCTGGAACGGGCCGACGACGGCGGCTACCGCGCCCACTACTCGCTCATCGACGAGACGGACTACCGGTTGGAGGTGGGCAGCGGCACCATCGATGCCAAGGTCGTCGTGCTGGCGGCCGGCGCCGGGGCCACGCCGGTGATCCTGCAACGCTCCGCAGCATCGCTCGGTGCGATGCCGGCGGCCGTGGGCCGCTACTTCTCCGGCAACGGCGAGCGGCTCAACACCGCCATCTTCGACGAGGAGCGCATCCGTGACGTGCTCGGGCTGGCCCGCGCCGACGGTATCCCGTACCAGGCCTACCAGGTCGGCAAAGGGCCGTGCGTGGCGAGCTGGGACCGGCTGGACGGCTCGCTGCCCGAGTACAGCCGCTACTCGCTGGAGCAGCTGTACTTCCCACCCGGCTTCGGCACGATCCTGGCCCAGGCGCCCGATGCGTCCGGGCCCACCTGGTTCGGGGTTGCCAAGAAAGAGATCCTGCGGCGCTGGCAGTCGTGGCTGACGGTCTTCATCATGAGCGAGGACGACAACGAAGGCGTGTTCGGCCCACCGCCGTCATCGGGGAACGCGACCCGGCTCTCGCAGCAGACGCTCGGCCGGGGCACCCTGCGCTACCGGCCGACCGAGAACACACTGCACGGCTGGGCCCAGGCGGACGCCGACATCCGGGAGATCATGGAACGGGACGGGCTCGCCCGGGTGATGCCGTGGACGAACGAGGTGATCGGCGCGTACACCGTGCACCCGCTGGCGTCCTGCCGGATCGGCGACGACCCGCAGACCTCGGCCCTCGACGACCGCCACGAGCTGCGCGGCCATCCGGGCATCTTCGTCACCGACGGTGCGGCCGTACCGGGGGCGCTCACCGTCAACCCGGCCATGACGATCGCCGCGCTCGCCGAACGCGCCGTGCCGGCGATTGTGCACGCGGCGCAGCAGCGTGGCGTGCGGGTGACGTACGGCGCGCCCGCGCCGGACGGCGCGACCAGCGGCCGGCGTGCCGCGTTGCCCCTGGTGGACGGCGTCGTCCGCCAGTGAGCTGAGGTCAGCGACCTGAGGCCAGTGAGCTGAGCATGGGGTGACAGACGATGGGCGGACAGACGATGGGTGAGCTGCTCGTCCGGCGTGCGGTACGCCGGTCGTTGGCGCAGGTCCGGCACGTCACCGCGGTCCCTCCCGGCTCGGCCGCGCCCGCCGTCGAACGGGTGTACGCGCAGGTTGAGCGGGACTTCGGGTTCCTTGCGCCACCGGTCGCGCTGCACTCGCCCGCACCTGTCCCGCTCGCCGCCTGCTGGACGATGCTGCGGGAGACGCTGCTGGCGGCGGGCCAGGCCGACCGGGCGGTGAAGGAGGCGGTGGCGGCGAGCGTGTCGGTTGCCAACGCCTGTCCGTACTGTGTGGACGTCCACAGTGGTGCCCTGCACGGTCTTGTCCAGGGAGGTGACGCGCTGTCCATCGCCGCCGACCGGACCGACGCGGTCAGCGACCCTGTCCTACGGAAGGCCGCCGAATGGGCCCGGACGAGTGCCGACCGGCAGGCCGCGCAGCGGTGGGCGACACCGTTCCCGGCCGCGCAGCTTCCCGAGCTGGTCGGTGTGGCGGTCACCTTCCACTACCTGAACCGTATGGTCAACATCTTCCTCCGCGACACGCCGCTGCCCTTCGCTGTGCCCGCCGCCGCCCGCGCCGCCACCCGGCGGGTGTTGGGCTTGATGATGCGGTCCACCACAGGGCGGCCGGTGCGGCCCGGCGGCTCCCTCGAGCTGCTCCCGGCCGCGCGGCTGCCGGACGACCTGGGGTGGGCGTCCGCCAGCCCCACCATCTCCGCCGGGTTCGCCCAGGCTGCCGCCGCTATCGACGCAGCGGGCCGCGCCGTGGTCGTGCCCGCCGTACGCGACCTCGTCAGCTCCCGGCTCGCCGGGTGGGACGGGCGGGCGGCTGGGCTCAGCCGCGCCTGGGCTGACCGGGCGGTGGCCGGCCTGCCCGAGGCGCAGCGCCCCGCCGGCCGGCTGGCACTGCTCACCGCCATCGCGTCGTACCAGGTTGACCCCGGCCTGGTGGCGGAGCTCCGGCGGCATCAGCCCGGAGACGAGGCGCTGGTCGCGCTCACCTCGTGGGCGAGCCTGGCGGCGGCACGACAGGTGGGCGGCTGGCTGTGGGCCGGCCTGCGCGGGGCGGCCCGGTCCGCCGAGCCAGCCAGCGGGGACGAGCGCGGGGCGCGGGTGGACTGACCCACGCCTTGCGCACTGTGGCCGGAGCGGCGTCGGGTTGCGCACGTTTGAAGAACAACATGCCAAGCGGATATTGCATGCTGTAGTGAACTATAGCTATCAGTAAATGTGACATGCCTCGGGAGATCGTGATGGCCTATCGCAGCACCATGCCGGGCCGCCGGCGGACTGTAGCCGACGAGGGCGGCACTCCCGAACCGGCGGCAACTCCGCGCCGGCGCGGGCTGGTCGTCCTGCTCAGCGTCCTGGGCGGCTTCCTGCTGACGGTCATCTGGTCGGCTGAGCTCGTCGACCAGACCATCGGCGACAACGTCGCCAACACGCTGCTCGGCCACGACGCCAGAGGTACGCCGATAGCGGGTATCGCCGCGGGCATCGCATTCGCCTTTGTCTCGGGTCTGGCGGGCACGTTCACCGCATGCAACATCGCCGCCTTTGGCGCGATGGCGCCGATGTTCGACACGGCGGGCGGCCGCTGGCGGCGTTCTGTGCGGGTGCTGCGGCCACTGGCCTGGCTGTCCGTCGGCATGGTCGCGGTGTCCGCGACGTACGGCGCGGTCGTCGGGCTGGTCGGGACCCGGATGCCGCAGTTCTCGACGGCGCAGAGCACCGCCGGCAGCCTGTCGCCACGCAGCATCCAGTCGATGGTGGTCTTCGGCCTCATCGGCCTCGCTATGTGCTACCTGGGGCTGGCGGCGTTACGGGTCGTGCCCGACCCGTTCGACAGCGTCGCTGGCAGGTCTCCGAACGCCCGGGTCGTCTTCCTGGGAGTGCTCATCGGCGGGTTCCTCATCGGGCGGCCGTTCGCGTTGTTCCGGCAGCTGTTCCGGGACGCCGCGGAGAGCGGCAACCCGCTCTACGGCGCCGCCGCGTTCACGCTCCAGTCCGTTGGCAACATCGCCATCATGGCGGTCATCCTGCTGCTCGTCGCGGGAACGGTCGGCGGGCGGCTGCACCGGTGGCTCGCCGCGGACCCTCGCCGGCTGCCGGTCATCACCGCCGCGACGCTGATCGTCGCAGGTGCCTTCACCTTCCTCTACTGGGATGTCCGGCTGCTGGCCCGGCGGGACATCATCCCGTGGTACCCGACCGCGCCGTGGGCGTGACGTCCGTCCCGACAGCGCGGGGAGGAAGCTCATGTCGACCGTGCTCGGTTCGCTGCGCAGGCTGCTGCTGGCACCGTCGCTCGCCGAGGTGACCTTCGCCGGCCGGGGCTTCCCGGCCGCCCCGTCGCAGGCGGCCACCCAGCTCGAGTCCGTACCGCAGGCGGTGGTGTGCGGCTTCGAGTGGGGCATCGACGCGCGTGACCAGTGGGAGGTCGAGCACCGGCTGCGCCTGGTCGACCCGGAGCAGCGCGGCTTCGCGTACGAGGGCGTGACGATGGCGTTCACCATCCTCGACGCGACGGGGCGCGGTCACCGTACCCGCGACCTCCTGCTCGGCCCCGGCCAGCCGCACATCTTCCTCGCCTACATCGGGATCGGGTTCGCGATGGCGCGGCTGCCGAGGCCGTTGTGGAAGAAGGTCCTGCCCGACCTCGCCGGTTCGCCGTACCACCCCACGATGAGCTGGCTCGCGGTGGACGGGTACGGCTTCGACCTCGCCTACTTCGACACCCGGCGCTGGGTGGACGAGCAGCGGATGCCCGCGCCGTATCCGTGGCAGGGCTCGCCGGGCTACTTCCCCCGCGCGGTGGACCAGGGCGTCGGCCGGGCCCTGTGGTTCATCCACGGCGGGCACGTGCCGGATGTGGCCGCGGCGGTGCGGCGGTTCGCCGTCTCCCGCCAGGCCGACCTGTGGAGCGGTGTCGGCCTGGCCGCGACCTTCGCCGGCGGCTGCGACGGCGACGCGTTGGCCGCCCTGCACCGCGCCGCCGGGGACTACCGGGCCGATCTCGCCCAGGGCGCCGTCTTCGCCGCCAAGGCGCGCGCATACTCCGGGTTCGTGCCGGCCTACGCGCAGGCCGCGTGCACCGTGCTGACCGGTCTGACGGTGGCGTCCGCCAGCGCGCTCGCGGACGACGCCGCCGTCGCTGACGAGGCTGACCGTGCGGTCCCCGCGTACGAGGTATGGCGTACCCGGGTACGGCAGCACATCGCGGCCCGGCCGGTGGCGGGCTAGCCTGATTCATCTCCGCCTATTGTCGACAACGACAATAGGCGTCCTGTGGTTTTCGCTGAGGCGTGCCTGTCGAGCTTTCTGTGGCCCGCACGTTTGGAGTAGACGGTGCCGTACCGGCGCAACCATGATGAGTTTCTGGGATCGCCTAGACGGTAGTCGGCAGATCTATTTTGGAGGCACCGTGGCCAGCCCTTGGCGTACGCTCAGGCGTCGTATCCTGACACCCGGTACCGCCGCAACGAGCCTTGCGGTGCGGGGTTTCCACGAGAAGAGCCCGGCCGCACGCGAACTGTTGGAAACGATCGGGCGTACGTTTCTCGCCGGGTTCGGATATGCCGCACAAGCGCGGCGTCCAGTCGACGCGGAGGAGCATCTCGAGAAGGTTCCGGTCCAGTTCCGCGGCTTCGGCTACGAGGGCGCGGCCATGGCCTTCGCCATTCTCGACGGGCTGCCGTTCGGCGGTGGTCGCAATGTCGAGCGGTTCGTCGCCGGCCGGGGCGGCGCGCACATCTACATGGTGTACGTCGGGGTCGGCTGGGCGATGGCCAGGCTGCCCCGGTTCCGCTGGCACACCCTCACCGTCCCGGACCCGCTCCTGCGCTGGCTGGCGCTTGACGGGTACGGCTTCCACCAGGCCTACTTCCACACCCAGCGCTACGTCCACGAACAGTTCCACGACGACCGCTTTCCCTGGCCGGCCGACGGTCCACAGTGGTACGCGAGCCGCGCGATCGACCAGGGTATCGGCCGTGCGTTGTGGTTCGTCGGCGGCACCGCCGTTGACGTGGTGACCACGACGATCGAGAGGTTCCCGGAGCACCGGCGGCCCGACCTCTACAGCGGCGCCGGGCTGGCGGCCACGTACGCCGGCGGCGTCGACGACGAGGAGCTGCGGGCGTTCTGGGACCGTGCCGGCGACCACCGCCCGCAGGTGGCACAGGGCTCCGCGTTCGCCGCCTCGGCCAGGGTCCGGGCCGGCCTGGTGGTGCCGCACAACGAGCTGGCCACCCGGGTGTTCTGCGGCATGACCGTCGCCGAGGCCGCGGCGGTGACCGACCGGACCCGCCCCGACGGGCAGGTCCCCGGCGCCCTGCCGGCGTACGAGGTGTGGCGGCGGAGCACCGCCAACGAGCTCGTCTCCATCGGGAGGTGTTAGCAGGTGTCCATCACAGTCGGCTGGCTGCGCAGGCAGTTGCCCGCGGCCGTCGCTCTCGCCCTGGTCCTGAGCGTCTTTCTGGTGGCTCGGCTGCCCACCGCCTCCGGGACCGAGCTGGCGGGCATGGCGAGCAGGTTCGCGTTCACCCCGATGTCCATCGCGCTGCCGGGTGGGTTCGCCCAGCAGGCGATCCGGAGGGTGAACCAGGACTACAAGCACATCGATGCATGGATCTCCTCGGTCGGCGCCGGGGTGGCAATGAACGACCTGGACGGGGATGGCCTCGCCAACGACCTGTGCGTCACCGACCCGCGCATCGACCAGGTGGTCGTGACGCCGACCCCGGGTGCCGGCGGCGACCGGTATGCGCCGTTCGCGCTCGACCCCGGCACCCTGCCGATGGCCACGGCGATGGCGCCGATGGGCTGTGTGCCGGCCGACCTCAACGAGGACGGCCGGATGGACCTGCTGGTCTACCTCTGGGGCCGGACGCCCATCATCTACCTGGCGCGGGCCGACGTGGCGGGCATGACGGCGGGTGCCTACCTGCCGACCGAGCTGGTGCCCGGTGCGGGTGGTGCCCGGTACTCCGGTCCACTGTGGAACACGAACGCCGCCGCGGTCGACGACCTCGACGGCGACGGCCACACGGACATCTACATCGGCAACTACTTTCCACACGGCCCGGTGCTCGACGACACGGTACGCGGCGGCGTGTCGATGAACCACTCCATGTCCAACGGCCGCAACGGCGGGGAGGACTACCTCTTCCGCTGGACCGCCGGCACCGGGGGTGCGCAGCCGTCGGTCGCTTTCCAGCAGGTCGGCGATGCGCTGCCGGCCGAGGTCTCGAAGGGCTGGACCCTCGCCGCCGGCGCCAACGACCTCGACGGCGACCTGCTGCCCGAGCTCTACCTCGCCCACGACTTCGGCCCGGACCGGCTGCTGTACAACAGGTCCACCCCCGGCCGCATCGAGTTCGCGGTCGTCGAGGGGGCCCGCAGCGCGGTGGTCCCCAAGTCGAAGCGGGTCGGCGCCGACTCGTTCAAGGGCATGGGCGTCGACTTCGGAGACCTCGACGGCGACGGCCTGTACGACCTGTACGTCAGCAACATCACCACCTCGTTCGGCATCGAGGAGAGCCATTTCGCGTGGGTCAGCACCGCAGCGGACCAGCGTGACCTCCGCGCCCGCCTGAGCCGGGGTGAGGCACCGTTCGAGGACCGCAGCGCCCCACTGGGCCTGGCCTGGTCCGGATGGGGCTGGGACGTCAAGCTCGCCGACTTCGACAACGGCGGCGACCTCGCGGTCGTGCAGGCGACCGGCTTCGTCAAGGGGGAGGTCAACCGCTGGCCGCAGCTGCAGGAGCTGGCCACCGCGAACGACCAGCTGCTGGCCGACCCGGACTGGTGGCCGCACCTCACCGCCGGGGACGACGTCGCCGGGAGCCAGCGCCTGTGCTTCTTCGTCAAGGGTGACAACGGCCGCTACGTGGACCTCGCCGAGGAGCTCGGGCTGGCGGTCCCGGTGCCGACCCGAGGCATCGCCACCGGGGACGCCGACGGGGACGGCCGGCTCGACCTCGCGGTCGCCCGGCAGTGGGACGCGCCGGTCTTCTATCACAACGAGAGCCCGTCACCGGGCGCCTTCCTCGGCCTGCGGCTGACCCACGACACCACGCCGGTGGCCGGGACGCGTCCCGGCGCCGGGTCGCCGGCGGTCGGCGCCCAGGTCAAGGTGACCACTGTGGACGGACGCGTCTTCGTCGCCCGGGTCGACGGCGGCAGCGGGCACGGCGGCAAGCGCAGCAGCGAGGTGCACATCGGGCTCGGTGACGGGGTCACCGGACCGGTCGACGCGCGGCTGAGCTGGCGTGACCGCACCGGGCAGGTGCGCGAGCAGGTACTTCAGCTGACCCCGGGCTGGCACTCGCTGCGGCTCGGCGTCCAGGCCCAGGAGATGTAACAGTCATGGCCGACAACACGACCCGCCAGGCATACCACGACCCGAAGGTGACCACGGCGCTGCGCCGGTTCGCCATATCGATCACGGTCTTCAACATCCTCGGCTACACGGTCCTCGGCTTCGAGCAGCCGTGGCTGTGGCCCTTTGTCGCACTCGCCGTCGGGTACACCATGGAGATCGGGCTGGAGGTGGTCGGGGCCCGCGCGGAGGGGCGCGCCCCGCGCTTCGCCGGCAACGGCCTGCGCGGCCTGGTGGAGTTCCTCTACCCCGCGCACATCACCAGCCTGGCCGTCAATATGTTGACGTACGTCAACGACCAGGTGCTGGTGATGGTCTTCGGGGTGGCGGCCGCCATCGGCGCCAAGTGGGTGCTTCGGGCTCCGGTACGCGGCCGGCTGCGGCACTTCATGAACCCGTCGAACTTCGGGATCACCATGGTCCTGCTGCTCTTCCCGTGGGCCAGCATCGCGCCGCCGTACCACTTCACCGAGCACGTCGACGGCTGGGTCGACTGGTTCGTCCCGGCGGTCATCATCGTCCTCGGCACCATGCTGAACGCCAAGCTGACCGGCCGGATGTGGCTGATCCTGGGGTGGGTGGGCGTCTTCGTCCTGCAGGCGGTCGTCCGGGGCGCCATCACCGACACGGCGGTCCCCGGGGCGCTTGCCACCATGACCGGCGTCGCGTTCGTGCTCTTCACCAACTACATGATCACGGACCCGGGCACCAGCCCGTCCAAGCCCGCGTCGCAGTTCGCCTTCGGGGCCGGTGTCGCAGTCGTCTACGGCTTCCTCACCGGCGCCGGCATCGCGTACGGGCTGTTCTTCGCGACCGCCACCGTCTGCCTCGTCCGGGGCGGGTTCCTCTGGTCGCTGCACGTCGCCAACCAGGTACGGGCGCACCGTGAGGCGCTGGAGCGCGCCGCGCCCGTGTCGCCGGCGCCCGCGCCCGCGCCTGTAGGTACGCCCGCGCCCGTGGGCGCGGACGTTGACGCGGGCTCGGACGGCCGGCGGGTGGGAAGTGAGGTTGTCAACGCATGACCAGGATCGCCGTGGTCGGCATAGCGTGCCGCTACCCGGACGCCACGTCACCGAACGAGCTTTGGGAGAACGCGCTCGCGGGACGCCGGGCGTTCCGCCGCCTGCCCGACGTGCGGATGCGGCTGGAGGACTACTGGGACCCGGACCCCGCTGCCCCGGACCGGTTCTACGCGCGCAACGCCGCCGTGATCGAGGGCTACGAGTTCGACCGGGTCGCTTACAAGATCGCCGGAAGCACGTACCGCTCCACCGACCTCACCCACTGGCTGGCGCTCGACATGGCCGCGCTCGCCCTCGCCGACGCCGGCTTCCCGATGGCGGAGGGGCTGCCCCGGGAACGCACCGGCGTGGTGGTCGGCAACACGCTCACCGGTGAGTTCTCCCGGGCGAACCAGCTCCGCCTGCGCTGGCCGTACGTGCGGCGCACGGTGGCCGCCGCGCTGAAGGAGCGGGACTGGGACGACGACCAGCTGGCCGCGTTCCTCGCCGACCTCGAGGCCGCCTACAAGGGCCCTTTCCCGGCCATCGACGAGGACACCCTCGCCGGCGGGCTGTCGAACACCATCGCCGGGCGGATCTGCAACCACTTCGACCTCAAGGGCGGCGGCTACACAGTGGACGGCGCGTGCTCGTCGTCGCTGCTGTCCGTCGCCACCGCCTGCAGGACGCTGGTCGACGGTGAGCTCGACGTCGCGATCGCCGGTGGGGTCGACCTCTCGATCGACCCCTTCGAGATCATCGGGTTCGCCAAGACCGGGGCGCTGGCAAGGAACGAGATGCGGTTGTACGACCGCGGTTCCAACGGCTTCTGGCCGGGTGAGGGCTGCGGGATGGTCGTGCTGATGCGCGAGGCGCAGGCGCGCGAGGCGGGACACCGCAGCTACGCCACCATCGCCGGCTGGGGGGTCTCCTCCGACGGCAAGGGCGGCATCACCCGGCCCGAGGTCAGCGGCTACCGGCTGGCGCTACAGCGCGCGTACGAACGGGCGGGCTTCGGCATCGACACGGTGGCGATGTTCGAGGGCCACGGCACCGGCACCGAGGTCGGCGACGCAACCGAGCTCAGGGCCCTGTCGCTGGCCCGGCGGCAGGCGAACCCCACCGCCCCGCCGGCCGCCATCAGCTCCATCAAGGGGATGATCGGCCACACCAAGGCGGCGGCCGGGGTGGCCGGCCTGATCAAGGCGGCGATGGCGGTGCACCACGAGGTGGTGCCGCCGACCATCGGCTGCGTCGAGCCGCACGAGCTCCTCGGCGAGGCGCCGGCGGTGCTGCGCGTGCTGCGCAAGGCCGAGCCGTGGCCGGTCGACGCGCCGGTGCGCGCGGGCGTGACGGCGATGGGCTTCGGCGGCATCAACACGCACGTCGTCCTGGAGAACCCAGCGCCGCGGCGGCGGGTCGCGTTCGACACCCGGACTAGGGCGCTCGCGTCGTCGGCCCAGGACGTGGAGCTGCTGGTGGTCGACGCCGGTTCGCCGCACGACCTGCGCCGGCGGCTGGCCGAGCTGCACGGCTTCGTCGCCGGCCTCTCGTACGCCCAGCTCGCCGACCTCGCCGCCACCCTCCACCGCGAGGTACGGGACCTGCCGTACCGGGCGGCGGTCGTGGTCTCCTCCCCGGCCGACGCGCAGCGCCAGCTGCAGCGCCTGACCGGCGTGCTCGACGCCGGCGAGACCTCGCTGTCCACGCCGGACGGCCGGGCCTTCCTGGGGCACGCGAGCGGGCCCGGCCGGGTCGGCTACCTGTTCCCGGGGCAGGGATCGGGGCGTGGCACCAGTGGTGGGGCACTCCGGCGCCGGTTCGCCGAGGTGGAGGAGGTCTACCTCAGGTCGGCGCTGCCGAGCGCGGGGGACATGGTCGCGACCGCGGTCGCCCAGCCGCGGATCGTCACCGGGTCGATGGCGGGCCTGCGGGCGCTCTCGATGCTCGGCCTGGCGGCGACCGTGGCGGTCGGGCACAGCCTGGGGGAGATCTCGGCGCTGCACTGGGCCGGCGCCTGCGACGAGGAGACGCTCCTGCGGGTGGCCACCGTGCGCGGCCGGACCATGGCCGAGCACAGCGCCTCCGGGACGATGGCGAGCATCGGCGCGGCGCCGGAGGTGGTGACCGCGCTAACGGCCGGCGTGCCGGTGGTGGTCGGCGGCTACAACGGTCCACAGCAGACCGTCATCGCCGGCCCGGTCGAGGCGGTCGAGGCGGCCTGCCGTAACGCCGGCGAGGCCGGGCTGAGCTGCACCCGGCTGGCGGTGTCGCACGCCTTCCACTCGCCGCTGGTCGCGCCCGCGGCCGATGCCTTCGGCGAGCGGCTGGCCGCCGAGACGTTCCGTCCGGTCAGCCGGATGGTTGTCTCCACGGTCACCGGGGAGGCGCTCCCCGCCGACGTCGACGTCCGGCAGCTGCTGCGCCGCCAGGTCACCGACCCGGTGCTGTTCGCGCAGGCGGCCGCGCTCGCCGCCAAGAACATCGACCTGTGGGTCGAGGTAGGGCCGGGACGGGTGCTCAGCGGGCTCGCGACCGCCGCGACCGACGTCCCGGCGGTCGCGCTGGACACCGACGACGAGTCGCTCGCCGGCCTGCTGCGGGTGGTCGGTGCGGCGTACGTGGTCGGCGCCGCGGGCGTCCACCCGGCGCTCTTCCACGGCCGGATGACCCGTCCGCTACAGGTCGGTGCCGAGCTCAGGTTCTTCGCCAACCCGTGCGAGACACCCCCACCGCTGCGGCTGCGCGCCAGCGCGCCGCCTGGCGAGCCCACGGTGGACGGTCCGCAGCCGGCGGTGGACGCGGCGCCGGCCGCCGTGACCGACGAGTCCAGCATGGACCTGCTGCGCCGGCTGGCCGCCGCGCGCGCCGAGCTTCCGCTGGAGATGGTACGGGCGGACAGCAGGCTGCTGGACGACCTGCACCTCAGCTCGATCACCGTCGGCCAGGTGATGAACCAGGCAGCCCAGCGCCTCGGCGTACCGGCGTCGCAGGCACCCACCAACTTCGCCACCGCCACCGTCCGGGAGCTGGCCGAGGCGCTGGACGAGCTGGCGCTGACCGCGCAGCCGCGCGACGGTGACCGCGCCGCCCCGGTCTCCGGTGCCGCGGCGTGGTCGCGGCCGTTCCGCGTGGACCTGGACGAGACGCCCCTACCGGCGCGCGGCGCGCCGGAGGGCTCGCACGAGTGGCAGGCGTACGGCGAGGGCGACGACCCGCGCGCCGGACCGCTGCGCACGGCGCTCGGTCACGCCGGCGTCGGCGGTGGCGTGCTGGTCTGCCTCCCCGAACGGTGCGAGGAACGGCACCTGGAGACAGCGCTGCGCGGCGTGCAGGCGGCGGCGCGGGGACCGGACCTCAGCCGGTTCGTGCTCGTCCAGGTGGGACGGTGTGGCGCGGCGGGGCTGGCCAAGACGCTCCGCCTGGAGGCGCCGCACCTGCGGGTCACCATCGTGCACACGCCGGTCACCCCCGACCTGGTCGACCGGGTGGTCGCCGAGGTGGCCGCGACCACGTCCTTTACCGAGGTGCACTACGACGCCGCCGGCGTGCGGCGGGTACCGACGCTGCGCGCGATGCCGGTCCATCCGGCGCGGACCTCCCCGCCGCTGGGCCCCGCCGACGTGCTGCTGGTGACCGGCGGCGGGAAGGGCATCACCGCCGAGTGCGCGCTGGCGGCCGCCGGCGACAGCGGCGCCGCGCTCGGCGTGCTCGGCCGTTCCGACCCGGCCGAGGACGCCGAGCTGGCGGCCAACCTGCGGCGGGTCGCGGCCGCCGGGGTACGGGTGCACTACGCGCGCGCCGACGTGACCGACCCCGCGCAGGTCCGCACGGCCGTGGCCGAGGTGAGCCAGGCGCTCGGCCCGGTCACCGCCGTGCTGCACGGCGCCGGGCGGAACGAGCCGACCGCGCTGGCCGACCTCGATGCGGCGGCGTTCCGCCGTACCCTCGCCCCAAAGGTCGACGGCCTGCGCGCGGTCCTCGACGCGGTCGACCCCGCCCGGCTCCGCCTGCTGGTGACGTTCGGCAGCGTCATCGGCCGGGTCGGCCTGCGCGGCGAGGGGCACTACGCGACGGCGAACGAGTGGCTGGCCGACCTCACCCAGGAGGCCGCGGAGCGGTATCCGCAGTGCCGCGCCCTGTGCCTGGAGTGGTCGGTGTGGTCGGGGGTCGGCATGGGGGAGCGGCTGTCGGTGGTCGAGTCGCTGGCCCGCGACGGCATCACGCCCATCACCGCGGAGCAGGGCGTAGCGGTCATGCGGCGGCTGCTCAGCGACCCGGACGCGCCGGCTGTGGTGGTGGTCAGCGGCCGTACCGGGGGCGTCGACACGGTGCGGTACGACCTTCCCGAGCTGCCGCTGCTGCGCTTCGTCGACCGGCCGCTCGTCCGGTACCACGGCGTCGAGCTGGTGACCGAGACCGAGCTGAACGCCGGGACCGACCACTACCTCGCCGACCACCTGCTCGACGGCAACCTGCTGTTCCCGGCGGTGTTCGGGATGGAGGCGATGGCGCAGGTCGCCACCGCGGTGACCGGGCGCACGACCGTGCCGCTGGTCGAACGGGCCGAGTTCCTGCGGCCGGTCGTCGTGCCGCCGGAGGGCAGCACGACGATCAGGATCGCGGCGGTGGTCACCGGCGAGGACACCGTCGAGGTGGTGATCCGCAGCGCGGAGACCGGGTTCGCGGCAGAGCACTTCCAGGCCCGGCTGCGCTTTGCCGAGCTCGCCGCGCCGGACGGCCCGCCCTGGCCGGGCGACGACGCGCTGCCCGCCGTACCGCTGGACCCCGCCGCCGACCTCTACGGCGGCATCCTGTTCCAGGGCCGGCGGTTCCAGCGGCTGCGCCGCTTCTACCGGGCCGCCGCCCGTCACGTGGACGCTGAGGTCGCGGTCACCGATACGACGGACTGGTTCTCCGGGGTCCTGCCGGGGGAGCTGCTGCTCGGCGACCCGGGCATGCGCGACGCGCTGATGCACGGCAACCAGGTGTGCGTACCGGACGCGACACTGCTGCCCGCCGGCATCGAGCGGGTATACCCGACCGGCGGCAGGGTGCGCTCCGGGCAGGTGCGGTACTGCGCCACCGAGCGCAGCCGCGACGGTGACACCTACGTCTACGACATCGCCGTACGCACCGAGGCCGGTGCGGTGGTCGAGCGCTGGGAAGGGCTGCGGCTGCGCGCAGTACGCAGGACCGGCGGACGCGGCCCGTGGGTGGCCCCGCTGCTCGGTCCCTACCTGGAACGGGGGCTCGGCGACCTGCTCGGCGCCCAGGTCGCGGTCGTCGTGGAGCCCAGCTGCCCAGACAGCGCCGGCGAACGCCGTACGCACAGCGCCGTTGCGGCCGGTCGCGCCCTCGGGCGCCGGGTCGAGCTGGGGTACCGGCCGGACGGCCGACCCGAGGCCGACGGCGGCACGACCATCTCGGTCGCGCACGGGGGTGGGGTGACCTTGTCCACCGCCGCGGCCGGCCGGCTCGGCTGTGACGTCGAACCGGTGACCGGACGGTCCGCTGTGGACTGGCGCGGGCTGCTGGGGGGACACGCGTACCTGGCCGAGCTGGTGGCAGCGGAGACAGGGGACAGTCCGGACACGGCGGCGACCCGCGTCTGGACGGCGGTCGAGTGCCTGCGCAAGGCCGGCCTGCCGCACCACGCACCGCTCGCGTTGACGCCGGCCCGGCGGGACGGCTGGGCCATCTTCGCATCGGGCACGCTGCGCATCGCCACGGTCGCCACGACCCTGCGCGGCGGCACCGGCCCGGTCGTGTTCGCGGTCCTCACCGACGGGTGGTCGTAGCCGTGGAGACGTACTTCGAGTACCTGCACACCGTCGGGTTCGAGGAGACCAACCTCGTCGGCAACGTCTACTACGTCAACTACCTGCGTTGGCAGGGGCGCTGCCGCGAGATGTTCCTCAAGCTGCACGCGCCGGAGGTGCTCGCTGACCTCCGAGGTGACCTGAAGCTGTTCACGCTGAAGGTGGACTGCGAGTTCTTCGCCGAGGTAACCGCGTTCGACGAGCTGTCCATCAGGATGCGGCTGGTCCACCTGGCGCAGACCCAGATCGAGCTCAGCTTCGACTACCTCCGGCTCGACCCGGACGGCGGCGAGACGCTGGTCGCCCGGGGCCGCCAGCGCGTGGCGTGCATGCGTGGGCCGAGCACCCGTACCGTGCCGGCCCGCGTACCGCAGGCACTGGCCCGGGCTCTCACCCCGTACGCCCCGGTCCGCGCCTAGATCAGGTGAGGGAGGTCAGGTGACCGTCGAACCGACGCTACCCGTCGAGAGAGCCGATGCTCAGGTCCTGCGGCGGGCTTTCGGGATGTTCGCCACCGGGGTCACCGTGGTGACCGTCGGTGGCGGCACCCCGCACGCGATGACCGCGAACTCGTTCACCGCGGTCTCGCTCGAGCCACCGCTGTGCCTGGTCTGCGTCGACCGCGGCGCGATCATGCACGAGGCGCTCTCCGTGAGCTGCTTCTTCGGCGTCTCGGTGCTCGCCTCGCACCAGGAGCCGGTTGCGCGGTACTTCGCCGACCGGACCCGCCCGCTGGGGATGGCCCAGTTCAACGCGGTCGACTGGCGGCCCGGCGGGGTCACCGGCACACCGCTGATCAACGGCGCGCTCGCCCACTTCGAGTGCGAGGTCTGGCGTACCTACGAGGGCGGCGACCACACCATCTTCATCGGCACCGTGCTGTCCCTCGACAGGCAGCCCGAGACAGAGGCGTTGCTGTTCTTCCAGGGCCAGTTCGGCAGCCTGGATGCGAACGCGACGAGGTGACGGCATGACACTCGCCCCTGCCCGCCGGGTGCCACCCGGCCCACCGGCCACGGCCATGCTCAGCCTGCTGTGGAAGCTGGGCCGGGACCGGCTCGGGCTGATGACCTCGGCCGCCGCGACGTACGGCGACGCGGTGCGGATCTCCGCCGGGCCCAAGGTGCTCTACTTCTTCAACCACCCGGAACACGCCAAGCATGTGCTGGCCGACAACAGCGCCAACTACCACAAGGGGCTCGGCCTCGCCCAGGCGAGGCGCGCTCTCGGCGACGGCCTGCTCACCAGCGAGGACGAGCTGTGGCGTGAGCAGCGGCGGGTGGTCCAGCCGGTGTTCCAGAACAAGCGCATCGCCCGTCAGGCCGGGGTGGTCGTGCAGGAGGCCACCGCCCTGGTCCGCCGGCTGCGCGGGCACGAGGGCGGGCCGCCGGTCGACGTGGTCCGTGAGATGACCGGCCTCACCCTCGGCGTGCTCGGCCGTACGCTGCTCGACGCCGACCTCGGCGGCTTCAGCTCCATCGACCGTTCGTTCGAGGCGATGCAGGACCAGGCGATGTTCGAGATGGCCTCGCTCGGCATGGTCCCCATGTGGGTGCCGCTGCCGCACCAGCTCCGGTTCCGCCGGGCCCGGCGGGAGCTGCGCCGGGTCGTCGATGCGCTGGTCGCCGAGCGTGCCGCCCGGCCCTGCGGGTCCACCGGGGACGGTGACGACGCGCTGTCCCGGCTTATCGCGTCCACCCAGCGGGAAGACGACCCTCGGCTCGGCCAGCAGCGGATGTGGGACGAGCTCATCACCCTGCTGCTGGCCGGGCACGAGACCACGGCGAGCACCCTCGGCTGGACCTTCTACCTGCTCGACCGGCATCCGGACGTGTGGCAGCGGCTGCACGCCGAGACGGTCGAGGTGCTCGGCGACCGGACGCCGGTGTATGCGGACCTACGCCGGCTCGCGTACACGACGATGGTCGTCGAGGAGGCGGTCCGGCTCTACCCGCCGGTGTGGATGCTGTCCCGGATCGCCCAGCACGAGGACGAGGTTGGCGGGTACCGCGTACCGGCCCGGTCCGATGTGCTGATCTGCCCGTACACGCTGCACCGGCATCCCGCTTTCTGGGCGGTGCCCGACCGGTTCGACCCGGACCGGTTCGACCCCGCCCGGGCGGCCGACCGGCCGAGGTACGCGTACATCCCGTTCGGCGCCGGTCCGCGGTTCTGCGTCGGCAGCCACCTGGGAATGCTGGAGGCCGTCCTGGTAACCGCGATGGTCGCGCGGGAGCTGCGGCTCGAGGTAGCACCCGGTTATCGAGCTGTTCCCGAGCCGATGCTGTCGCTGCGGGTGCGCAACGGCCTTCCCATGACAGTGCGGTCGCTGCGCTGACACATCTTCTGCGAGGTCTGCGATGACACAGGGCTGCCCCATCAGGCTGGACCCCAACGACTGTCCTACCAGGCTGGACACCACCGGCCGCAACCTCCACGGCGAGGCGGAGCACCTGCGGGCGCAGGGTCCGGCGACCCAGGTCGAGCTGCCCGGCGGCGTGCTCGCCTGGTCCCTCAACCGGTATGACGTCATCAAGCGGGTCCTCACCGACCCGCGGGTCACCAAGAGCGCCCGTAACCACTGGCCCGCCTTCATCAACGGCGAGGTCCCGCCGACCTGGGAGATGATCAGCTGGGTCGCGATGGACAACATGGTGACCGCGTACGGCGCGGACCACGTGCGGCTGCGGCGTCTGGTGGGCAAGGCGTTCACGCCGCGGCGTACCGGGCAGATCCGGCCCCGGGTCGTCGAGCTGACCAACGAGCTGCTGGACCGGCTGGCCGGCGTGCCGGCCGGCGAGGTGGTGGACCTGCGCGCCGAGTTCGCCTACCCGCTGCCCGCCCGCCTGGTGGCGGACCTCATCGGCATGTCCGAGGAGGTCCGCGCGGAGACCGCGAAGGTCGTCGACATGATGGTGGACACCACGGTCACCCCGGAGCAGGCGCAGGCCATCCTGGTGGGCTGGCGGACTGCGATGGCGGACTTTGTCGCGGCCAAGCGGCAGGCGCCCGGCGAGGACGTCACCAGCGCTCTCATCGCCGCACGCGACGAGGACGGTACCCGCCTCACCGAGGCGGAGCTGACCGACTCCATCTTCGCCATCCTGGGTGCCGGCTCGGAGACCACCATCAACTTCCTCGACAATGCCGTCGCCGCCCTGCTGGCCAACCCCGACCAGCTCGAGCTGGTCCGGTCCGGCCGGGCCGGCTGGGACGACGTCATCGACGAGACGCTGCGGGTGGAGTCGCCGCTGGCGCACCTGCCGCTGCGCTACGCCGTCGAGGACATCGACCTGGCCGGTGTGACCATCCCGAAGGGCGACCCGATCCTGGTCAACTACTGCGCGGTTGGCCGCGACCCGGCCCGGCACGGCGCGGACGCTGGCACGTTCGACATCACCCGGCCCGACAAGGAGCACCTCTCGTTCGGCCACGGGCCGCACTACTGCCTCGGTGCGGGTGTCGCGCGGCTGGTCGCCAGTGTCGGCCTGTCGTCGCTCTTCGAGCGGTTCCCGGGGATCAGCCTCGCGGTGGAGCGGGACGCCCTCGAACCGCTGCCCACGTTCATCATGAACGGCCATCGCAGCCTACCGGTGCGGCTCACCGCCCCGCCGCCGGCGGGCACGCCGGTCTGACAGGTCTCGATGCTCTGAGGAAGGAGATGGCGTTGACCACCAACACACCTACACCGGACGAGCTGGTCCGCAGGATCGCCGAGATGGCGCCGGTCCTGCGCAAGCACGGGGCCTGGGCGGAGGACAACCGCCGGTTGCCGGACGAGGTCATCGGGGCGCTGGCCGACGTGGGCGTGTTCAAGATGCGCGTGCCCCGCCGGTACGGTGGCTACGAGTCCGACACCCGGACCCTCGTCGACGTGGCCGCTGAGCTGGCCCGCGCAGACGGCGCGACCGCCTGGACCGCCTCCGTCTACTGGATTCCCACCTGGATGGTCGGGATGTTCCCGGCCGAGGTACAGGACGAGGTCTTTGCCACGCCGGACGTCCGGGTGTGCGGGACGCTGAGCCCCAGTGCCATCGCCATGCCGGCCGAGGACGGCGTGGTGGTCAACGGCGAGTGGGGCTTCATGACCGGTGCCTGGCACAGCCATTGGCAGGAGATCATCGCGGTGCTGGTCGGCGCGGGGGGCGAGCCGTACCCCATCGTCGCCCTGGTACCAGTGTCCGACCTGCAGCTCGTCGATGACTGGCATACCTCGGGCCTGCGGGGGACCGGCAGTATCAGCACGGTCGCCAAGGACGTGTTCGTGCCGGCGCGTCGGGTCCTGCCACTGCACGTGGTCCTGGCGGGGCGGCCCGACGCGGCCGAGCCGATGTACCGGGCGCCGCTGCTGCCGGTCGCGTCCGTGTCCGCCGTGGGTAACGCGCTAGGTCTGGCCCAGGCTGGGCTGCACGCGTTCCTGGACCGGCTGCCCGACCGGAAGATCACCTACACCTCGTACGACAGCCAGCGCACCGCCCCGCTGACCCACCACCAGGTGGCCGACGCGACGATGAAGGTCGACGAGGCGGCCTTCCACGCCTACCGGCTGTCGGACACTGTGGACGCCAAGTGCGCCACCGGCGAGGAGTGGAGCCTGCTGGAGCGGGTACGCGCCCGGGGGGACCTGGGCTCGGCCTGCCGGCTGGGCAAGGAGGCGGTTGACCTTCTCGCCACCGCCAGCGGCGGCTCGTCCATCTACCAGGACGTGCCGATCCAGCGGATCGCCCGGGACATCCAAGCGGTGAACCTGCACGCCCTGATGCACCCGAACACCAACAGCGAGCTGTACGGCCGGGTGCTGTGCGGCCTGGAGCCCAACACGCAGTACCTCTGAAAGGGAGAGCCGACATGACCACAAGTAGCGCGCCGAGCCAGCCGGCCGTCACCGCGTCGCCGCCGACGGAGGCCCTCGACATCATGCGGCGGATCGTCACCGCCTGGGCGGACCACGACGCAGAGGCGTTCGCGGCGGCGTTCACCGAGGACGCCACGATGATCCTGCCCGGCCAGTACCGCAAGGGTCGCGACCAGATCCGGGACTTCATGGCCGCCGGCTTCGCCGGCCCGTACCGGGGCACCCAGGTCACCGGCGAGCCGCTCGACTTCCGGTACCTCGCCGAGGACGTGGCGCTGCTGCTCACGGTCGGTGGGGTGCTGGCGCCTGGACAGCGGGAGGTCAGCGCCGGGCAGGCCATCCGGGCCAGCTGGCTCCTGGCCGAGCGCGACGGGCGGTGGCTGCTGGCCGCGTACCAGAACAGCCCGCGCGAGTAAGCCCGACTGGTCCCTGTCTGCCCGGGCACCGGGTCGCGGGCGGGTTGCCATCGTCTCGAGGGTCGCTTCCGGTGCGCTGGTTCGGGACCGGCGTACCGGACGGCCTCTGCGCTGGTATGGACGGCGTACCGGGATGGCCGCTGCGCTGGTCCTGGGCCGGCGAGACGGGACAGCCCTCCATGCGACGGTGCGTAGCCTGCGGGTGGCTGTGTCCCGGTGGCGTAGCCGATGACCACGCGACTGACGCCGGCCGCCCGGCCAACAGCGGGTGTCGGCCGGGCGATGAGACCGGGCACGAGCTGGCCAGGTCAGCGTTGGGCGTGGTGATCCGCGCCGCCTACCTCGACCCGCTGGCGCCTACTGAGACCCTGTGAGATGCCGGGTTGGCGGCCGGACCCGGCCGGGCCACGGTACGCCTGGGCGATGTCCAGCCATCGGTCCGCCTCCGCGCCGGTGGCGACCAGGTCGAGGTCGTCGCGGTGCCGACGGCGCGTGGTGAGCAGGCAGAGGTCGACGGCGGAACCGGTGATGCGCTGCTCGGCGTCTGGCGGGCCGTGCCGCCACTGCGCGCCGGACGGCGCGGTGAGCTCGTACCGGAACTGGACGTCCGGTGTGGTGAGACCGCGTGCCTGGTACCCGAAGTCCCACGTGCGGAACGCGAACTCGACGACGTGTCGGACCCGGTCCGTGTAGCGCCGGCGTATCTGGAGCGCGTCTGCGATGTCCTGGCCATGACCGAAGAGCTCCATCATCCCGGCGGCTGCGAGCACCGAGGCGGGCAATGGCCGGACCAGCCACGGCACGAGCTGGTCCGCCGGGACGGCGGCGAGGGCCTTCTCCGCGCTCGCCCGCTCGGCCCGCCACCGGCTCAGCAGGACCGGTGGGGTGTCGCCGAGGTACTCTGCCTGGGCCGTGCTCACGTTGGCGCTGAAGTCCGAGCTGAGGCGGGCGGTGAGCGCCTCGAACCCGGCCGGGTCCGTGGCGGCGAGACTGGCCAGGCGGAATGTCGCCGCCAGATGGGCGATCTGGTGGGCGATCGTCCACCCCTCGGCGGGAGTGTCCATTCGCCACTGTGTCTCGTCGAGGTTCTCGACCAGATGGTCGACCTCGTTGCCGTCGGCGTGGAGGTCTGCGACCACGTGCTGCTGCGGTACCATTCATGTCTCCTCTCGTACGGCGGGCTGACCGGATCACGCCGGCGGTGTCACTGCGGCCGTCCATCGCTCAGGGGCAGTCCTCAGCATGCGGACATCGGCGAACTGGTGTCTTCTCTGCGCGTGCCGAGATGCGCCGGCTGGCGCGGCGTCCACGGTCCGCATGCTGGAAGTGGCTTGGCGTCGCCGAACGTCTCCACAATGGGCAGGAGCCGACCGTAGCGAGTGCTGAACCGGGACCAACCAGCACAAAGGATGCCGGCCAACGATCTAGCCCTAGATCGCCATAATCTTGGCGCGTTCGCGCTGGGGCCCACTACGGCGTGGTTGCGAAGCCGAGGCCATATCGGCGGTGCAGAGAATCGAGCGGAATGCGGTCAGTCCCCAGAAGAAAGTGGCGAGTCTTGGTATCTAATAGTGATGGACGCCACTATCTACTATGATTCTACATATCCACCAACGTCAACTAATATCGATCTACATCTTGATTACTTACCATGCTTTTCAATGATTAGCTGTTGCTAACACCACGTCCATCAGCTAACCTGAAAGCTAGACGTGAAGGTATCCCCGAATCGGGGTACTGGGCCCCAGGGAAATGCCACCGGTGGCCGCCACCTTGTTCCGCAATGGGGCCAACAACGCAGCGGCAGCCGATTCTCTGGCCGTCCGCGCGGAATGCCGCAGCTGTTACCGGGCTAATCGGGAGCGGATGAATGCTGCGCGGAGCTGGCCGCCCCTTGGCGGGTTCGGCATATCGAGCACACCGGAGGAGACATGGGGGACCCTATTGAGCTAGCCGTCACCCGGGCCATCAAGGCCATGCAGGAGAACCTCGGCGAGCCGCTCACCGTCGACGACTTGGCCCGGGCCGCGATGTTCAGCAAGTTCCACTTCACCAGGATCTTTCAGCGGGCTACCGGCGTCTCGCCCGGGCGTTTCCTGTCCGCGCTACGGCTACAGCGGGCCAAGCACCTGCTCACGTCCACCTCCTTGACGGTGGCCGACATCAGCATCTGCGTCGGGTACCACAGCGTCGGCACGTTCAGCTCGCGGTTCAGCCGCAGCGTCGGCATGTCCCCGACGACGTACCGCCGCATGGCCGGGTTCGCCCCCCACATCTCGACCGACCCGTGCATATGGCGCGGCCAGGCGTCCAGCAGCCGGGTCTCCGGTTGGATCCGGTTTGCCCACGGCGCGCAACCGGGGATGATATTCGTCGGGCTGTTCCCCGAGCGGATCCCACAGGGCCGACCGGTGCGGTGCGCGGTACTGCCGCAAGCCAGTCACTTCAGCTTCAAGGACGTACCGGTGGGCATGTGGTACCTGCTGGCCCAGTCGGTGACCTGCGATCCGCAGGCGCCCTTGGGCGAACCGGACAGCGCTGCACAGACCGTCTCGGTGGCTTCTCGCGGGCTGCTCGTTGTCCACCGGGACAGCGCGATCAGTGCCGACCTCGTCCTCGAACCGGTGCGCGTCCTGGACCCGCCGGTGCTGCTGGCCCTACTCGACGTCCGCAAGCTGGCGCTGTCCGGTGCTGACCAAGCCGAGCCGGCCGGTCCGTCGTCGGTTGCCACCGCGGTCCCGCCGGCAGCCGCTCTTGTCGGACCAGGTGCGGCCAAGCGATCGTACGCCCGGACCAGACCCGCTCCACTGCGCGCCAACGCCGCTTGACACGTTCTGGCTGTCATAAATATGTCGTCGACCGGGTGTCGCGTGTCGGCCCACCCATGCGTGACACGCTGCCCGCCTGGCTGGCCGCAGCGGGGGACTCAATGCGAATTTCGGACCTCAGCAAGCAGACCGGCGTACCAGTTGCCACCATCAAGTTCTACCTGCGTGAGCGGCTTCTCCCTGCTGGGCGACCGACCGGTCGCAACCAGGCCGAGTACAGCGAGGCCCACGTTCGCAGGTTGCGCCTGATCCGGGCGCTCGCCAACATCGGGCAGTTCGAGCTCTCTGTCGTCCGTGAGGTACTGGCGGCGGTGGAGAACGAGGAACTGCCGATGCGTGACCTGTACGAGGTCATCAACCGGGCGCTGGTCCCGCCGGAGCCAGCCACGACCGAGGCGGACGGACTGGACCAGGCCGGTGCCGAGGTAACCCGTTTCATCGCGGCGCTGGGCTGGCAGGTGGCGGAGGACTCCCCCAGCCGGGTACGGCTCGCGCATGTCGTGGCGGCGCTGGAGCGGCTCGGCTGCGCCTGCGGCATCGACTTCTTCCTGCCGTACGCCGAGACCGCGGAGCGCATCGCAGCGCAGGAGCTGGACCTGCTGCCACCCGACAGGACGCGTGGGGGCAGAGCCGGGGCGGTCGTGCGTGCGGTGCTGTTCGACATCGCCCTGGCCGCGATGCGCCGGATGGCGCAGCAGCACTACGTCGCGCTGCGGTTCGGCGCCGCGCGCGACCGCGACGAGTAGCGCATCCCGCCAGAGGTAAGGCATCGACGGTGAGCGCGACAGGTCGCCGGAGGCGACCGCCGACCCGTCGGGCGCATTCCAGCTCAGCGCCGGACCGGGCTCCCTCCTGCGGCTACCCGTGATGGGGTGACGCCAGTACACGCAGGTCAGTCGGAGAACACCCGTTCTTCCGCGCGTGCGGTCACTTCGGCCGGCGACGGCGGTGCGGTGAGCAGCGTCGCCACGGTGTCGGCGCTCGGGTCGCCCACCGCCCGGGCGCGGGCGATCGCCTCCGCCACGTCGTAGCGGGGCTCCGGTCCCCAGGTCAGGTCGCCACAGAGCACGACGAGGTCTGGACCGACCTGCTCGACCTGCGCCAGGACCGCGGTGAGCGCCGGGAGGTTCGCGTGCACATCGGAGAGCACCGCTACCGTGTCGACCGGACCGTAGCGCTGCGCCGGTCCCTCCTCCGGTGCAGGTCCATGCAGCAGCGGCACCTTCATGGCCCCAGCGTAGGCCCGCCAGCTGACCATCCTGGGGCGCTCGGAGCGCACGGCGTTATCCCCTGCATGTAGCTGTTTTCCGGCCGGGTCGGCGACGGTCAGCAACCAGGCGAGGGCTCCCCACTGGTGAGCCTGTTCGCTATCTTGCCGGAGGCACGTCGCAGTTGTCGAACCCGACGAGCGGAGTCTGCGGGGGTGGGAGCACCAGGCGCTGGTGCGGTGGGAGTGGTCGCACGCTGCGCGCGGCTGGCAGGCACGGATCGTCTGATGACATTCGGGCTGGTGTTCGGCGTCGCCGCGCTGGCCTGGTTCGTGGTCGGTCCGGCCAGCGGCCAACGGGTCGGGCTCGCGGTGGTGGCGCCGGTGTATGCCGGCCTGATGGCCGTCGGTGAGCTACGGATCGGGTTCGATCCGCGGCTCCGGCCGGCCGCCAAGCGGTTCTGGCGGGTCCTGTCGGCTGCGATGTTCACCTACATGGCCGGGATGCTGGTCGACCTGACGGCGCTGGTGTTCGGACTGGCGTCCGCGCGTGACGCCGGCAGGACGCTGTTCTATCCGGCCGCCGCGGTGTTCACCGTCGTTGCGCTGGTGGTGTTCCCGACGGCGGTCCGCAGCGCTGGCGAGCGGCTGCGGATGTCGCTTGACGTGGCTACTGTGCTGCTCGGCAGCGCGACATTCGTGTGGTACTTCCTCGTCAGCCGGCGGTGGCGGCCAACGAGCGGATGGGCCGAGCTTGCTGACCGGGTGGTGCTGCCGGCGCTGGTCCTCATCCTCGGCTTCGTCATCCTGCGCATCATGATGGCCGGTGCCAACGTCATGAGCCGGCCGACCGCCGCCGGGTTCCTCTTCGGCACGAGCTGCGTCGCCGTGCCGGTCATCCTGAATGCCGAAGGCGGAACCCCGGCTCATCGCGTGGGCTCGTTGGTCCACCTGGTCGGTTTCCTCTCGTGCGTCGCCGCCATAGCGATCCAGCGGCGGGTCGGGTTGGCCGGTGATGGCCAGCCAGCGGCCTGGCGCCGCTGGTTCGCCGTCCTGCCGTACGGTGCTGTGGCCGCCACGCTCTCCCTGCTGCTATGGGTGGCCAAGCCGCACCTCGACTACCGGAGCTGGTTCGTCGTGGTCGGCGCGCTGGCGCTGTGCGCGGCCGTCCTGGTCCGCCAGGTCGCCTCCTTATGGGAGATCTCCAGGCTCCTGAGGACCAACCGCGAACTTACCGGCCAGCTGCGGCACCAGGCATACCACGACGAGCTCACCGGCCTGGCCAACCGGGCGCTGTTCACCGAGCACGTGGCCGAAGCGGTCGCGCAGACCCGTCTCGACGGCTCCACCGCCGCGGTGCTCTTCATCGATCTGGACGACTTCAAGTTCGTCAATGACAGCCTGGGCCACCAGGTCGGCGACCAGCTGCTGGCGACCGCCGCCGCGCGGCTACGGACCACGGTGCCCGCGCGGGGGTTCCTCGGCCGGCTGGGTGGAGACGAGTTCGCCCTGCTCACGGTCCTCGGCGGGGACGGAGCCGAGCACCGGGCGTGCGCCGTCGCGGAGAAGGTCATCGCGGCGCTGCGTGGACCCTTCGTAGTGTCCGGCCGGTCGGTCGACGTCCAGGCCAGCATCGGGATCGCCACCGCGACCGGGGGCGCGCCGGGCGTCCCGGAGCTGCTGCGCAACGCTGACATCGCCATGTACGTGGCCAAGGAAGAGCACAAGGGCGGCTGGCGGCTCTTCGAACCAGCGATGCTCACCGCGGTCGTGCGCCGTCACCGGCTGCGGGCCGCGCTGGCCGACGCGGTGGCCCGCGGCGAGTTCGCCGTCTTCTACCAGCCGATCGTCGACCTGCTGGACGGCTCGGTGCACGGGGCCGAGGCGCTGGTGCGCTGGCAGCGCCCGGGCGCGGCGGCCACCTCGCCGGGTGACTTCATCCCGCTGGCGGAGGAGACCGGCCTTGTCGTTGAGATCGACCGTTTCGTCCTTGACACGGCCTGCCGCGAGGCGGCCCGATGGCCCGTCGACCCGTCCGGCGGGCGGCCGCTGTCGCTACATGTCAACGTTTCCGCCCGCCACCTGCACCGGCGGGACCTCGTGGACGACGTGGCGCGGGCGCTGCGCGACAGCGGCCTGCGCCCCGACCGGCTCACCCTTGAGATCACCGAGAGCGGCCTCGGCCACGACCATGAGGGGGCCATCGACCGGCTCGGCGAGCTGGTCCGCCTCGGCGTTCACCTGGCCATCGACGACTTCGGTACCGGCTACTCCTCGCTGGCCTACCTGCGGCGGATGCCGGTCGACGTGCTGAAGATCGACAAGGCCTTCACCGGCGAGCTGACGGGCGCGGTGGTGGCGCCGTTGGCCCAGGCGGTCATCGCCCTCGCCGCCGCCTTAGGCATGGAGACCGTGGCCGAGGGAGTCGAGGAGCCGGAACAGGTGGAGCGGCTGCTCGCGCTCGGCTGCCGGTACGGGCAGGGCTACCACTACGGGCGGCCGATGCCAGCCGAGCAGATGACCGAGCTCCTGCGCGTCGCGTTCGAAGCCGACGCCGCCGACAGCAGCTTCCGAGCCGACCGGGGCTCAGCGGCAGTCCGGGCCTGATAGAGCGTGGATGCCGGTCCCCCCGGGCGGCGGATGGGTCTGTTCCGGTGGCATCGGCATCCACGGGCGTGGACCGTGGGCAGTGCGACCTGGGCTCCGCCGCCGTATGGGTGAGCAGGCAGGGCGCCTGGTCGTCAGGTGAGGATGAGGTACAGGTCGAAGTACCAGGTCGGTGTCGGGGCGCGGCGGCACTCGTACGTGTAGGCGTTGCCGGCAGTGACCTGGGCGTAGCCTACGTCGGCGCAGTCGAACACGTCGCCGTGCCGGCTGTGGAGAACCCAGGTGCCCCGGATGGCCCAGAGGTCCCAGAGGCCGTTGCCGTTGTTGACCTGGCAGTAGTAGTCCTGGATGTCGCCGCTGGCCTTCAGCTCCGCGCCCGTGTCGAGGCATGGCATGTCGCCGAAGACGTCACCGGGGTAGCCGCCGCTGTGGACGAACCAGCCCTCGCTCGCGACCGCGGGAGCAGCCGACATCACAACGACCGCCATCGCGGTGGCCAGGACGGCTCCGGCCCTCTGCATTACGTTGACAGACATCCTCCAAGAAGAATCGAAAGTTGACTAACTGTCAATCATGCTGGGCACAGGCCGGCGGTTCTGCGAGGCGTACGCCGGGTCGACGAGGGCGCGACCGCGACGGCGCCCTTAGCCGCTTGCCGGCCAAGAGCTCGCCGAGCTGGGCGAACGCCCACGGGCGCGCAGCATAGCCCCGGCAAGGGTTTCACCGGGTCGGCGCAGCCGGCGGGCGCCCGGTAACGTTGTCGGGCATGGGATCGGAGCCACGCTGGGCCGCCGTTGTCGCCATCATCGCCGCGCTCCTGGCCGGCGTCGGCGGCGAGCCCGATGCCCGCCCGGACCGGGGGCCGGACCCGACGCCGGCCGGCGCCGCAGGCCACCACCTGCCCCATCACGCCACGCCCGTGCCGGCGGCGCCGCTGCGGGCCGGTGAGCGGTTCGTCACGCTGACCATGCCGCGGCCGTACACCCCGGCGGCACCCCCCGGCGGCATCGACGAGTACCGCTGCTTCCTTGTCGACCCGGAGCTGACCGAGCCCGCGTTCCTGACCGGCAGCCAGTTCCTGCCGCAGAACGCTGACATCGTCCACCACACCATCTTCTTCCGCGTCGCGCCCGACGACGTCGCCGAGGCGCGCAGCGTGGACGCCGGTACCCCGGGCGACGGGTGGACCTGCTTCGGTGGCACCGGCATCCGGGGTGTGGACCGCGGCCAGCGCGACCTGGGCGCCGCCGGTGCGTGGCTCGCCGCCTGGGTTCCCGGCAGCGGCGAGACGCTGCTCCCGCCGAAGACGGGATACCGGCTCGAGCCCGGCACGCAGGTGATCATGCAGGTGCACTACAGCCTGCTTGCGACCGACGGGCGGCCGGCCGGGGCGGACCGGTCCGGCATCCAGCTGCGGCTGGCCCCGGGCGACGCCGACCTCGACCCGCTACAGGTGACGCTGCTGCCCGCACCGGTCGAGCTGCCGTGCGCGGAGAGCGAGTCCGGGCCGCTGTGCGACCGGGTGACGGCGGTCCGCGATGTGACCCACCGGTTCGGCCAGCAGTCCGGGCTCGTCATCATCGGGCTCAACCTCTACTGCAACGGTGGCCGGGACCCGGTGGCCGGCCCGCGGCAGCACTGCGACCAGCCGGTGCGCCAGGACGGCCTCGTGTACGCCGTCGGCGGGCACATGCACCTGCTGGGACGCTCGATCCGGGTGGAGCTCAACCCGGGTACGTCCCGGGCGCGGGTGCTGCTGGACGTGCCGGTGTACAACTTCGACGACCAGAGCGCCCGCGAGCTGCCGCAGCCGGTCGCCGTGCGGGCCGGCGACATCCTGCGGGTGACCTGTACCCACGACGCGTCCCTGCGCCGGCGCCTGCCCGAGCTGCGCCGGCTGCCACCGCGGTACGTCGTCTGGGGCGACGGCACGCCCGACGAGATGTGCCTGGGCTTCGTGATCTGGTCACGCCCCTAGCCGGTCGGCGGTCTCCAGCTGGCAGCCGGCAGCACAGCGGTCGTGCCGAACGCCTCCGGAAGGCTCCTCCTGCGCGGACGAGGCGAGATCCTCGCCTGCCGTCCACCCCGCGCGCGATGAGAACGAGACCATCGCGGTTGAGCTGGGCCGGCTGGCTAGCCTGGCTACGGGAGGTGCTCGCCGGATGCGGCGTGCCGGTTGTGGAGCTTCGGTGGAAGCACGAGCACCGGCTGCGCACCGCGGTCAACGCGTGCGACGCGCTGGTCGGACACGGCTGGCGGCTTGCCTGACCAGCCAGGGTCACCGGCGGCACCAGCCAGCGGTCACGGTCGGCACTAGCCCGCGGTCCCGGCGGCCAGACAGTCAGGATCCGAGAAGCGCAGGCCCCCGGGCCGCAGCTAGCGTGACGTCATGGAGGTCAGACGAGAACCCGACATACTACTCGAAGCTGGTTAGATCGGGCCGGACGACACCGGTACCAGACCGCGACGGCGGCCCCGGATAGCAGACGGAGACACGATGAGCATGGCCACGAGGACGGATAAGCACCCGCCTGCGCTGCAGGTTGCCGACAGCCACGACCTGATCCGCGTGCAGGGCGCGCGCGTGAACAACCTCAAGGACGTCAGCGTCGAGATCCCGAAGCGCCGGCTGACGGTGTTCACCGGAGTCTCCGGCTCCGGCAAGAGCTCGCTGGTGTTCGACACGATCGCCGCGGAGTCGCAGCGGATGATCAACGAGACCTACAGCGCCTTCGTGCAGGGCTTCATGCCGACGCTGGCCCGGCCCGAGGTCGACGTGCTCGACGGCCTGACGACCGCGATCATCGTCGACCAGCAGCGGATGGGCGGTAACGCCCGCTCCACCGTCGGCACCGCAACCGACGCCAACGCGATGCTGCGTATCCTGTTCAGCCGGCTCGGGCAGCCGCACATCGGCCCGCCCAACGCGTTCTCCTTCAACGTCCCCTCGGTCCGGGCGAGTGGCGCCATCACCGTTGAGCGCGGCGCCGGCAAGACGAGGGCGGAGAAGGCGACCTTCACCCGCCTCGGTGGCATGTGCCCGCGTTGCGAGGGCATGGGCTCGGTCACTGACTTCGACCTGTCCGCGCTGTACGACGACAGCCTGTCGCTCAACGAGGGCGCGCTCACGATCCCCGGCTACAGCATGGACGGCTGGTACGGCCGCATCTTCCGCGGCTGCGGCTTCTTCGACCCGGACAAGCCGATCCGCAGGTACACCAAGAAGGAGCTGCACGACCTGCTCCACAAGGCGCCGACCAAGATCAAGATTGACGGCATCAACCTGACGTACGAGGGTCTGGTCCCCAGGATCCAGAAGTCGTTCCTGTCCAAGGATGTCGACGCGCTGCAGCCGCACGTGCGCGCCTTCGTGGAGCGGGCGGTGACGTTCGCGACCTGCCCCGAGTGCGACGGCACCCGGCTGGCCAAGGAGGCCCGGTCGTCGAAGATCAAGGGAAGGAACATCGCCGACGTCTGCGCGATGCAGATCAGCGACCTGGCCGACTGGGTCCGTAGCCTCGACGAGCCGTCAGTGGCGCCGCTGCTGGCGGCGCTGCACCACACTCTCGAGTCGTTTGTGGAGATCGGGCTGGGCTACCTCTCGCTCGACCGGCCGTCGGGCACGCTGTCGGGCGGCGAGGCGCAGCGCACCAAGATGGTCCGCCACCTCGGCTCCTCGCTCACCGACGTCACCTACGTCTTCGACGAGCCCACCGCGGGCATGCACCCGCATGACGTCCAGCGGATGAACGACCTGCTGCTGCGGCTGCGGGACAAGGGCAACACGGTGCTCGTGGTGGAGCACGAGCCGGAGACGATCGCGATCGCCGACCACGTCGTCGACCTCGGCCCCGGTGCCGGTACGGCGGGCGGCAGCGTCTGCTTCGAGGGCACCGTGGCGGGACTACGGGCCAGTGGCACCCTCACCGGACGGCACCTGGACGACCGGGCCGGCCTGAAGCCATCGGTACGCACGCCGTCCGGGGTTCTGGAGGTACGCGGCGCAGACGACCACAACCTGCGCGACGTCGACGTCGACATCCCGCTCGGCGTGCTGGTCGTCATCACCGGCGTGGCGGGCTCGGGCAAGAGCTCGCTGGTCGACGGCTCGGTGTCCGGGCGGGACGGGGTCGTGTCGGTCGACCAGACCCCGATCCGTGGCTCGCGGCGCAGCAACCCGGCGACGTACACCGGGCTGCTCGACCCGATCCGCAAGGCGTTCGCGAAGGCCAACGGCGTCAAGCCGGCACTGTTCAGCGCCAACTCCGAAGGCGCCTGCCCCACCTGCAACGGGGCCGGCGTCGTCTACACCGACCTGGCGATGATGGCCGGCGTCGCCACCACCTGCGAGGAGTGCGAGGGCAAGCGGTTCGACGCATCGGTGCTGGAGTACCACCTCGGCGGCCGCGACATCAGCGAGGTGCTCGCGATGTCGGTGACCGAGGCCGCAGAGCTCTTCGGCGCAGGCGAGGCGCGCACGCCGGCCGCGCACGCCATCCTCGGCCGGCTCGCCGACGTCGGGCTCGGCTACCTCAGCCTCGGCCAGCCGCTGACCACGCTCTCCGGCGGCGAGCGGCAGCGGCTCAAGCTGGCCACCCACATGGCCGACAAGGGCGGCGTCTACGTCCTTGACGAGCCGACCACCGGCCTGCACCTCGCCGACGTCGAGCACCTGCTCGGCCTGCTCGACCGGCTCGTCGACTCCGGCAAGTCCGTCATCGTCATCGAGCACCACCAGGCGGTCATGGCGCACGCCGACTGGGTCATCGACCTCGGCCCCGGCGCCGGCCACGACGGCGGCCGGATCATCTTCGAAGGCACCCCCGCCGACCTCGTCGCCGCCCGCTCCACCCTCACTGGCGAGCACCTCGCGGCCTACGTCAGCGCCTGACCGAGGCCGTCACAGCACGACCAGCGCGCGTCCCCGCGCCAGTCCGGGCGTGCGGGCCCTGCGGCGCCCGCACCGCGCTGGCTGGTTGTGGCCACGCGTCTTGCTCGCCGATCTCGCGGCTCGTAGCTTGGCTGGACAACGGAGATCCTCGATGCGGTGGGAGGCTCGATTGAGTGGCGACCCGGTCGTGATCACCGCGATGGCGTGCCGTTTTCCGGGTGGCGCGTCGACACCGCAGGATCTCTGGCGGCTGGTCCATGACGGTCAGGACGCGGTGACCGGGTTCCCCACCGACCGTGGCTGGGACCTGGCAGCCATCTACCACCCCGACCCAGACCATGCTGGTACGTCGTACGTGCGGCACGGTGCCTTCCTCGCCGACCTCGCCGGGTTCGACGCGGAGTTCTTCGGGATCTCGCCCCAGGAGGCCCTGGCCATGGACCCGCAGCAGCGGATCCTGCTGGAGGTCGCCTGGGATGCGCTGGAGCGAGGGGGCACCGACCCGACCTCCCTGCGCGGCAGCCGGACCGGGGTGTTCGTCGGCGCCAACTGGCAGGACTACCTGTCCCAGGTGGCGCAGGTGCCGGCCCTGAGCGAGGGGTACCGGATCACCGGTAACGCGATGAGCGTCCTGTCCGGCCGGCTGGCCTACTTCTTCGGGCTTGAGGGACCAGCGCTGACCGTTGACACGGCCTGCTCCTCATCGCTGGTCGCGTTGCACCTCGCCCTCCAGTCCATGCGGATGGACGAGTGCGACCGGGCTCTGGTGGCCGGCGTCGGCCTGCTGACCTCGCCGTTGACGTTCGTCGAGTTCGCGCGGAGCCGGGTGCACTCGCCGGACGGGCGGTGCCGGGCCTACGCCGATGACGCGAACGGCACCAGCTGGGGCGAGGGCGTCGGGGTGCTCCTGCTGGAACGGCTGTCCGGTGTGCAGGGCACGGGCCGTCGCGTGCTGGCCGTGGTCCGGGGGTCGGCGGTGAACCAGGACGGCGCGTCCAACGGCATGGCAGCACCCAACGAGGCGGCACAGCGCCGGGTGATCCGGCAGGCACTGGCCAACGCCGGCACCCGGGCGGGAGACGTGGACGTCGTGGAGGGCCACGGCACCGCAACCCCGCTGGGCGACCCGATCGAGATCCGTGCGCTGCTCGACACGTACGGCCGGGAGCGCTCGCCGGACCGCCCACTGTGGCTGGGGTCGATCAAGTCCAACATCGGCCACACCCAGGCCGCGGCGGGCGTGGCCGGCGTGATGAAGATGGTGCTGGCGCTGGAGCACGCCGTCCTGCCCCCGACGCTGCATGTCGGTACACCGTCGTCCCGGGTGGACTGGTCGCCGGGGACGGTCGCGGTGCTGACCGAGCCCAGGACGTGGCCCGGGGGCAGCGGCCGGCCCCGGCGGGCCGGGATCTCCGCCTTCAGCGTGTCCGGGACCAACGCGCACGTCATCATCGAGGAGCCGCCGCCGGCCGGGAACGGCGGTCCGGCAAGGAACCGGCGGGACCGGGTCGTGCCGCTCCTGCTGTCGGCGGCGAGCGGGCCGGCGCTGCGGGCACAGGCTGCGCGGCTGCGCGACGTCACCTCCCGTCCTGATACCGACCTCGCGGACGTGGCATGGACGCTCATCGCGGCACGGGCGAGCCTGCGACATCGCGGCGTCGTGCTGGCGTCGGGCCACGCCGACGCCCTGCCGCGGCTTGACGCGCTGGCCCGCGGTGAGCCGGCGCCAGGTGTGGTCACGGGCGCGGTCAGGCCGATGCTGAAGCCGCCGGTGTTCGTCTTTCCCGGCCAGGGCGCCCACTGGCACGGCATGGGCGGGGCATTGCTCACGGACAGCCCGGCGTTCGCGGAGAGCATCGAGGAGTGCGCGTCGGCGCTGGCCGCCTGGGTGGACTGGTCCCTTATGGACGTACTGCGGTGCGCACCGGGCGCACCAGCGGTGGACCAGCCCGACGTCACCGGCCTGGTGTCGTTCGCGATGATGGTCTCGCTGGCGCGGTGGTGGCAGAGCATCGGGGTACGGCCCGGGGCGGTCGTCGGCCACTCGCAGGGGGAGGTGGCCGCCGCGCACGTGGCCGGGGCGCTCCCCCTCGACCAGGCGGTCCGGATCCTGGTGCAGCGCAACATGGTGATGGCCCCGTTGCTCGGCCGCGGCCGGATGCTGGCCGTCGCGGCCTCCGAGGACGAGGTCACCCGGCGGATGAAGGCGTTCAGCCAGCGCGGCGCGGTGTCGGTCGCGGTGGTGAACGGACCCAACGCGGTGGTGGTGTCCGGAGAGCCCGACGCGGTCGGCGAGCTGGAGGCCGAGCTGGCAGCGGCCGGCCTGCGCGTACGCCGCGTCCGGGGCGCCGACGGCGCCGGCCACTCGGCCCAGCTTGAGCCGTTGCGGGAAGGGATGCTGCGGGCCCTGGGCGAGGTCTCGCCGCGGACCTCGCCGACGGCGTTCTGTTCCACCGTGACCGGCACCGTCCTGGACACCGCAGACCTCACCGCGGAGTACTGGTACCGCAACGCCCGCCAGACGGTCCAGTTCGACCCGGCCGTCCGCGGCCTGCTGGCTCAGGGGTACCGCGTGTTCCTGGAGGTCAGCGCCCACCCGCTGCTGGTCCCGGCGGTCGAGGAGATCGTCGACAGCGCCGGCCGGTCCGCCGTGGTGGGCGCCACCCTCCGTCGGGACGAGGGCGGCCTGGAACGGCTGCTCACGGCGGCGGCGGCGATGCACGTCCACGGGGTGCCGGTGGACTGGCCGACCGCGGTCGGCGGCCCGTCGCGCCTGGTGGCCGACCTGCCGACGTACCCGTTCCAGCGCCAGCGGTACTGGCCGGACCCGCCCCGGCGGTCGCCGGTCGAGGAGCTTGACCGGTTGCGGTACCGCGTCGTGTGGCGCCAGGCCGCCGAGCCGCCGGCCCCCGTCGCCACGGCCACCGCATCGACGCTTCTCGTCGTAACGGCGGACGGCGGCGGCGGGTGGGCCGGGGAGGTGGCCGCCGGCCTGGCGGCGCACGGGGGGAAGGTGGCGCTGCTCCCCGTGCCGACCGGTGCCGGCCGGGCCGACCTCGCGGCCGCCGTGGCGGGAACCGGTCGGGACCACGCGGCGGTGGTGTCGCTCCTCGCCAGCGGGACCGTCCCGGAGGACGCCGTCGCCGCCAGCACGCTCGCGCTGGTCCAGGCGCTCGGCGACGCGGGAGTCGACGCTCCATTGTGGCTGCTGACCCGGGCCGCGGTGGCGACGGATGACGACGAGGTCCTGGCGAACCCGGGCCAGGCGGTCGTGCACGGCCTGGGCCGGGTGTGCGCGCTGGAGGTCCCTCGCCGGTGGGGCGGGCTGGTCGACCTGCCGGACCAGCTCGACGCCACCATCCTGCGGCGGCTGGCGGCGGTGGTGGCGTCGGCCGGTGACGAGGACCAGCTCGCCGTCCGCCGGTCCGGTGTCCTCGTACGCCGGCTCGTGCCGGCTCCGCTCGGCGGGGCCCCCGGCCGGCGGTGGCGGCCGCGGCCGGACGGCACCGCCCTCATCACCGGGGGCAGTGGGGTGCTGGCCGGCCACGTCGCCCGGTGGCTCGCCCGGCACGGCGCCGGCCACCTCGTCCTGGCGAGCCGGCGGGGCCAGGCGGCGCCCGGGACGGCGCAGCGGGTCGCCGAGCTGGAGCGGCTCGGCGCGCGCGTGACGGTGGCCGAGTGCGATGTCCGTGACCCGGCCGCGGTCGCCGCCGTCCTCGACGCGCTGCCGCCCGAGTATCCACTCGCGACAGTGGTGCACACCGCTGGGGTCGGGCGCCTGCAGGCGCTCGACGACACGACACCTGCCGACCTCGCCGAGGTGATGGACGCGAAGGTGGCCGGCGCCCGGCACCTGCATGAGCTGACCCGCGATCTCGACCTGGACGCCTTCATCCTGTTCTCCGCGGTGTCGGCCACCTGGGGCGTGGGGCGGCAGGGCCACTACGGCGCGGCCAACGCCTACCTCGACGCGCTGGCCCGCCACCGCCGCGACCAGGGCCTGACCGCGACCTCCGTCGCCTGGACGGGCTGGACCGGTGGCGGCATGGCGGTCGAGGACGCCTCGGCGGAGACGATGCGGCGCCGCGGGCTCGGTGACGGCGCCTGGACGCAGCTCGGGATGACGAAGGAGGAGGCGGCGCAGGAGACCGCCGACCGGTGGGGCCTGCGGGCGCTGGACCCGGACCGGCAGCTCGCCGCCCTGCAACAGGTCCTGGACCACGACGAGACCACGGTCACCGTGGTCGATGTTGACTGGGACCGGTTCCTGGCGGGGTACGCGTTCGCCCGCCGCCGGCCGCTGCTCGACGAGATCCCGCAGGCGCGTCGGGCGGAGGAGAGGCTGAGATCGCCCACTGTGGACAGCGTGGAGCCGGAGGCCGCGGTCCGGGACACATGGCTGCGCGTACCGCGGGAACGGCGCCGGGAGGCGATGCTCGACCTGGTGCGGTCGCATGTCCGGTCGGCCCTCGGCCCGGAGGGCCGCGACCGGATCGAGCCCGGCACCGGCTTCCTCGACCTGGGCCTGGACTCGATCACCGCGGTCCAGCTGCGCAACAGCATCGGCACCGCGACCGGAAAGCGGCTGCCGGCCACGGTGGTCTTCGACCACCCCACGGTCGGCGAGCTCGCCGACTACCTGGCCGGCCGGCTCTTCGGCGACGACCCGCCCCCGGTGGCCCCCACCGACACCTTCGTCCAGCTGTACGAGCGCGCCTGCCGGACCGGCGCGGTTGACGACGCGATGGGGATGCTGGCCCGGGCCGGCCGCCTGCGCGCCGCGTTCGAGCGCGCCGGAGACCTACCAGCTCCGCCCGCGTCGGCCAGGCTGGCGGAGGGCCCTGGCGTACCGCTGGTCTGTTTCGCGCCGTACGTGCCGCCGGCCGGCCTGCACCAGTACGCCAGGTTCGCCGCCGGCTTCCGCAGGCACCACGACGTGTGGGCCCTGAGCCACCCCGGCTACGCGCCGGGAGAGCTGGTCGCCGCCTCCCTCGACGCGCTCTTCGAGGTGCACGCGACGACGGCGCTGCACTGCGCCGCCGGGCGGCCGTTCGTCCTCGTCGGCTACTCCTCCGGCGGCTGGGTCGGGTACGGGGTGGCGGCGCGGCTGGAACGCCAGGGCACCCCGGCGCAAGCCCTGGTCATGCTGGACAGCTTCAGCCTGGACACCCGCGACGACCCACGGGTCTCCGCCTCGGTGATGCGGGGGCACCTGCGCGCCCTCGAGCTCGTCAGCGTGGCGGCCGAGGAGCTGACCGCGATGGGCCACTACCGGCCGATGTTCGAGTCGTGGCCGGTCCCGCCGGTTACGACGCCGGTGCTGCTGGTGCGGGCCAGGGAGCGCCATGACCCGGAGCTCGTGGCCGAGCCACCGGAGCAGCGCACCGACATGGTCGTCACCCCGGGTGACCACTACACCCTCATGCAGGACCATGCCGACACGACCGCGCAAGCGGTCCGTTCGTGGCTAGCCGCGAACCTCCACCTTGGATGACGCGGGCTTAAGGGGAGGAGCAACCCCAGTGAAGTCGTCGTTGTACCAGCTCGGCGAGAGTCCCCCACTCGGCGAGGTCCCCCAACGGATGTACGCCTCGGTCATCACGCGGGACCGTTTCGGCCCCCCGGAGCAGGCCTTCCGCACCGAGGCGGTCGACGTGCCCCGGCCGCGCCGCGGGCAGGTTCTCGTCTACGTCATGGCCGCGGGCATCAACTACAACAACGTGTGGGCCGCGCTCGCCAAGCCGGTGGACGTGATCGCGATGCGGCAGAAGCTCGGCGCCCCGGAGAGCTTCCACATCGGGGGCAGCGAGGGCTCGGGCATCGTCTGGGCGGTGGGTGAGGGCGTGCGGGCCGTCTCGGTCGGCGACCACGTCGTGCTGGCCGGCGGGCAGTGGGACGAGACCGCTGAGGACGTGCGGCTCAGCACCGACGTGGCGTACTCGGACACGGTCGCGGCGTGGGGGTACGAGACGAACTATGGCTCGTTCGCCCAGTTCTGCCTCGTCAACGAGGGCCAGTGCCACCCGAAACCCGCCCGGCTGACCTGGGAGCAGGCCGCCTGCTTCATGCTGTCCGGCCCGACCGCGTACCGGCAGCTTTTCGGCTGGGCCGGAAACCCGGTCCGGCCTGGCGACCCCGTGCTGATCTGGGGTGGGGCCGGCGGGCTCGGTTGCATGGCCATCCAGATGGTCCGGGCAGCCGGCGGGATCCCGGTCGCCGTCGTGTCCTCCGATGAGCGGGCCCGGTTCTGCCTCGACCTCGGGGCGGCCGGGACCATCAACCGCCGCCAGTTCGACCACTGGGGACGGCTGCCCGACACGGACCAGCCGGAGGCGATCGGCCGGTTCCTGCACGGGGCGCGGCAGTTCGGTAAGCGCATCTGGGAGATCGTCGGTGACCGCCGCGGGCCAAAGGTCGTGCTGGAGCACAGCGGCCAGGACACGCTACCCACGTCGATGTACGTGTGCGCGAACGGCGGCATGGTGGTGATCTGCGGGGGGACCTCCGGGTACAACGGCGACGTCGACCTGCGGCACCTGTGGATGCGGTCCAAGCGGCTCCAGGGTTCGCACGGGGCCAACGCCCGGGAGTGCCGGGAGGTCGTGAACCTCGTGAGCGCCGGGCTGCTCAACCCCTGCCTGTCCACCTGCGGGACGTTCGAGGAGATCGGGCCGCTGCACCAGCTGATGCACGACAACATCCACCCGCCCGGCAACATGGCGGTGCTGGTGAACGCGCCGGCCCCGGGACTGACCGCGTGGGACGTCTGACGTGCCGGCTGTCCGCGCGGTGACGGTCGCGCCCGGCCTGCGGGTCTGGCTCGTCTCCGGGTACGCCGAGGCCCGGGCGGCCCTGTCCGACCACCGCCTCCGCAAGGACTCGCGCCAGCTCGCGGCACTGCTGCACCACCGCCGGATCAGCGCCGTCGCGGGCCTGTTCCAGGACGGCCTGTCCCACCACATGCTCAACACCGACCCACCCGAGCACGAGCGGCTGCGCCGGCTGGTCAGCCGCGAGTTCTCGGTGCGGCGGGTGACAGCGCTGCGGCCCCGGATCACCGAGATCAGCCATGCGCTGATGGACGGGTTCCCGGGGCGCCCGTGGGTCGACTTCATCGAGGCGTTCGCCGTCCCCCTGCCGGTCACGGTCATCTGCGAGCTGCTGGGCGTACCTGCGGAGGACCGGATGACGTTCCGGTCCTGGACCAACCTGTTCGTGTCGGCCCGGGCCACCGCCGAGATGCGCCAGGCGGCGGCCGCGACCAGCGCGTACCTGCGCGACCTGGTCCGGGCCAAGCGCAAGCACCCCGGTGACGACCTGATAACGGGTCTGGTGACCCGGCGGGACGGCCAGGACAGCCTGACCGAGGACGAGGTGGCGGCGATGGCCGTGCTGCTGTTGGCGGCCGGGCACGAGACCACGGTGAACCTCCTCGGCAACGGCCTGCTGGCCCTGCTCACCAACCCAGACCAGATGGCCGCGCTGCGGGCGGACCGGAGCCTCCTGCGCGGCGCGGTGGAGGAGCTGCTGCGCTACGACAGCCCGGTCAACCAGGCGACGCTGCGGTTCACCGCGGGCCCGGTCGACGTCGGCGGCGTCACGATCCCCGAGGACGAGTTCGTGGTGGTGAGCGTGGACGCCGCCAACCACGACCCGGCCCAGTTCCCGCAGCCGGACCGGCTGGACCTTCGCCGCGACGGCGGTGGTGACGGCGGCGGTCACCTCTCCTTCGGCCACGGGATCCACTTCTGTCTCGGCGCCGCGCTGGCCCGGTGCGAGGCCGAGATCGCGTTCTCCGGACTGCTCGACCGCTTCCGGCGCATCGAGCTCGCCGTGCCGGTGGACCGGCTCGAATGGCGCGAAAGCGCGGTCATGCGCGGCCTGCGCGAGCTGCCGATCAGGGTCGCGTGACACCCGTCCACGACGACAGGGAGGGACAGCTGACATGGGGACACTGGTCGAGGAGCGCCGCGAGGAGATCCGAGCCATCGTCGCCGACATCCTCGAGATCGAGGTGGACGAGCTGACGGACACCGCCCCCTTCAAGGAGACGTACGGCACCGACTCGCTGCGGGCCATCGAGATCCTGGCCGCGCTGGAGCGGCGCCTCGACATCGTCATCGACCAGGCCGAGCTGGCCCGGATGGTCCACCTGCAGGGCGTGTACGACGTTGTCGCCGACGCGGCCAGCGCGTAGCCGCCGACCGGTGCGGAGGTGACCGAGGTGGCTGCGCGGCCCGACCGCCGGGTCGTGGTCACCGGGCTCGGCGCGGTGTCCGGTATCGGGACCGGGGTCGCCGAGTTCTGCGCCGGCCTGCGCGCCGGACGCAGCGCCGTACGGCCCATCACGGCGTTCGACACCACCGGGTTCGACCACGCGATGGGCTGCGAGGTGGTCGGCTTCGTGCCGGCGGACTGGGTCCGTGAGCTCGACCCGTCCACCATCGGCCGGGCCGCCCAGTTCTCCGTCGCCGCGGCCCGGATGGCGGTGCAGGACGCCGAACTGACCGAGGCCGAGCTGCGGGCCCGACCGGTCCTGGTCTGCGTCGGCACGACCGACGGCGAGTCCCGCGACCTTGACCATCTGGTCGAGTCCGAGGTGCGGCACGGCTTCGCCGCTCTCGCCCCGGACCTCGCCGCAAGAGTCCACGCTGGACGGTTGTCGTCGTCGGTCGCCCACGAGCTCGGGCTGCGCAGGGTGGAGGCGGTGACCCTGCCGACGGCCTGTGCCGCCGGCAACTACGCCATCGGCTACGGCTGCGACGCGATCCGCTCCGGCGACGTCACATACGCCCTGTGTGGCGGCTCGGACGCCCTGTGCCGTAAGACGTTCGCCGGGTTCTACCGGCTGGGCACCATCGCGCCCGAGCGGTGCCAGCCGTTCGACCGCGACCGCAAGGGCATCCTCACCGCCGAAGGGGCCGGCCTGCTGCTGCTGGAGTCGCTCGAGTCGGCTCGGGACCGCGGCGCGCGCATCCATGCGGAGGTCCTCGGCTACGGGCTCAACTGCGACGCGCACCACCAGGTCGCGCCGGAGGAGCAGAGCGTGGCGGTGTGCATGTCGCTGGCCCTCGCCAACGCGGGCGTCCGGCCAGACGAGGTGGACCTCATCTCCGCCCACGGCACCGGCACCCGAGCCAACGACGTCACCGAGGCGGCGGCGATCCGGCGGGTGTTCGGGCCCAGGCCGCCGCGCACCGTGTCGGTCAAGTCGATGCTCGGTCATAGCATGGGCGCCGCCAGCGCGCTCGCCTCGGTGGCGTGCATCCTCGCCATCAGCGAAGGGTTCATCCCGCCCACGATCAACCATGTCGCCACCGACCCCGAGTGCGGCCTGGACTGCGTACCCAACGTGGCCATCGCGGCGCAGCCACGGGTGGTGCAGAACAACGGTCTCGCCTTCGGGGGCAACAACGCCGTCGTGGTCTACGGCCGGTTCCCCGGGGACTCGGCATGACGTGGCCCGTCGCCGGCGCCGGCGCGGTCGCGGCCGTCGGGTCCACCGCCGCGGAGGTCTTCGCCGCCCTCTGCGACGGGCGTACCGGGCGGGCTCTGCTGCGGGCGTTCGACCCGGACAGCTACCGCGCCCAGTACGCCTACGAGATCGACGACCGTCCGGACCGGACCGACGTGCCCGCCCGCGCCACCGCCTGGCTGCTGCGCGCCGTCGCCGAGGCCGTCGGGCAGGCGGGCGTGGGGGAGGACCTGACCGATGTGCCGGTCCTCATCGGCACGGGCCTGCGCGAGCTGCGCTCGGCTGAGCTGGCCTGGCACGACGGCGCCCCGTTCGACCTGGGCCGGCTGCACTTCGGCCCGGCGCTGCGCGAACGGTTCGGCGCGGTGCACACGTACACGTTCGCCAACGCGTGCTCAGCTTCGCTGTATGCGCTGGCGCTCGCCGCTGACCTGCTCGCCGATGGTGAGTGCGACCGGGTGGTCGTGGCCGGCGTCGACGCGCTGACCGAGAGCATGTTCGGCCTGCTCGACCGCGCCCAGATGGCGGTGCCGGACCGGGTCGCCGCATTCGCCGCGACCCGTGGCGGCACGTTGCTCGGGGAAGGGGCCGCGGCGGTCGTCCTCGCCCGGACAGGCGCGGGCGCCACCGCTCTCGGCCGGCTGCGGTCGGTGGGGATCAACTGTGACGCCTACCATGCGACCGCGCCCGACCCGCCCGGCATGGCCGCCGCGATGAGGGACGCCCACGAGCGCGCCGGCGTCCTTCCCCGCGACATCAGCCTCGTGCTGCTGCACGGCACCGGGACGCCGCTCAACGACCAGGCCGAGGCCGAGGCCGTCGGTGACGTGTTCGGGCCCGATGTGAAGGCGCCGCTGATGATGGCGATCAAGCCGGCGACCGGCCACACCTCTGGCGGCTCCGGCCTGCTGAGCCTGGTCGTCGCCCTCCAGGTGCTGGCCAGTGGCCGGGTTCCGGCGGCGGCCGGGCCATCCGACCCGCTTGCGGCCGCGGCCGGGTTCCGGTTCACCGGGGGCCTGGCGGACCCCGGCACCGGTCCGCGGCTGGCGCAGGTCAACGCGTTCGGCTTCGGCGGGGTCAACGCCGTGGCCGTGGTCGAGGGCCCGGCGCCATGACCGGCGTCCGGCAGGCTCGCGAGGGGGACACGGGACCCTGTGTGGTCACCGGTACGGGCTACGCCCTGGCTGATGTCGCCTGCCTGGACGGCCTTGCCGGTGCGCAACCGGCACCGGTCGAGCCGGTCGACCCGGCCGCGCGGCTGGGCCGGCGCGGGTTGCGCTACCTGGACCGGGCCACCCAGCTGGCCCTGTGCGCGGCGGTGGACGCGCTCCGCGGTGCGCGGCTGGTCGACGGCGACGGCCGCGCCGTCGCGGACGGGGCCTCGGTCGCGGTGGTGGTCAGCTCCAACACCGGGAACCTGGGTACGGTCTGCCGGGTCGCCGGCGACATCGCCGCCCGCACGTCCACTGTGCTCAGCCCGATGGACCTACCCAACGCGTCGAGCAACGTGACCGCCGCGACGGTGGCGGTCCGGTTCGGGCTGCGCGGTCCCAACCTGACGCTCTGCAATGGACCTACGTCCGGGCTGGACGCGCTGCACTGGGCGGACCGCCTCGTGACGGGTGGGCGGGCTGACCGGGTCCTGGTGGTCGGGGTCGAGCCTCGCGACGACCTGGTGGCGCGGCTCACCGGCGTGGCACCGGCCCAGCTGTTCGACGGCGCGGTGGCCGTGGTGGTGGAGCGCGACGGTGCGTGCCGCCAGCGCGGCGCGCCGGCCCTGGGTCGGCTGGGACGCTACCGGCGGGACAGCACCCTGAGCCGCTGCCTCGCCGGGCTGCTGGCCGACCCGGAGCTGGACGGCCGGCCCGGAGTCTGGTTCACCCCGCCGGAAGGCAGCTACGGCGATGTCGCGGCGCCGCCGGGTGTGGCGCGGCACGACCTGACGCGGGCGGTCGGCCGTGCCTGCGGTGCGCTGGGCGTCCTGCAGTGTGCGGCCGCGCTGCGCCGGTTCGCCCGCGGCGAGATCGGGGCCGCGGTGCTGTCCTGCGGTGACGACCGCGAGGCGGCGGCCGGTCTGCTGCTGCTGTCCGGACCGGAGCGCCGGCACGACCACTCCGGCGTACCCGCCCCGCCCGCGGGCGGGGCCAACACAGTGAGGTGCGACGAATGACCCTGGACAGCGCTCTTACGACGTCGTTGTTGACCCGGTCGACGACATCGGTCCTGTACCCGCGGTACGAGGGCGCCAACATCTGCACCTGGATCGGCTTCAAGCACGTCAACTACCTGGTCGAGGAGGCCGTGCTGAACCACTTCCGGGACTGCGGCCTGCCGCCGAGGATGCTGTACGAGGACTACGGTCTCGGCCTCGACCTCGTCGACCTGGACACCCGCATCTCCCGCGCGCTGCACCTCGACGACACCGTCGTGGCCCGGGTCGTCCCGGTCGACGGGGGGCCCGGCGGGCCGCTGGCGTTCCGCGTCACCCTGGAGGTGCAGGGCGTTGCCGGGCGGGCGGTCTCGGCCAAGGTCGGTGCCTGCCTGCGGGTCGACACCTACATCGATGCCAGCGGCGAGCCGCCGGCCGACCTGACCCGGTTCGCCGTGCCGAGGCTGGGCGCACACCGCAACGGCTCGACCGCCGAGCGGGACGGCGGGCCGGAACCGACCCTGCCCACCACAGAGGGCAACGCGTTCGGGTGGCGGTGGCGCATCCCTTACCAGTACTGCCACTTCAACGACCGGCTGCACATGTCGGGCTACCTGCGGCAGGTGGAGGCCGTGGTGGACCTGTTCCTGGCCGACCGGGGCATCTCGATCAGATCCCTGCTGGACGAGCGCCGCTGGATCCCGGTGGTGCCGCACTCGCGCATCCAGATCCTGGACGAGGCCGTGATGGAGGAGGAGCTGCTCACACTGTTCACAGTGGAGGATGTGGTCAAGAACCTGACCTACACCGCCCGGACAGACTTCTACGTCGAACGTGCGGGACGCCCGGTCCTGACCGCCACCGGCCGGATCACGCACGGCTACGCGGTGGTCGAGAACCGTCGGGACTGGCGCCTGGTCCCGTTCGACGCGCGGGTCATGGGCGCCATCACCGCAACGGCGGCCGGGCCATGGTCGACTACCTGCTGATCGAGAGCACCGGCCCGCAGGCCGGACCGGGCGGGCAGCGGTTCCTGGACGACGCCGCCTGGCTGGCCCGCGGCGGTGAACAGGTGACTGTCCTGCTCGTCGACAACGGGGTGGCGGGTGCGGTGGGCGTGGCGGCGGCAGCCGCCGAGCTGCTGCGTGCCGGAGGAACGCTGTGGGTGGACGACTTCTCGTTGCGGCAGCGCGCCCTGGCCGAGCGCGACCTCGTGCCCGGGGTCCAGGTGGTGGGCATCGCCGACGTGGCGCGCAGGCTGCTGGCCGATGGCGTCCGAGCGGTCTGGCACTGACATGGTGTGGGCCGTTCCCCGGACCGATGTGCTCCTCAAGGTGCTCGGTGGACCGTACCGGTCCGAGCTGGTCGGGACCGCGTTCCGGCTGACCCAGGCGCTGCTCGACTGCGGCGCCACGGTGCAGGTGTGGGCGTGCGGTGACGCCACCGGCCTGACCAGCACCGCTCTCGGGGATACCCTGCCGGTCAACCTCCTCGACCGGGACCGGTCCTACCCGTCGACGGCAGCGCTGGTCCGCGCCCTCGTCACCGGACACCCCGGCCGGCTGAGCTGGTACGCCTGCCGGTTCTGCTGCCAGGAACGTGGGCGATCGGCGCAGATCGCGCAGGTCCGCATGCGGCCGCCGGCACGGTTCTGGGAGCACGTGGACGCCGCTGGCAAGGTTCTCGTGTTGGGGGCGAGCTGAGCCGTGACCGAACCGCGAGGCACCCTCATGATCGTCGAGCGCGCGTACCGGGGCGCGGTCGAGTCGCAGTTCGCCGACGTGCTGAACTGCCTGCGCGAGCTGCACCGGCAGTCCGGTGGGATCGAGGTCGCCCTGCGGGGCCTGGCCGCCAGCTACGCCCTGAGGTCCACCTTCACGGCGGCCATGCGCCTGGCCGGCACCGAGGTGGACACGCTGAGCGACCCTCATGCCGTGCTGTCCCAGCTCCTGCGCGACGGCGTGCCCGTCTGGGTGGAGCGGCCGGACCTCGACGCGCTCGGCCAGAGCGCGCCGGGCCGGCTGCTGCCCGGGGTGAGATGCCTGCCGTGCAACGGGCTGGTGGCCCGCTGGGCCGGGTACGAGCGGGTGTGGTTCATGTGAGCGACGGCGCCTCTTCCCGCCCTGCCGGGCCTGTCCTTTCGGCCTGGTCGGTCGTCTCGCCGCTGGGGTCGTCCAGCACGGACTTCGCCGAGGGCCTGCGGACCGACCGGCCGGCCGTGGCCGAGCTGGACCCCGCGCGGTGGCCCGGACCCTACCGGCGGGCATGCCTGGTGCCCGGCTTCGACGCCGTCACGGCCCTGGGCCGCAAGGGAACCCGGTCGATGGACCGGGCCTCAGCGCTGGCGGTGACCGCGGTGGGCAACCTGCTCAACGACGGCGGGGCCAGGCTGTCCGGTGTGGACGACAGCCTGGGCCTGGCGCTGGGCACCAGCATCGGCAGTGTGCAGAGCACGGTCGACTTCACCCGCGACTCGCTGGTGAACGCCCGCCCGTACCTGGTCGACCCGGCACGGTTCCCGAACACGGTGATGAACTGTGCGGCCGGGCAGGCCGCCATCTGGCATCGCCTCAAAGGACCCAACGCCACCGTGGCCGGCGGGCGGGCCACCGGGCTGCTCGTGCTGCGCTACGCGTCGCGCCTGCTGCGCGCCGGTCACGCGACCGCCCTGCTGGGCGGCGCGGTCGAGGAGTTCTCGACGGCGCGGGCCTGGCTGCGCTGGCATGCGGGTGGGCGGACCGACCCGGACGCCGTCCTGGGCGAAGGCGTGGCGCTGTGGCTGCTGGAACACCCCGACCGGGCCCGCGCGAACGGCCGCGACGGGCTGGCCACCGTGGTCGACCTGGAGTTCGGGTACGCGTCGACCGACCACGAGGTCGAGCCGGTGCTCGTGGCGGGACTGCGCCGGCTGTGGGAGCGGACCGGAGCCGGTCCCGCCGACATCGGGCTGGTCGCCGACTCAGGAGCATCCGGTGTGGACGGTGCCGGGGAACGGGCCGCACTGGACGGCGTGTTCGACGGGCGGCAGCCGGAGCGGCTGACGGTCGCGCACCGCATCGGCGACACGTACGCGGCCTCGGCCGCGTTCCAGGTCGCGGCAGTGCTGGCCCGCGCCACCACCGGACCCTGCGTCGCTACCGGGCCCCGCCTGGCACTGGTCACGTCGGTCGAAGGGCGGGGGGTCGTGGGGGCCGCCCTGCTCCGGGTCGGCCGGTAGCGCGCGCCGAGACAACCAGGAAGGAGGCAGCCGTGGCGGACAACGGGCTCGACGCGGACGAGCTGCGCCAGATCATCGCCGAGGTGCTGGACGTCGACGTCACCGAGGTCACCGACGACGCCCGGTTCGTCGAGGACCTTGGCGGCGACTCGCTGCTGGCGCTGGAGATCGTGGTGGCTCTGGAACAGCGGTACCTGGTGCGGCTCACCGAGGCCGACTTGCGGGAGCTCACCTCCATACCCAAGGCCTATGCCGTGCTGGCGGCGAAGCTGTGACCGGTTGGCTGGCGGGCGGCGAGCTCGAGGTCGTCGACCTCGGCGCGGAGCGCAGCCGGGTCCTGGTGCCGGTGGCGTTGGACGAGCCGGTGTTCCAGGGCCACTATCCCGGGTTCCCCATCTTTCCCGGGGTGTGTGTGGTCGAGTGCGTCCGGCGTGCTGCCGTGTCCACCCTGCCGCACGTGGTGCGCGACGAGGCGACCCCAGAGCTGGCCGAGGTGGTGTCGGCCCGGTTCCTGGACCCGGTGGCTCCGGGCGACCGGCTCGCCATCGACATCTCCTGGCGGCGCGACGGTGACGGCCTCAGCTGCGCCGCCGTTGTCTCCACCGGGCGGGGGCCGGCGGCCCGGATGCGGCTCCGGTTCGCGTTGGCGGCGGTGACCGGGCGATGACCGGCCTCACGGCGATCAAGGGCTGGCTGCCGCACCGGTACCCGATGCTGCTGGTCGACCGGGTGGTGGACCTGGTGGCGGGCGAGCGGCTCACCGCCCAGAAGGCCGTCACCTGCGCCGAGCCCTGCTACCAGAGCCTGCCGGACGACGCACCCGAGTCCCGGTACGACTACCCGTCGATGTTGCTGCTGGAGTCCTGGTGCCAGTCGGCCGGGATCCTGGCCGTCGCGGGGGAGCCGTGCCCGGCGGGCGTGGTGCTCATGTTCGGGCGGATGTCGGGCGTGCGCTTCACCGGACGGGTACGCCCCGGCGACGTGGTCGACCACCGGGCCCGCCAGGTCCGGGCAATGGCGGGCACCACCGTCCTGACCGGGGAGAGCCTCGTCGCGGGGGCGGTCGTGATGGAGGTGGGGAGCGTGATGATCACCCGGAGCGCCGTGCTGACCATCGACGGCGGTAGCGCCGCCTGACCGGAGGGACTGTCCCATGTCGACGATGCGGAACAGGCCGCGGATCTACTTCTCCTTCCGCAGCCCCTATTCGTGGTTGGCCTACCGCGATCTGGTCGACCGGTATCCCCAGGTCGCCACGGAGGCGCAGTGGCGGCCGTTCTGGGAGCCGGACCCGCGGACCGAGGCGATGCTGCACGCGGCGGGCGGCTCCTTCCCGTACGTCGACATGTCCCGGGCCAAGCACTTCTACGTGCTGGTCGATGTGGACCGGCTCCGGCGGGAACGGGGGCTGTCGATCACCTGGCCGGTTGACCGGGAGCCGGTGTGGGAGGTGCCGCACCTGGCCTACCTCGTCGCCGCCGACGCCGGCCTCGGGGCACAGTTCATCGACCGGGTGTACCAGGCCCGGTGGTCGCAGGGCCGGGACATCTGCGCCGCGGCGACCATGGCGGCGGTCGCCGGCGAGCTCGGCCTGCCCGAGAAGCAGGTCGTCGGCGCGGCCGACGACGACGAGATGCGTGGCCGCGGGGTGAAGGCCCTGCTGGAGGTCGACCGCGACGGGGTGTTCGGCGTGCCGTTCTTCGTGCACGGCCGGCACAAGTTCTGGGGTGTCGACCGCCTGGCGGCGTTCGTCCGGTCGGTGACCGGCGAGCCACCGCCGTCGCCTGTGGACGGTGCGCCTCCGCTCGAGACGGAGATCCGGGCCAGTGCTGACCAGGGCCATGCCGGCGGATGTGGGTGAGCCAGGTACCTACGTGGGGAAGATGAGCCGGAGCATCTTGTAGAGGATGTCGGCCTTGATCGCCAGGGAGGTGCGGAGGTAGACCTCGCCGGTGTTCCGGGATGTGCTGAACCGGTACTGGTCGGTGCTGCGCGAGGTCAGGGTCACGCCGGTCCGCTGGATGCTGCGCTGGCTGAAGACGAGCCGCTCGGGGTTGACGAAGATCGGCTCGCTGTCTCCCTCGAGGAGCATCTCGACCATCTCGCCGCGCTCGAACCGGGACTGCGCCTCGCCGATCTGCGGGCCCAGCTTCTTCGCGGCGGCCTTTCCCTTGATCTCGGTCTCCACGAGCATCCCGATGGCCGGCGGGCCGTCGGCGTCGAGCACGCTGACGTGCAGCAGGTCGACGGACTTCTTCCGCTCGAGCGTGCCGGCGGCGTTGCGCTGCCAGACCCAGACGTCGGTGGCTCGCCGTACCCTGCCCCACTGCCCGGTCAGGGTGACCGGCTCGCCGTAGGCGTTGACCAGCAGCGGCGACCTCTGCCGTAGCAAGGCGCGGAGCTCGGCGAGCTGGGCCTGCGCCATGTCCATGAGGTCCTTCTGCAGCTCCTCGAGGTGGATCACCAGCCGTTCGAGCAGCTCACCGAAGAAGACCCCGCGCAGCCCCTTCGCCTTGGCGCGAAGCTCGCGCGCCGTATACCCGCCGTAGTGGGTCCGCTCGACCATCTGGAGGAACACCTCGGCCAGCTCCTCCGGCGTACGGCCGCCGAGGTCCTTGGGTCTGTACCTCATCGATGCGAACACCTGCGCCAGCCCCGCGTGCATCCGCCTGCGCAGGACCTGCGCCTCCTTGGCCGGCAGCTTCAGCACCGACCCGAGCAGCCGCAGCGAGCGCAGGACCCCGGCGGCGAAGGCCGGGGTGACGGCCTTGCCGGGTGGGAGCGGCGCCCTGATCTCCGCCGCAAGGTCGGCGAAGGTACGGGCCTTCGCGGCCTGGACCCGCTCGGCGGCGGTGAGCCAGCGGTTAGCCATCGCCGAACAGCGTCTCGATGTCGAGGAGGTAGCCGCGCGCCATCAGCAGCTTCTTCACCGGCAGGAACCGGGCGCCGGCGGCGATGAGCACCAGCTCCAGGAACACCTGTTCGCTCAGCTCCGCGATAAAGTCCCGGCGCAGCGCGCACAGCTCGCCCACGCGCGCCAGGTTCTCCAGCGCGAACACGTCCGGTCCGATCAGCCGGTCGCCGAGCACCTCCTCGAGGTGGGCCAGCTGCTCGACCGCTGACGAGACCGTGTGCGAGATCAGCACCAGGTCCGCGATGAACGCGGCGCCGCGGACCAGCGGCGCGAGCTCGGCCGCCGGGGTGAAGAGCGTGGCCAGCGACAGCGCCGCCGCGCCCTTGCTGAACGCCGTCCAGAACGCCTTGGCGCCCTCCTCCTGCTGCCGCCGCGCCTCCAGCTTGTCGACGAGCGTGAGCGTGTAGTGGTGGTACACGACGCCGGCCAGGCTGTCCTTCTCGATCTCACCGGACTGCGCCATCTCGTGCAGCGTCGTCTCGTGCAGCAGCGCGAAGTACGCCGGGTCCTCGGCCAGCCGCGCCAAAGCGACGTCGACCAGCGCTCCCTCGGGGCCCTCCCGGCCGACAGCCAACCTGTCGAACCGGTCCGGCGGGTAGGCGAACGGCAGGTCGGCCCGGGTACGGCTGGCCTGCGGGTCGATGCCCGCGCCGAGCTCGTCGAGCCGCGAGTACATCGTCCACAGTGCCTCGCCGAGCAGCTGCTCCATCTCCTCCTTGGCGAAGCCGGGTCTCAGCCCGTCGATGATGAGCAGGGCCAGCGGGCAGCTCATGTGGATCACCGCCGCCATGCTGGCGTAGAAGCCCTTCGTGGCCTCCCGGACGCTGACGAGCTGGGCCTCGGTCGCCTGCAGCCGCCTCAGCTGCTGGGTGTACTTCTTCCTCGGGCGGGGGTGGTTGAGGGTGGGCTTCGTCTTCGGCCTGGTGAGGCGGATCCGCTCCCGCACGTTGGTGATCTCCTGAACCAGCTGGTCGAACCTGGCCCGCTGGTGCACGGCCTCGGTCAGCGCCTTGAACAGCGCCTCGGCGAGCCCGACGTTGCTCATGGTGTAGGTCGGGACCTGGACCGCACCGGCCCGGCCGCCGCTGACCGTCTTCATCGTCCGGACGAGCTGCAGCTCCGCCCGCCATGCCCGGGCGAGCGCGGCGGCGCAGATCGAGAGGCGACTGATGATCCGGATGGCGGCCTTCCGCTCGATCTCCATGAGACCGTCCCGGACCAGCAGCGCCAGCAGGTTGTACGTGTAGACGAAGAAGCTCCACGCCGCCCGCCAGACCGTGACGGTGGTGCCGCCCGCAGGCTGCGCGTTGCCCGACCTGACCTTGTGCTCCAGTGCTTCGCCGATGGTCGCGACACCCGACCAGCCGTGCACGACGTACACGTCGATGAGGCTGGTGAACAGGTCGTCGTCGATGACCAGGGTCTCCTCGCCGTCGAGGAGGACCGGCAGGCTCGGGTACGCCGAGACGGGCAGCCCAGCCCCCTCGTGCGCCTGCACGTTCAGCGCCGTGGCCAGCTCGCGCCGGTACGCGTCGACCCGACCGACGTACACCAGGCGCAGCCGGTCCGCGACGGTGATGCTCTCCGGCGCCGGCTCGGCGTCACCGATCTCGGCCTGGTTGGGCTCGGGTTCGGCAACGGCCTCGACCAGGATCGTCACGGCTCGTCGTCGGGGAGCTCGGGCAGCGGCGTCGTGCTGCCTTCGAGGTACACCAGCGAGGTCGGCAGCGTGAACGTCCACGGCTCACTCTCGGGCACCGCGTTGAACCGGTCGTCCTGCTGCCGGCGCAGCTCCTCGTAGAGGGGGATGAAGAGCGGGTCGCCGATGACCGGGGCCGGGCCGCCCTCCCACGGCTCCCGGGTGGCGAGGAAGTGCAGCACGGCATCGTCGTACGTCGGCATGACCGCCAGCAGCACGCGGGCGTACCCGGCCCGGAGGAAGTCGGTCAGGAACGGGTCCGTCGCGTCCGCACGGTCGAGCAGCTGCACCCACTTCGGCGTGGTCGCCCAGAAGTACGGGTAGCAGAGGTACGACAGCTGCTGCCAGTCGAACGCCTGCTCGAGGAACTGGACGTAGCGGCCCTTCTCCCGCGCCGGTTGCAGCATCATCGACGGGTACCTCATCAGCTCGGTGCTGTGCTGGAACTCCGCGACCGTCGGCGATGCCGGCCGGCCGGTGTTCGGGTCCGCCGAGACGCCCGCCTGCACACGGAACCGGGCGACGTTGGCCTGGACCTCCCGCGGTGTCATCGTCTCCCAGTCGGCGAGGAGGTCGTCGGAGGCGTCCGCGTCGAACTCCTTTGCGACGAGGGCGATGCACTGCCGCTTCAGCTCGGTGAGGATCATCTGCCGGTTCGCCGCCTCGGACTGGCCTTGCAGCAGGTCGTTGATGGTCGTCGCCCGCAGCTCGTCGAGCCGGTTGTGGTAGGTCGTCATCCGGACGTCGTACGCGAGCTGCCTTTCCTGGTTGATATGGTCAACCCGCATCCGCTCGGAGTCCCAGACCTTCTTGTAGACGGCGCGCTGCCAGTCGGCGAACGCGGCCGGGCTCAGCTCCAGGTCCGCGAAGATCTCCAGGGCGTACCACTTGATCTCCTGGAAGCCCAGCGTGAGGTGGACCGACTCGGACGCCAGGACGTGCGGCCCCCCGTTCGGGTACACGTGGTCCCCCGAGAAGTCGTACATCGCCTTGTAGCCGACCGGGGTGAGGTCGTACTGGACGAGCGTGGCGCCGTCGACCGCGATGCTGAACAGGTTGCGGTCGCGCCAGTTGGGGTTGGCCGGTCCCGCGTCGATGAAGTAGATGCTGCCGTTCATCCGGATGCGGGTGATCTGGTAGCCCACCGCGCCGACCCGGCACTCGTACGTCTTGCTCCACCACAGGTCGTCGGCCTGCATGCCGCGTTCCTCGAAGAACGCCTGGCCGCTCTCCTGGTTGATGAAGGCGATCGTGCGGTCGGTCGCCGGGTACGGGACGTCCTTCAGGTCGTACCGCAGCGCCAGCTCGTTGTACTTTGCCTGGTCGATGTCTGTGGCCGGGAACGGCAGCGACACCTCCTCGAACGTCGGCAGGTCCGGCAGCTGCGGGACGTCGAGGTTGGTCTGGAAGGCGCGCAGCCGCGACTCGACCAGGAAGGCGGCGGGCTCGGGCACCAGGAACTCGAACATCATCCGCTTGCCGTAGTTGAACAGCTGGGCCTTGTACCGCTTGTCGACCCACCGGTAGATGCCGGAGATGTGGTCGTTGCCGGCGGTGAACTTGTGCTTGTTGGTCTCCTCGGTCTCGAAGACCTTGGTGACCGACCGCTGGGTGACCGCGCGGCTCTGCACCCGGCTGACCGCCTTGCTGAGCACCTCGTGGGCGAAGTTCTGCGCCGTCTTGTCCTGCCGGTACTCGTTGCGGTTGAATGCGAACCCGGCCGTGACCTGGATCAGCACCGCCGGGTTGGGCGAGTAGCGGCCGACCAGGTTGGCGTTGACGTTGATGTCCTGCTTGATCACCTGCTCCGCCTCGCGCTTGAGCTCGAAGCGGTCGGTGGACTGCTGGTCCTTGCTGGTCTCCTCCTGCTGCTCGGAGCTGAAGGAGAAGGTCTCCTCGGTCTTCTCCAGCCGGCGGTGGTCGCGCTCCTTGGTCTCCCCGGCCATCACGTTGTGGATGTCCGAGATCTCGCCCGGCAGGTAGGCCACCAGCCACTGCTTGACGACCTTGAGGTCCCCGATGCCGATCGGCTTGATGTCGTTGAACGGCCGGGCGTAGTGGAAGAGCCGGGCGAAGATCGGGTGGATGACCGGGGTCGCGGACAGGTACGCGTCCAGCACCGCCGCGGTGGTGACGTCACCCGCGGCCACGGCGTCCATGGCGTTGGCCGCCCGCAGGCCGGTGATGATGTGCTCGAAGCTGACGCTGGTCCACCGTCGCAGCATGTAGAGCAGGTACAGCGCGTCGAACAGGCCGCGCCGGCAGCGCATCATGTCCTTTGTGGACGGGCGCGTCCCGTCGAAGACCTTGTCCAGCTCGGCCTGCAGGTGATGGACTGACAGCGGGTCGGCGGTCCGGTACTGGGCCAGCACGGCGAGGACGCGGCCCAGTCGCGGGGCGACCGGCACGCCATCGAGCGACTCGAGACGGTCCGGCAGGAGGTAGTACGTGTCGCCGACACTCAGGTAGGCGTTCTTCTCCAGCGCACCGAACGGCAGCTGCTCGCGCGTGTCGCTCGGGTCGCTGTCCGGGCAGTGCACGGTATAGGGCCTCAACATCGACAGCAGCCCGTCCCGGAGATCCAGCATGCGCTCGCTGCTGGGCTGCTCGCCACAGAAGACCTTCTGCCACACCGTGCTGAGCACGGGAGACTGGTGCAGATGGGTGTCCTGGATATAGTGGTGCTTCAGCGCCAGTGGGTCCACGGTGTCCGGCGCTCGTACGACCATGAAGTCGAAGACTGGAACCTTGTCGATGTCGGCCACGGCGTCAACGTACCGACCCGTCCGGACGACCTGCCTCCACGTGACGGTCAGCTGTCAGCCGTATCCAGCCAGACTACCTCGGCCGGCTCGCTGGCGGTCATCCGTTGATCAGCTGCCGGGCAGCCCCGAACCGGCACGGGCATGACCCACCCGTGCCGGCCCGGGACGGCTGGCCGTCAGCACCAGCCGCTGACGGGTCCGTCGACTCCTGTGTAGACGAACGCGTCACTCACCCACGTGCCGTCGGTGAGCTTGTTCCACAGCGCGGTGGCTCCCCACCGGCCGGTGTGCGTGGTGCCGTTGCGGGAGCAGGAGATTTTGACCGTACTGCCGTCGGTGACCTGGCCGGCCACGGAGTAGCTGGTGCCGGGACCGGTCCGCCGGTAGACCCAGCCGCCGCCGTTGGCGTCGACGATGCCCGAGTCGAAGCCGAGCGCGCCGTAGTTGTTCATCAGGCCGCTGCCGGCGGCGGCGACCTTGCTGCCGTGCAGCGCGTAGCCACCGGAGTACTGCTGAGGACCGTTGATGAAGACCCACTTGCCGATGATGTGGTACGCGATGTTGACGTACTGGCCGTGCTGCATGAGCGTGAAGTGCACGTGCGGGTAGCTCGCGGCGCCGCCGCACGGGATGGCCGTGCCGATGTTGCCGAGGTAGTGGCCCACGCCGACGCTGACGCTCGGCGGCACAGTGCGGTTGACGAGGTGGTAGTACTTCGTGGTGTACCCGCGGTCGTGCGCGATGACGATCTCGCCCCGGCAGCCGGGGTTCTCGTAGGCTGTGCCGGCCCGCACGGCCAGCACCCGCCCGTCGCCACCGGCGAGGTCGATCGAGCTCCACGGGCCGCTCCCCGCGTCCCAGGCGTGCGGTCCGCCGCTGAGCCGCCACTCCTGGCCGACCCCGTACGGCAGGCGCATGCCCGTGCGGTAGTCGCCGTTGGCGGCTGTGCCCACGTTGCCGCCGTGCGAGGCGAAGACCTCCCGCTCGTGGGCGGAGAGCATCGGCGCCCGGGCGGAGATCGCGGCGAACGCGGGCTCGCCGTCGAGCCCGACCTCCCACGAGCCGTTCCGGCGCTCGGCGAGGAACAGCCGGCTGTCCGGGTAGGCGTCGGACCCGCGCGGCGCCACCAGCGTCGCCATGCCGAGCACCCAGCCGCTCTGCGCCCGGATCACGCCCACCCGGGCGTCTGTCCAGGCGGTGGCCGCACCGGTCGCACGGGCGTGCGCCTTTGCCACGACCGCGTCATGCAGCGTGTCGGACCGGTTGGACGGTTGGGTGGCCGCGGCGGTGGGCGCGGCGGTGAGTGCGAGGACCGGAGCGACGGCGAGCGCCGCTACCAGCCGGGTGACGCGAGTGAGATGGCGCATGACAACCTCCTTCAGATCAGATTGGTCTGATTGCGTACAAGATCGCCCGCAGGTCCTGGAGGGAGCGGATGATCACAGCGGCGCTGGACCCGAACCGGCGGGCCTCCTCGCCGCCCTCGAAGCACCACGACGGAGGGGCGCCGCCGAGGCAGGGCACCACGTAGGGCTCGTTGAAGACGAACCCGACGCCGTGGTTGCGCGCCAGCCACGACGTACGGAAGCGCCCGGTGGAGCTGACGACCGCGGTGTGCGCGCTGGTGCCGTCGGCGTAGCCCGCGTAGTTCGCGGTGTGGTCCAGCACTGCCTGCGCCGTCGACCCGTAGAGCTGGCCGGCCAGGCTCTCGAGGTACGCCGCCTGGGTGGCCGCGTTGCTCATGTGCACACCGGCGATGCCGACCTGCCAGTTGTTGGTGCTGCACGTGACCAGCGGGTCGTAGTTGGAGTTCTGGCAGTTGGAGTAGCGATGCACGTAGGGCGAGCTGAGGTTGAGGATGCTCTCCTTCAGCGACCACCAGGTAACCCGGGAGACGGTGGTCAGCTTCTCGCTCAGGGTGCCGGGCACCCGCGCGATGGTCTTCGCCGCGATCCAGCGCACCGCCGCCTCCTGGTTCGCGGTCAGCTGGTACCGGTTGACCCACAGTCCGGGCACCTGGTTCCAGTAGGCGCGGTGGGTCCACCCCCGGTGGTCGCGGAAGTAGACCTCGATGAAGTCGCCGGTCGGCCCGCCGAGCACGCTCGCGGTGTCGCCGGCATAGGCCGTTGCCTCAACCGGGTAGGAGGTGCTCGGACCGGTACGGATGTAGACGGTCGTGGTGGCTTGGACGGTCGTCCCCCGGGCCGGGGCCACGACCGCCGCCTGGCTCGCGGTAGGTGTGGCGACCAGGGTGGCGAGCAGCGCGAGGGCCGCCAAGCCGCCGCTCGCCAGCCGGACGGCCACGCCGGCACCGTTGTGATTGGCAGGTATGAATCTCACGCGCCATCACCCATCTCTGTGCAGGTGGCTGGGTTATTGATGTCAATCGTTGGGACGCATGCTCCGGTGAAACAACCCCATAATCTGCACCGGATGGCCTCCGAAGGTCCGCGCCGCCGATAATCGAGAAGGTCCGGCGCCGTACGGCGGCGCCGGTTGTGGCGGGAGGGAGCTGATGGAAACCCTCAGCGACGTACTGGCAGACGCAATGCGGCAGGCCGGGATCGGCTCGCAGACGTTGAGCAAGCTGACCGGCGTTCCACGCACCGCGATCGACAACTGGCGGGAGGGCACGGTACGCCGGCCGCGGCACTGGCGACCGCTGGCCCGCATCGCACGGGTCCTGTCGCTGTCCCGCGAGGAGGCCGATGCGCTGCTGGCCGCTGCCGGGTACCCGGGCATCGCGGCACTCGCCGGCGATCTAGCCTCCGGGCATCCCGACCGGGAGCACCTCGACCCCTGGCTGGCCCGGCTGGAGGCGCCGCCGCGACACCAGCTCCGCGCACCCGCCGCCGACTTCGTCGGCCGGGACGACGTCCTCGCCACGCTGCTGGCCGCGTTACGCACCACCCACACGGCGGCGATCTCCGGGGTACGCGGGATGGGCGGCATCGGCAAGACCGAGCTGGCGGTCCTTGCGGCCAACCGGCTGCGCGAGGAGTTCCCGGACGCCCACCTGATGCTCAGCCTGCACGGGGTGAGCGCGGCGCCGCTGCCGGCGGCGCACGCGCTGCGGCAGGTGATCCACACGTTCAGCCCCAACACCCAGCTTCCCGACGAGGTCGACGCGTTGCAGCGGCGGTACTGCGCGGTCCTGAGCGGGCAGCGGGTGCTGATCCTGGCCGATGACGCCAGCGACGCGAGCCAGGTCCGGCCACTGCTGCCGCCGCCGGGGTGCGCCCTGCTGGTGACCAGCCGGCAACGGTTCTCCCTGCCGGGGATGACCACAGTGGACCTGGAGCAGCTTACCGAGGCGGAGGCGGTCGAGCTGCTCAAGAGCATCTGCGACCGGGTGACCCCGACGCAGGCCCGGACGCTGGCGCGGGCCTGCGGCTACCTGCCGCTGGCCCTGCGGGTCAGCGGCAGCGTGCTCCTCAACGACCCGGCCCTGGCGGTGTCCGACTACGTGGCCGCGCTGGCGGACCGGCGCCAGCGGCTCGCCCTGCTCCGCGACCCGGACGATGCCCAGCTCGACGTGGCGGCCTCGCTCGCGCTGAGCTACGCCGGGCTGGACCCGCCGACCCGGTCGGTGCTGCGCCAGCTCGGCGTGCTCAGCACGGACTTCGACACCGACCTGGCCGTGGCGGTGGTCCAGACGGACGGCGTCGACGTCACCGCCGCGCTGCACTCTCTGCTGCGCCGCAACCTGGTCGGCTACGACCCGGCGCGGCGCCGGTGGCGGCTGCATGACCTGGTCGCCGACCTCGCCCACGGGCACCTGACCGAGGCCGGCGAGCTGCCGGACACCATGTGGCGCTACTCCGAGGCCGCCGTACAGGCTGCCGCCGCCACCCAGGAGCAGTTCCTCTCCGGCGGCGAGTCGGCCGTGCTGGCACTGGCCCGGTTCGACCTGGACCGCCCGCACCTGGACACGGCGCGGCGATGGGCGGCGGCCCATGCCGGGACCGGGCGCGCCGACCAGCTGCTCG
>Ga0075420_100000070_pt1 | contig 58926 bp, 69 predicted proteins | sample SoiMetdeltSBSDD4_FD_75296 | JGI IMG/M metagenome (GOLD analysis project Ga0075420, IMG submission 75296) | Bulk soil microbial communities from a Populus tree surrounding site in Tennessee, USA - Soil MetaG P. deltoides SBSDD4 | ecosystem: Environmental > Terrestrial > Soil > Tree plantation...
CAGACTCGCTCACCGGTCGACCTCCGGCGCTTCCTCTTCCTCGTCGTCCTCTGGTGCTCGGGCGGCCTTGGCCCACTTCGGGGTCTTGTAGAAGTGCGGCCCTTCGGCCGGCCAGACGTGGACCTCTACGGCGGTGCAGAACGCGGCGGAGTCGTAGATCCCCGTCTCGCGTGCGATCTCGGTCCATCTCACGCTGCCGACGTGCGCCATCTCCCAGAGAACCTCATCGACCCGCCACGTCCCCCACCGGTGATACGCGTCCTCGGGTCTCGTGTAGCCGCCGTAGAAGCTGATCAGCTCGCCGCGCTGCGGGACCTGGTTGGTGTAGAAGTCGCCGACGGACTGCTGCGCGGCACGGTTATAGACGCTGACCCGGTACGGCGGTAGAGGCTTCACCGATCGACCCCGGCACAACTTGTACCTCCGGTGCCGTCGAGTGCCTGGATCGTTCGGCAGGGCATCGGGTATCCGTCTTCAGCGCAGCGGCCGTCGTCGTTGGCGTAGTGCAGCTTGCGCACTCGGACAATGAGGGTGAGTGCGTTGTTGATCGCGACCTCCAGTGCTTGTCGTTCTCGGCGGCGGAAGGGATCGAGATCTGGCCACGATGGCCTGCCGGTGGCCGCCCCGGCCGCGCCAGAGTGTGCGTCGCACAGTCGCACCGGACCAACGTGATGGCACACCATCGAACATCGACAGCAGTGACCAGCGCCAAGGCGAACAGATGGGCTACTCATCATTCATCTCCCATCCATACACGCCGCGCTCTTTTCGGAGCCTGTCGAGTGCTTCGTCGATGATCTGCTGCATGGCGATCCGGCGCTGGAACGCCTCGGTGCGTAGCCACTCGTAGCGCTCGGTCGTGAGGCGGATCGTCAACGCTTGACGGTCGTTCACCATGCAACCAAGGTAGCACAGGCACGGCGGGAAGTGGCGGATCCGGCGCCCATCCGTGGCACGGCACCGGACCCTTTCGGCGGCGGGGCGACAGGGCCAGCTCCTCGGATGCTGGATCCGGCCGGTACAGACGGCCACGGGCCGGGACCGGTCTACCCACTCCTGTACGTAGCCCCTAATTGGGAGCTGTGGCGGGCGGCCCTTCGCCTCGGTGCACCAGGTGCACGTCAGGCTGTCGGCATCGCGCCCGCGAGGTTGGATGCTACGCCCTCGTCGGCTGGTAACGCGGACGTTCAATCTTGGCGGCGAATGTAAAGGCAAAACCCGGTTTGACGTTACATCCAAGATCAGACCCGCGTAGAGGAACTCTGGTCAGCCTCAGGTATGAAGCCCCTGAGTGGGCGTTTCGACCACGGTAGGTCGCATAGCGTCATCCGACGTGTTCATCGATCTCGGGTACGAGGCCCCCGAGTTGGCGTTTCGACGACACTCGTAAAGGAGATGACCGGAGAGATGGGTCTCAGGTATTAGGCCCCTAAGCAGGCGTTTCGGTGCGCCACGATGATCTACGAGGGTCACACCTACGACATCTCAGGTACGAAGCCCCTGATCTGGCGCTTGTCGATCGCTGCCTGTAGATCGTCTCGGGTATGAAGCCCCCGAGCAGGCATTTCGAGGGTGCCAGGCAGGACAACAGCCCCGAGACCGCATCGTCTCGGGTACGAGGCCCCCGAGCAGGCGTTTCGACGGCTCGCATGGTCACCCGCTAGTCCTTTGTGTCTCAGGTACCAGGCCTCTGAGCAGGCATTTCGACCGACATCAGTGCCTGCAGCATGCAGGCCAACTCCTGGTCTCAGGTACGAGGCCCCCGAGCGGGCGTTTCGACGGCGTGACGCCCACCGGTCTTCGGAAGGAGGGTCAGTCTCAGGTACGAAGCCCCCGAGCAGGCATTTCGACTGGGTCCGAATCGAAGAGCCGAAACGGTGCACGTAGCGTCTCAGGTACGAAGCCCCCGAGCAGGCATTTCGACGGCGTACCGCTGGTGGTAGGCCGACAGCGGCGGACTGGTCTCAGGTACGAAGCCCCCGAGCAGGCGTTTCGACGGCTCGCATGGTCATATACCGTCTGGTCAGGGACAGTACCGCCCCCGCGCGAGCACCCCCGCAACCAACCCAATCCACTGTGGAATTGTCACCCGCCGGCGGTGGCTGCGACCCGCCCCCACCAGCAATGTCACTGCTGCGAGCGCTCACCCTTCCCAGGGCCGTCACCGGACCGCTCGCGGTCCAGCATCAGCGTCGCCGCGGACCGGTCCTGATCGTACGAACGACCACACGACGGGCAGGTCACCACCGCCGACTGGGCGTACCGCGGATGCGCGTCACCCCGTTCGCCGCAGTGCGGGCAGGTGCGGGTGAGATACCCCGACTCAACCGTGCGGACGGCCACTCCACGCCGGTCGGCGGCGCCGGTCGCGCACTGCCGCAGCCGCCCGGGCGCGGCCAACGCCGCCCGCGCCCGAGCCTGCCCGGCGGCTGTCCCCGGCAAAACCGGGTCGTCGTCGGCCACATCCCCGCGCTGTCGCAACGCCGCCAAGTCGACGTCGTCGACCACGAGCACCCCGGCCTGTTCGGCGAGCCACGCCCCGACCTTCCGCCACGCGTCGTCACGACGGCCGCGGAGCCGAGCCCGGCTGTGGGCCTCCCACTCCCACAGATGCTTGTCCTGCCGGCGCCACGCCTCGAGCACGGCCGTCATCTCCGCAGCACCCTCGCCGGGCGGCGGGGTGTCCCGCCAGCGGATCGCGAGCGCGGCGAACCGGTTGGCGGACCGCCACCGGCGCACGTCGCCGCCGGTCAGACCGGGCCGGCCGTCGTCGCCGTCGGGTTGCGGGTTCTGGTCGAGCCATTCGGCGAGTTTGCGTTGCACCGGCTCCAAGGCGAGGTCGCGGCGGGAACGCAGCGCCGCCGGCCGGCCGGCCAGTTCCAGCCAGGACGCGGGTATCACGATTTCGCCCCACCGGCCGCTGTCATGGGCGGCCAGCACGTCGGCTAGGTTCGCCGGCGGGACCAGCGGCTCGGGGCTGGCCCAGGTGCCGACGCGCACCGACCCGTCAGGCCGGTGACGCCAACCGCAATGCAACGCCAGCGGCGACCGGCCCTCAACCGGGTCAGGGTCGGGCAAGCGGACCGTGACGCACAGGGCCGCGGACCAGTGAGCGCCGGTACGTGTCACAACAAGCTGGGCCTCGCACACGTCCGCGTCGGCAGGCATCATCCGATGCACCTGAATCGGCAAGGTGACCGTACGGCCGCCGCCGACGCTCCACACGGCTTCGCCGCGGCCGTGCCGTTTGCGTTCGCCGCGGGTGAGCCCATCAAACTGTTCCGGCGGCATCCACGGCCGCACCTGCAGCACGTTGCGCCACTGGCCGTCGCCGGACGCCAGGAGTTCGGGGCTGCGGGCAGGCTGTCCGGCCTGCCGCTGCAACTGCACGGAGATGGTGCCTGTGCCGTCCCACCGCTGGTACCGCAACTGCGCCGCCTGACCCTGTCGGCGTTTCCGTTCGACCGCCTGCACGGCGATACGGTGGTCCGCCACCACCGCGTTGTACGTCGCCCAGTACAGGTCGCCGTCTTGGCAGTACTCCCGGTACAGGTCCTTGATCGCGGCCTTCCGCGCCGCTCGGACGGCCTCGATCCCTGGCTTCACCACCGGGTACGCCTCGCCGATCGCTGCCCGCCGGGCAGCCCGGGCGTCACGGACCGCCCGGCGGGCCTCCCGCAGGTTGGTGGCCGTACCCCGCCGGGTGGCTGTGGTCCGGTCCTGCGAATGCTCCAACCTTGCCTGGTCGATCAGTTCGGCGACCATCTGCTCGGCGGCGGCCAGCCGCTGCTCCACCTCGGCGACCTGCGGATGCGCCGACCACAGATCCCGCATCGCCTCGTCGTGCCGGTGTTCGACCTCGACGAGGGCGTTGCGGAGCCGGTGGCTGAGGTGGATCTGCTGCCACACCTCTGCGGGCAGGTCGTAGCGGCCGGTCTCGGTGCGGGTCCGCACCCCGTACCGGTAGACGATGGTGGCCATCACCGGTCCCCGGCGGTTGTCGGATCTTCGGCCGCGATCTGCTGGACCCGCACGTGGGACAGGCGGGCACAAGCACCGATCGTGCGGGACGAGTCCCCCCACGCCGCCAGGCGGCGGATCAGGCTGTTCCGGCGGCCGGTCAGGGTATCCAACTGTTCGGCGACCTGCTCCAGGTCGTCGCGTACCGTGTTGCGCAGGTCTTCCCGCAGGCCCGTCAGGTATTCTCCGGCGCCGCGCAGGATGACGTAGCCGGCCTCCGAGATGCCCTTGGCGTCCTCGGTTTCCTGCGCGGCCATGGCGGTGATCTGCTCGTCGGTGGTGTCCGCGGTGAGGTTTAGCCGCTCAAGGGTCTGCTCGCGGCCCTCGCCGCCGAACCAGTCGTCGGCATCCCATGCGCTGACGATTTCAGAATCGGAGAACTCGGCCGGGTCGAGGCGTTGGGCCAACGCGTCCCACGCTTGCTCTGCGTCGTCGGTGAGGTGGCCTACGTGGTTGTTGCCGTTCCATTCGATGGTGGCGCCGTCGAGGACCCGCTGGGCTGTGGGGGCCACCTCGTCGAGCAGGGCGTTCGCGGCGTCGGCGGTCAGGCAGGGGATTTCCGCCCACAGTGTGCGGCGGTGGTAGACCGAGGCCGGCCGGCCTGAGCCGATCTCCGGGTTGTAGCTGGCGGTCAGTTCGCCGTCTTCTAGGTCCAGGGCGAGGTGGCAGGGCTGCGGCTGGTACTGGCCGGGGTAGTGGCAGAACAGTTCGTCGGGTTCGTCGATGCGGGTGATGTTGACGGTCGTCGCGGTTTCCATTGCCCCTCCTCAAATCACTTGGCTCTGGTAATAATGTTACCAGGGTGAAGTGAGCCAGTAAAGAGGGTGTGGAACCTTTGTTTCCACCCGGCGGTCAGTGGCGGCGGGTGCGGCCCGCGGTCGGCAAATCCCGGGTCAAATCCGCCAACGCCCTAGTCACCGACACCGGATCCGAGTCCAACTCGAGCTCGGCAACCGCGGTCGATGCCCGGAACGTCACCGCCACGATCCGGAACACGGTGGTGCCGTCCCGGCCGGTCGGGTTGAGCGCGTTCACATGCGGCAACACCCCACGCACCCGGATCAGCTCCCCGGGCAGCACCTCCCACGGCATCACCCGCCGCCCGGTGCGGTTGTCCTGCACCGGCCCGGCCACCGTCAACCGGCCAGCGTTCGGGGCGGTGCCGTGATCGGCGAGGAACTGCTGCCCAACCCGCAACGCGTTACCGTCCGACCCGATGTCCGACCCGATGTCGATGAACGCCTTACGGACCAGCCCCACCGCGTCCAAAATGTCGACAGTCTGTGTGGACTCGTGGATTTCCACCGTGCCGTCGGGATGCCGGTGCCGGACACCGACCCGGTTGTACACCTCACCGGCCGACCCTGGGCCGGCGAACCCGTCCCGCACCGTGTAGTCGTAGCGGACCGTGGTCGGCCACGCCTTGTACTCGACCCTGTTCTTCAGGCCGGCCAGGGCGACGGAGGTGGCGTACGGGTTGGACTCCCACGCCGCGAACAGATACCCGGCTTCGATCTCGGCGAGGTCGGCGAGGACCGCGGCGGCGTCGACCCCGTCAGGGTAGGCCAACTGGTCGATCGGGTGGGTGGTGGTGGCGATGGACGCGCGGGCCCCGTCGAACTGGGTCAGCCACCGGCCCAGCATGTCGGCGACCACATCGGAAGCGAGGATGGTGTCCGACGTGTACCCGGTGGTGATCTCGGCGCCGGCGGCGGTGTACCGCATCGCCTGCACCACCAGCCGTCGGATCGACGACCAGTGGTCGTCGGTGGCGGGGGTGCCGGCGGTGTCACAGTCGATCGCCAGTTCGAGGGTGTCACGGCCGTTGGCCCAATCGGTGACCACCACCGGGGCGGGGCTACCGCCTGCGGTGTTCCAGTTGTCGGAACGGGCGGTGTCGGCGGCGCCAGCAGACCCGGTGCGGGCAACCGCCTCGGTTTGGAAACTCGCGTCGGTGCGGCCGGCGTCCCAACTGTAGGAGACCCGCGCCAGCTTCATGCCGGCGGCAGCGATGTCGGAGTACCGCACCGTGCACCGGCTGGTCGCGTTGACCGGCGACCCGGCCGGGAACTGCAGGATGATCGCCTGTTCGCCGGAGCCGCCCGGGTCCTCACCGACCGAATCGCGGGCGCCGGGGGTGACGTTGTCGACCCGCAGCAAACCTTGCAGCGGGATGTCGACGAGCACGTACGGTTCGGTGCGGTCGTGCAGGTGCGCGGCCGGGCCGACCGCGTTCAAATCCCACACCTGCCCGGCGGTGGACACCGACCGGCCGGGGTCCTCCTGCCGGCCCTCCCACACGGTGCGGCCGTTGCGCCGGTCGTACACGTACATCCGGCCGAACTGCTGCACCTCCGGCGGCTGCCGGTCCAGCGGATGGTCCAGTTTGATACCGCACGACGCGAAGCCGCCGTCGGCGACCGACCGGAACTCCAGGTCCCGCACCGAACGGGTGACGTGCCGGTCGGACCGGTCGGTTTGCAGCCGCACCGCCAACGGCACATACAGGCCGGTCATGTCTGGCCCTCCACTCGAATTAGCTAGAGATGGGACGAACCGGATTCAAATAGCGGGGCCAGTAGGAGGCGACGAACACGTAGGTGTCGGTGATGGTGTCCGGCCCGACCACCGCCATGATCGTGAAGATCCGGTTGGTTTCGGCCGGCGAGATGTACGGGAAGCCGCCCACCACCGGGGACGGGTCGACAGCGAGGAGCGCGCCCTGGTCGTCGCGGAACCACACCGCCTCATGGACCGAGTCGATGATGGATTCGGCGGCGTTACCGATACCGGAGTTGGCCCACCGCACATTAAGCCAGGCGTCGTCGGCGGGGGTGAGGAGCACGTAGTCGATGTCGACGGTGCCGCAGCCGGACACCGGCGCGGACGTGCATTCCAGCTCGATGCCGAAGTTCTGCCCGAACACCGGGACCTGCTGTCCCGAGAGGCCGTCGTAGATCGGGTCGGTGCCGAACGGCACCGCGATAACACCGAGGTCGACGATCTGCAGCCCGAGGGACTGTGGAATCTCGACCTGGTCGCCGCGTGTGTCCGCCGCGGATTTGATGGTGTTGGCGAGGATCGTTGACGTGTTGTTGCTGCGGTTGACGCGTATGAGGACCCGGTAGTCGCCGCGGCCGTCCACGGTGCGGATGTCGGGCAGGTCGCCAAAGGTGATACGGATCGTCTGGCTTGCCGTAGCAGCAAGATCGACGCTGACGTGGTTGCTGCCTGATCCGGAGTAGTTGGCGTCGAAAGGCTGAAGCGTTGTGCTGCCGTTGAACTGGTCGGCCAACTCGGCCTGCAACACGAACGGCATGTCATCCGGATTTCCGCGGCGCCGGACCGCGATGACCGACGTGGTCCCGAACGCAGTCCCGGTCGACATCAGCATCAGCGGGGTGTCGGCGTCGCCTTTCACCCCGGTGAGGTCGAAGTACATGGGGTTGGCGATGCCGGTGGCCGGGTTGTTCGTGACGGTCAACGCCTGGTAGAACTCGCGGGCCCCGTACGCGTACGGTTCGGCCGGTATGTCGACGTTCACCAGCGCCGACCGTTGCCCCTGGGTGATGATGTCGATGTCGACCGGCGACACCCGGAACGTCCGGAAGTACACAGGCTCGGACGTTTTGTCGGAGAACCGCAAGATACTGCGGCCGTCGCCGTGCACCCCGAAATGCAACTGCCGGGCCAACTCCTGCAGTTGCGCGGCGAGCGCGTCCGGGTTGGCGGCCTGACATGCCAGACGCAACTCCAAGGTGCGGTTGCTGTAGACGATCGACGGGTAGCGGGAGCCGTCGGCCAGCATCGACGACACCTCCGCATACCGGGGGGTAGGCGGGTCGAACCGGGATTCATGGGTGACGCACCATGGGTCCTCATGCAGCGACAGCAGCACCTGCGAGTCGGCGTCCTGGATCGCCCCGACCCCCGGCTCGACGGACAGGTCGTCGTAGGCGACGGTCACCGGCAGCACGTTCGTGTTCCCGGCCGCCAGCATGCTCCGCACACCGACCTGCCCGGTGGTCCACGCCGTGTCGAGCGCCCCCGCCTGCCAACTGATGGGCTCCTCCCCGCTGGCCGGCCACGCCTTCATCCGCAGCAGAGCACCGATGGCCTGCCCGCGGATCCGCCACTTCACCCCACCGGCGTGCGTGCCAGGCACGACAGCCGTGTCAAGGTCGGCGGACCCGCCGCCGAGCCTGGAGACGACCGCGGTGACGGTCCCGCCCGGGTTGAACTGGGCTTCGAACCGGTAGTGGGAGGACCCGTCGGACGCCCGCCGCACCACCGCCGCCGCCCGGATCGACGCCCCAGCCGCGGTCACCGACGGGGTTACGGACACAACAATGTCCACATCGGGCATGTCCACCGCGGTGAGGTTCGTCGACCGGGACGAGTTCACCGCCGGCAGCGAATGCACCCCCTGACCGCCGGCGACCGAGAAGTCGCCGGCCACCCCACCCGAGGTGGCCCACACCTGACCGGTGTCCGCAGTGCCCCACCCGTTGGCCACAGTCCGGGTGAACGTGTCCACGATCCCGTCGTCGATGTTGTTCGGGATGGCGGACACAAAGTCCAGTTCGTACGGGGCTGTCACCACATCGCAGTCGGGCACCGGTCAGCCTCCCCTGCGGGCCAGGTCGGCGCGCATGCCGATGGACCGGGACACGACCCGGTCGACGTCGAGGAACCGCCACTCCATGCCGTTGAGTGCGCGGGCGACCGCCCGGGCCAGCCGTTCCTCACTGACCGCCGGGGCGGCGGCGGCGGTGACCGGGGCGGCGGACGGCGCTGCAGCGGCAGCGACGGTGACGCCGACACCGCGGGTCAACGCCTCCAACTGGCGGCGGATGTCGTCGGCGCCCGCACCGATCCCGGCGCCGAGGCCCTCCATCAACGCCCGGCCGGCCGGCACCAGCAGCCGCCGGTCGTCGTCCTCCGGCCCCTTCCAGTCCGGGATCAGCGAGGTGACCTGCCCGAGGACGTCCTTGACACCACCGATCGCGGACTTGATGCCGCGGATCAGCCCGTCGAGCAGCGCCTTGCCGGCGTCGAACAGCAGGCTGCCCAGGTTCCCGATCGCGTTGCGGACGGCGGCGGGGATGCCGCGGATGACGGCCAGGGCGGCGCCGATGCCGTTCTTGACCGCAGATCCGAACCCGGACACGGCCTCGCCACCTGACCGGAACGACCCGGTCATGACGGACATCACCACGGTGACCGTGTTGAGGGCGAATACTGCCGATTTGAGGACTGCGGTAAGGAACTGGATGCCGGCTGGGCCAGTTGTCAACCGCAGGATCAGCAGGCCCATCTCCAGCATGGACGGCAGCAGGGGAGCCACCGCCACCAGTAGTTGGGTCAACACGAGCACGAGATCCAGCCCGGCGGCGACAAGGTCCGGTATCGCAGGCGTCACCTGCAAAAGTGCCTGGAGCAGTGTCTGCCCGATCTGGTCGGCGACCACCGCGAGGACCGGGATCAACTGCGCCATCGTCTGCTGGATCAGCGGCATCTGTGTGAGCAACTGCCCGGCGATGACCTGTACCAGTTCGAGGACTACCGGGACCAGCGGCGCGAACGCCTCAGCCAGCAACACCCCGACCTGGATTGCCAACGGCAACGCGGTCGCCGCAAGTTGCTGAAACACCGGCAGAAGCTGGTTAAACACTGCGGCTCCCAACCCGACCCACAGAGTCAGAAGCGGACCGAACTCGGCGACGAGGATCCGCACTGCGCCGGCGAGGACGGTGAGGATGACGGCCAGTTCAGAGCCGAGGGCGGCCACCACCGGAGCAATGGCGGTGAGCAGAGCGCCGAGGGCAGCGCCGAGTGGGGCGGCAGCGGGCGCCAGCGCCTGCAACGCATCCACCAAGCCTTCAAGAAACGCGGCTATGCCGGGGCCGGCGGCCACAACAAGGTCGGTCAGAATGTCCGCGAGCGGCGACAACCCGTTCGCGACGGCGAGGACGGCGGGCAGCAACGCAATGAACGCCGGGACGAGGTCCTTCAAGGCGGAGCCGAGGAGCAGGGCGAATATTCCGAGCAGCGGAGCTGCGGCTACGGCGATGTCGGCGATAGCTTCGGCGACCGGAACGAGGGCTTGCAGTAGCGCCGTCAGTACCGGGGTGAGCGCGACCCCAATGTCGGCCAAAGCCGCGAACACACCGGTGATGGACTTCTGTACGTCGGGCCGGTTGACGAGCTGGTTGAGTTTGTCGAAGATGCCGAAGATGCCGCCGCCGCCGGCCTCGCCGGAAGCGGAGAAGATGCCACGGATGATCCCCAGCACGTCGCCGGCCAGCCCGGCGAACTGCCCGAGGACCGCCAACCCATCCTCGATGATCTTTTTGAGGCCGCCCGACGCCGCCAGTTCGGAGATCCGCTCCGCGAAGTCGCCGATCGCGGTAGCGACACCGCCGGACAGTTCAGCGGTCACCTGCGCGCCGACCCCGACCAGGTCGAGCAGCGCCTGACCGACCGGCCGCAACGCGGCACCGAGCTGCTGCGCGGCGGCTGCGGCGTCGCCGAGGAAACGGCCAAGGGTCCGCTGGTTCGCCTGCGTGTTCAACGCGACCAGGGCGCGGACCACCGCCCGGTTCAACACGTCGGCGATCCGGCCGAACCCGGCCGTCAACGTCGGCAGCGTCGAGAGGGCCAACGCACGTAGGACGGTGGCGGTGTCGGCGAACAGCCGGTTCTGCACCCCGAGACGCAGCCGGTCGAATGCCGGCTTGAGCGCCTGCACCTGCAGCACGAACGTGCGGGCGTTCGGCGCCAGCTTCTTCAGCGCCTCGGCGAGTTTCTCGGCGTCGCCGCTGCCGAGCGCCTTGAACGCGTCTTTCAGCCCGGACAGGCCGAGTTTCAGGACGCCGACAACCGCGATGATGGTGGCGATGGCGCCGGGGATCGCCGCTGCCGCGCCGGCGGCGGTGATCAGGGCGGCGGTGAGGGACGCCAGCAGCGGGATCAGCGCGGCGGTGGCGGAGGCCAGCCCGGCGAGGGCGGCGGCTACCGCCCCGACGATCGCGGCGATCCCGGCGAGCCCGGCGGTGCCGGCTGTCGTGATCGCTAGCAGCCCGCCGGCCCCGCGCAGGACCGCTGCCGCGGCGGCCACTGCCTGCCCTGTGACGCCGCGTAGTTTGCGTAGGCTGCGTTGGGCGCCGCGGACCACACCTTCGCCGTAGCCGTCCCCGGCGCGTTCACCTTCAGCGACGAACCGGCCCCGCGCGTCGTGTAGCCGGCCGTTCGCGTCCCGGAGCAACCCTGTCACCCGGTCCCGGACCCCGGTGGCCAGCCCTTCGCCGTAGCCGTCCCCGGCGCGGCGGCCCTGCTCGCCGATGCGGTCAGATGCCCGCCGGAACGAGGCGGTGACGTCGTCCAGCGAGTCGTCGACGTCGCGGCGCATGCCGGCGAACGCCCGATCCAGGCGGCGTTTGAGGTCGCGGGCGAACCCGTCGACGTCCGGGCGGACCTCGACGAACGCGGTGTCGATCGGCTGCGTCAAGCGCTGCCCCCCGTGTGGCAGCCCTCACAGTGCTGTCAGGGCCGCCAGGCTGGACCGTGACGCGTCCTCGTCGCCTCGCCACCACGGCGGTGGTTTCAGCCCCGATTCCGGGTCGACAGTCGTGTGCGTAGCGGTGCGCGGCCCTGTCAGTAGCTCGTTGAATCGGCGGATGCTGTCGTCGTACGTGGCGCGGTCTTCCGGTTTCTCCAGCCCGGTCGGCTTGGGCAGCCAGTCGAACCGCAGAAAGTGGATCAAGTTGCAGAAGCGAGCGGCGTCGAGTCCAAGAGGCTCGACGCTGTGGGCGGCGCACCATCCGTCGATACGCCACCAGTTGTCGCCGGCCCAGTCGAAGAGGACGACGACGGCTGCGTAGGGCGGTCGGTGTACTCCTCGACCAGCGCCTGCATGGCCGGGATCACCTCCCGGTACAGGTCCAGCGGCGCCGTCTTGGAGTACAGCCGGTCCCGGAACCGTTGGGCCGAGTCCGGTTCGAGCATCAGGTCGAACACCTCCGCCAGGGTGTCGATGACCTTGGTCATCGCCGTGTGCATCTCGGCGGTACCGGACTTCACTTCGGCGAGCAGGTCGGAGAACGTTTGCTGCCGGTCGAGGATCGCCCCGACCACCGTCGGGGCGAGCAGCGGGTAGGCGACGAACTCGTCTCCGCCGATCGGGACCTCGATGGGTTCACGGGTGACGGTGAAGTTGTTGAGGCGCCGCGCCACCGTGGTCTCCTGTCGTCGGCCTGGATGTTCACGGCGACGGTAGAACCCGCCCGGCAGGCGGCGATGACGGTCGATCAGTCGCGGGCGGCTGGCAACGCGTCGGCGAGGTACTCGTTGGGCCGCATGCCTTTCACTGAGGCCCGGAACACCCACCGGTTGGAGCCCTTCGGCCGGAACCTCAGCACCTTCCCGGTGCGGGCCCTGATGCGGGTGCGGCGCGGACCGTAGATACCGGTTCCGTCGTGCACGAGTTTCGCGTACCGGACTCCCGAGCCGATCCGGGCGGCGGGCAGCCCGCCCACGATGACCAGTTTGGTGGACACCGATGAGCGCAACAGGCCGGTGTCGATCCGGCGGGGTTTCCCGGACGCGCCGGCCAGGTTCCGTTTCGCCGCCGACTCCACCCTCAGTCCGCGGCGCAGCATGTCCCGGGCGACCGGCCCGGCCGGCGAGCGCAGCAACACGTGGATTGCGCCGCGGTTCAGCTCATGCCGGATCCGGGCCATGTCAGGCCCCCGGCGGGCACATGCAGGCGTCCAAGCCGATGAACAGTTGGGTGGCCGATCCGGCGCACAGCCCTTCCGGGCCGACCGCGGTGGTACCGGCCATCGTCCATTCGGTGACCTGGTTGGCGGCGACCATGTCGCGCAGGCAGCATGCGCCGCCGCGGCGGACCGCGTACACATCGGCGTGCCACGTCTGCGCGGCGGCGAGCAGCTCGTCGCAGGACGGCGGGTTGCCCTGGTCGTCGGGGCCGGGCACGCACCGCACCATCGAGATGGTGACGTCGGCGACGGCGAGGGGCAGCCCGCACGACTGTTCGTTGGCGAACCCGTCCGCGGCGACCGGGAACGTCTGGGACCCGTAGATCCGGTTGACGGTGAGCGCGAGCTGCCCGCAGTCGCAGGCGTCCCACGCGATCGCGCCGGGCACCGACAGGCACACCCGGTCCGGTGCCCCGGCGGCGGTGGCGGCGAGCTCGGCGCGGACACACTCTCCCACCCCGGTGATCACGGTGAAAAACGCCAGCGGCGTCCAGAAGGTGCTCACGTGCCGGTCCGGCGGAACTGTGGGCCGTCAACGTCGTACACTGCCGGCCGGCCGGGCAGGTTCCGCGGGTTGTAGGTTTGCAGGAACATGCTGCCGAAGTAGCCGCGGCGGACGATGTCCTCGTTCTCCGGAAACGAGATGGTGACGCCCTGCCGGACGAGCTGCTGCACATTCTTGGGGAGCCGGCAGTCTTCCCCGACGCAGGCGCGGGCCATCTCGCACGCCAGTTCACCGACCGCCTGCCGGGCCAGGGTGGTGGGTGGGGCACCGAACCGGGTGGTGACCGACCAGGTGCCGGTTTCGGTGTCCGCCAGTGACAGGTCGTTACACAGCGGCCACCGGCCGCCGTCGACCCGCACCAGCAGCCGCCCGTCCAGCCGGTAGTCGGACGGGTCGAGCGGCAGCCCGTCCACCTTCACCTCGACGATGTCGTACACCGGCGCCGGCAGCAGCGCCTCCTCCAACGTGGTGCACGAGCAGTTGTCTCCGCAGCCGCCGCAGCCCAGATTGAACCACTGCCCCTGGTACAGGTAAGGGTGCGGCCACTGGGCACCGGACCACTGCCACCAGCCGCTGTGCGGCCAGGCGGCGCCGTAGCAGTCGCGCCGGCACGGCCGCAACGTGACCTGACACAGACCGAACCGGTGCAGGCTGGCCTGCCACAACACTTCGGTGGCGGAGGCGACCGCGACGCCGGTGACTGCCACCATGGCGTCGGTGAGGTCGCAGCACCAGATCGGCTCCCACGCCTCACACAGCCCGGTAGGGAACGACCCGGACACGGCGGACGCGACGGTGATGATTTCGGAGGCGGACACCGGGTCGCCGTCGCCGGCGTCCTGGGCGTCCCACTCGACCAGGTAGTCCTGCGCGGTCTGCCCGTCCGGGATCGGCCAGTTGTACACGTAGGTGCCGGTCGCCGGGTGGGCGATCCCGGCCGCGGTGGGTCCGACGGCGGCCGGGCCGCCGGCCAGCGGGGTGACGGTGAGGGTTTGGTTGATGACGTCGACGAGCGGCCCGTCGGGGGCGTACTGCCGCCACAGCACCACCAGCGTGGCGGTCTGGCCTTGCAGGTAGGTGGTCATTCAGCTCACTCCGACCAGCGACAGGAACCCGGTGGAGGTGCCAAACGATGTCGGGTTGAAGCTGGCCGGCAGCGCGGTGCCGCTGGCGTACATGGCCCGCCGGTTACCGCCGCCGACACCGGTGGACACGAACGCGGCGTTCGCATCGTCGGCGTTGGTGGGAAACGGCAGCGACGTACCCGACATGCCACGCAGCAGCCACACCACATACACGTACCGGCCAGCCGGCTGGGCGGCGACCGGGCCGCCCTGCAGCGCACCGCCGCGCCACCCGGCGACCGTCCACAGCGTGTTGTCGTCGGCGGTGGTGTCGACCTGGGCGCCGGTGTCGTCGTACAGGCCGATCTGGTTAGGGTTGGTGCCGTCGTGTGTGCCGGCAACCCGTACCGCCACGTGCAGGTTGGTGATGACCACGTTGGCGGGGATCCACAGCCGGGTGGCCCACAACTGGTTGTTGCCGAACCCGGCCGACCCTTGGTGGTGCATCGGGTCGGCGGAGATGGCTAGCAGGCCGTAGCCGCTGGCCGGGTAGGGCGGGGCGTCGCGGAGCCGGGCATCGTTGCCTGCCGCCGCGGCGGCGCCGGTCGTGCCCAGCGACGGGCTGCCGTGCGTGTGGTCGCCGCGGGAGAACGTGGCGGCGGCGCCGGCGTTCGACACCGCGCCGTAGCTGGTTTCCGCCGCCACCGTCCCGGAGGCCGACGGGACAGACGGTGCGGCGGGTGTGCCGTGGGTGTGGTCGGAGCGGGCAACTGTGGTGGCCGCGCCGTCCGAGGCGGCCTGCCCGAACGTGGTCTCGGCGGTGACGGCGCCGAACGCTTCCCGGCTGTGCCGGTGGTCGGAAGCGGCGAAGGTGGTGGCGGCGCCGGTGGCCTGGGTGTCCCCGACCGCGGACCCGGCCGGTGCTGCGGCGGCGGCCAGCGGGTGCACGTGGTCGGCGCGTGCCGGTGTGGCGGCGACCCCGACCGCGGCGGCCTGCCCGATGCCTTCGGTGGTGGCGGGTGCGGCGGCGGTCAGCGACGGCGACCCGTGGCTGTGGTCGCCCCGGGAGTAGGTGCCGGACAGCCCGGCGGTGGACACCTGCCCGTACGACGTTTCGGCGACCACCGTGTTCGACGGTGTGCCGGCGCCGCCGCCGCCGGCCGCCCAGTCGACACCTTCCGCGTCGGTCGAGTCGGCGGTCAGGACTTCGGTGTCGGCGCCGACCGGGACCGCGGTGAGCGCGCCGGCCGCGTCCGCGGCGACCACGTCGCCTTTGGTGTAGCCGGTCCGGTCGAGTTTGCGGGGGTCGCCGCCGGTGTAGCCGGTTGCCGTCATCCGCGCTCACCCCCCTTCGCCCCCGGTTGTGTGGGCTGCGGGCCGGCCCCCGATCACCCCGGCCCGCAGCCCACCTCTCCCCGGGGGAAGGGAAAGGCTGTCAGGACAGGTCGGCGATGCCGCAGGTCGCCTCGGGCGGCGGTGTGGTGGTCAGGTTCACGAACCAGTGGTCCGGGATGACCTGCACCGCGCCGGCGCCGAGCCAGTCCTCGCCGATCGTCCACAGCGGGTTCACCGCTTTCGACTCGGCCAGGATCTGCAGCGTCGCCGGCTCGATGTCGATGTTGTAGTCGCCGATCTTCGCGTTGTGCAGGTGCGGCCACGCGTTGTACACGTACTGCTGCTCGCCGGCGGCGTCGCAGGCGGCGTCTCCGGTGACCCGCTGCCACACCTCCAGCGAGAAGTGGGTGACCGCCGCGCCCTCGGCGAGCGCGAACCCGGTGCCGGTCGGCGGTTCCGAGTAGGTGAGCAGCCGCGCCGGGGACACCGTGTTGGCCACCAGACCGGGGTCGATCACGCAGAAGTCGGCGGTGATGTCGAACCGCTTCAGGATGTCCGGATCCTTCTCGTTGACGCACAGCTCCGCGTCGGCGGTCTTGCGGATGTGTTCGTCGCCGGTCTCGTACTGGGCGCTGGGGCTGACCTGCGTGAACCCGCTGGAGATGATGACCGCGGACCCTTCGCCGGTGACCGGGACACCGCATTCGGTGAGCAGCACCACCCGCATGACCCGGGCCCGGCGTGGCGTGAAGCATTTGGTGAACGTGGCCACGGCTCAGCTCTCCTTCGCCTTGCGGGTTCGTTTCTTCGGCGCCGCCGTCGGCTCCGGTGGTGCGGACACCGACGCCGCGCCAGGGTCGGGGATGGGGTCGGGGTCGGGGATGGCGGTGTGGACGGTGACGCCGTCGAGGTCGGCGACCTGCCGCAACACAGCCGGGTCGGTGTCGTCGGGCACCCGGCCCCGGTTCCCGCCCGACGCGGCGACCTGCACCCCGTGGCTGCGGAACACCAGCACAGCCAGCATGAACGGGTGGAACCCCCGCCCCTGAAACTCGATCATGTCGGTTCACCTGCCGTGCCGGTGATGGCGCCGCCCAACGCGACGGGTATCGCGAAGTGGCAGCAGTCCCAGCCGATGACGTAGGTCCGTTCGGCGATCAGCACCTGGTCGTTGGTGGCCCGGCCGATCCACTCGGCGGGGCTGCGGCCGGTCGTCTCCACCGGGCTGCGCCAGTACTTGACGGCGCCGGTGGCGTACATCCACGCCACCCCATCCGCCGGATCTGTGCCGTCGGGGGCGGTGCCCGGGTAGCCGAGCCCGGCGGCCACCTTCGACCCGAGCAGCGTCGTCAACTGCGCGCCCTGGCGGCGCAGCAGACCGTACTGGTCGGCGTGCGCCGCCGTCTCCCGGGTCATGTGCAGGGTGGGGGTGCCGCCGTAGCAGCCGGCCATCGCACCTTCCAACGCGCCGACCGCCTCCACGATGTCGACCGCGCCGGTCACGATCACCGACGCGGCGGTTTGCAGGTTGACCGCCGGCCCGACACCGGTCTCGTTGACGGCGGTGTCAGCGGCCAAATGCGGGTAGATCGTGGCCCCCGCCACCGCACCCGTCCAGAACACCGCCTCAACAGCGGCCGGCTCGTTGTTGCGCAGCGCCTCAACGGTCATGTCCCGCCACTGCTGCGGGGTCCACCCGATCGGGGAGCAGTCCAGCCACGCGTAGACGGTGAACGGGTCCGCGCCGCGGATGGGGACAGCGTCGTCCAGCGGGTCTTTTTCGGCGCCGCCGGTGACGCACACGGACGCCATGTTCAGCGCCGGCCCGCAGTGCGCAGGTTCGAACTGCACCCCGTTACGCCAGTGCAAGTCCGTGTCGTCGGCCGGTTCGGCGACCGACAGCAGCCCGTACCCGGCGGGGGTGAACACCGGCGGCGCAGCCATCCGGCGGATGGACACCACAGCCGTTCACCCCCTCCCGGTCACGGACCTGTGTGGACGGTCGGTCACAGACCGCAGGCGGTCAGGTCGTTCGCGCCGGTGGTGCCGTCGGTGCAGATCGCCACCTGGTAGCGGCGGGCCTCATGCCCGAACCGGGCGATCAGGTGGCATTCCTCCATCCACGCCGCGGTGTGGTCGTTGACCGCGTTGAGCGTCGAGTCGCGGACGACACCGAGGTCGAGGGTCATGCCGTTGCCGCGCAGGAACGTCCCCGCCGCGTAGATCATGAACTCGACGGAGGTGGGCCACGCGGTCAACGCCGCCGTGTTGCCGGGCAGGGTCGCGGCCCGCACCTGGTAGTCGGACACGAACTGCACCCGGACACCGCGGACGTCGAACCAGTCGGCGATCTGCCGGTCGGTGACGGCGAACAGGTCCGACACGCCGGTGCGCTTGGCGAGGTCCGCGCGGACAGCACCCTTCGCCCACGACGGCAGAACCACCTCAAGGACGTCGTCGTCGCACATGCCGTACTTGGTGCGGTAGTCGATCGCGGCCAACTCCACCGCGCCGAGCAGCGGGGCGGTGGTACCCGCACCGGCGGCGCCGACCGCACCCACATCGGTGGCCAACGCAGCCATCAACGCCAGATAGCGGAAGTTTTCGGCGTGGGCGTGCGCGGCCATCAGCAGGGACAGGAAGTTGCTGGTCGCTTCCGGGTACGCGGAGTCGGCCAGGTTCCCGGCGGTCAGGCAGATGCCGTAGCACTCCAGCCGTACCTCGTCGAAGTCCGGGCACGGCACCCGGATACACGGCTTGGTGCCGTCACCGGTGATGGTGGCGACGTCGTCGACCTCGGTCCACAGCCACGGCACCGACGACGACGTGAAGTCGGTGACGAACGGTGCCAGCCCGGCCGGGGACGTGAACACGTCGGCCAGCGACGGCGACACCGGGAACCGGACCCCGCCGCGTTCCACACCGAACGTCGGCAGGTCGATGATGCCCTGCTGCGATTCGCAGGCGACGTTGAAGAAGTCGTAGCGGATCTCGGAGGGGGCGCACCATCCGCCGGCGGCCACAAGCGCTTCCATGTCCGACGCCTTACGTCCCCGCGAGGCGAGGGCCTTGAACACCTTCTCCACGTCCCGCGGGTCGGTCCGCTCGTCGAGCAGGTTGTCGAGGTAGGTGTTGCGGATCGACGCCAGCGGCACATACGACGGTTTCCCGTCCCGGCTGATCGGGGTTCCCTTGGCGAACTGCTGCACCGCGGACCGCAGCGCGTCCAGGGTGGAGAACGGGGTGCCGATCGGTGCGCCGGCGGTGGCGGTGGCGGCGGTGACCACCAGTTCCGGCCGCCGTTCCGGCACCTGCACCTTCGGTGCGCGGCGGGACGCGTTGGCCAGCGACGCGTTGATCCGCGGGTGGCGGCGCACCGTGTTCTCGGCCGGGATGGTCGCCCGCACCGCCGGAACGGCGGACGCGTTGACGGTGGACGAGACAGCCGGTTCCGGGTCGGCGGCCGGTTCCGGGTCGGTGGCCTCCTCCCCGTCGCCGGGCTCGCCATCCGGCTCGCCATCCGGCTCGCCGTCGTCGCCAACGTTGTCGTCGGCGGTGCTGTCCTCGCCGTCGCCGCCGTCGGAGGCCGTGTCCGGGTGCACCTGCGCCCGGAACGCCGCGAACTTCGCCGCAGCCTCCTGCGCCTCGGTGGTGCGCCGGTTGTCCTCAGCGTCCAGTTCCCGGATCGCGGCGGCGAGCTCGCCGGCACGGCCGATCTGCGCGACCTGCGGGCCGCTCTCGTAGATGGCGTCGAACTCGGTGACGGCCTGCGCGCGGAGGGCCGCCAGATCCTCGTAGCCGATACCAGACAGGTCGTCCGGCATGTGGAAGGTAGCGTCCTCAGACACTTCGGGCCCCCGTGGCACTCGTGAACGGATATGTCGTCACGTGTGCTGCCGGTAGCCCGCCGTCAGCGCTTGTGATCGCAGAATACGTTGCGTGATCGTGGTTGGCCAGCAACCCCTGCTCTACTGAGAGGTTTGCTGACCGGTGCTGGTGGTGTCGGCCGGCGGCGGCTCTGGCGGCGGCGGAACAGGTTGGGTGCGGCGCTGCCGGCAGCTACACATCGCAGCCCTCCTCACGTCTCGGTGTGGGTGGACGGTAACCGCCGCCGATCGTTCATCGACCGCGGTGGACTTCGGCGTGCAGCGCCTGCATCCGGGTGTGGGCGTCCCGGCCGATACTCCGGGCGATGACCTCCAACGCGGGTTGCAGCGACATGTCCACCGTGGACGGTTCGCTGTGGACCATCCGGACCGGTACCGCCGCGGCGACCAACGCCCCGTCAGCGACCCGAACCGACGCCGGCACCCGCTTGGCGAACCCTTCCACCGGCACGAACAGCGCGGCGATGAAGTCCCGCCAGCCGGGCTTGTCGGCGTGCGGCGCCCAGTCCCCGGACAGCTGGCACGACATGACCTTCCCGAGCCGTTCGGCGTCAATCCACGGGGCCAACGCGCCGGCAACCCACACCCCGTGCCGGTTCTCCCCGATGCGGGCGTGCGCCACCACCGAGCATGTGTTGTCGTAGTGCTCCCTGCGATGGTCGTACGACCGGTCGGCGGGGTTGGTGGAAGCGTGCCCGCACTCGGCGGTGATAACCCCGACGTAGATCTTGTGGCCGTCGGCGACCGGCCACGGCTTGTTCTGCCAGCCGGAGTAGTCGACACGGCCCATGGGTACCTGCACCCGCTGGCCTGGGAACGACCGGTGCGCTACCAGCTTCGGGGCGAGGTAGCCGTAGATGCGGCCGGTTTCCTCCACCCGCAACTCCCCATGCGGCGACATGCTGTCCGGCTCGTCGAACCAGGCCGCCGGCGGCAGGTCCGGGATGGTCACCGTGTACCCGCCGGCCACCAGCGTCTCCGGCGCGGTGTGGAACGGCGGAATGTCGCCCGGGTCCCGGCCCCCGGCGATCAGGTGGGCGCGGGCGTGGTTGTACACGCCGCGCCGGTCCGCGTCCGGGATGTTCGGGTCGGTACCACGGGAGCCGTGAAGCGACGCAATGATCGCCGAGCAGGCGGTCAGGTTCGCCGCACCCGGCGTGCCGTCCTCGGACACATTGTGGTGGGGGAACTTGGCGGCGTCCTTCGGCACTGCACCGTCCTCGGCCCGGGACGTGTCCACCCACGCGTACATCTTCTTGGCGGTGCCGGTTGGTACCGGCGACGGCAGCCGGCCCTCGTGGATGCCCTTGTCCCAGTCCCCTTCCGCGGTGGCCGTGGCGTGGGAGCCGACCGCCCCGAACGGGGTCACGTCGTCCGCCACGACGTCGACGTCGGCACCGGCCGCGGCGGCGACCTCCGCCATCTCCTGCCCGGCGTCCGGCAGTAACGCGGGTGTGATGACACCCATCCCGGCCAGCGTGTCGATCAGTTCCTGGGTGGGTTCGACGGTGGCGTCCGCCAGCGCCGGCACCGACACCGCCGACACCTCCGCCACCCGGTACGCCCGGAACGTCATCTCGTCGACCTCGCCGGCCTCGACCGGCACCCCGTCGGCGTCAGGCTCGAGCACGTATTCGACGTCGACGTGCCGGCCCTTCAACGACTCGTCGGCGCCCACGCTGGACCAGCGGGCGAACCCTTCCACCAGGCGGCGGGCGTAGTCGAGTCCTTCGGGGGAGCGCAGGTCGAGCGGCCCCCAGAAGTGGACGGTGTCGCCTTCCCGTTCCGCCCTGGTGACCAGCCCGACCTGCACCGTCTCCGGGATGCCGTTGTGCGCCGAGCTTTTGAACTGCCAGTGGTACGCGAACGGCACATCCCGCCAGGTGATGGCGCCGGGGGCGAACTTCCGCATGCCGGTGGACACGCCTTCGAGCACCCGGGTGTGGAAGTGTTCGCCGGGCAGCGCATCGGTGGCGACGGTCATCTGCCCGGCCGGCATGTCCTCGTCGGGCATGCATTCCCCGTCGGGCATCCGGTGGTGACCCTCCGGACACTCCACCTCCGTCGGATCCTCGCCGTCCGGTTCGTCGCCGTCATACCCGGCGGCGGTGGACGGCTTGGGTTCCTCCGGAAGATCCAGCGACTCCGGCACCCCGTCGGTGGTGTCCATCGACACCAGCACCCACTGGCCGTCGAACCACAGCCACGGCTTGTCCGGATCCGGCGGCGGGCTGGTCGGCTTGCCACCAAACTTGCTGGCCTTCTTCTTCCCGGCGGCAGCCAGCGGCGCCTCCAAACCCGCCCGTGGACCGGACATCGTCTGCGCCACCTCCAACAGTTGGTCGATCGGCAGGTCCACCCGCAGCACCGGAATCCTCAACGGAGGCGGCGGCGGGGTCATCGCCGCAGCGGACGCGGCAGCCCACCGGTGGTGGCCGTCGAGGATGGCACCCTCCCGAGACGCGAGGATCACCCCGCCGGGTTGCCAGCCGCTGCGCCGGATCCGCTGATACAACTGGCCGACCTTCGCGCCGTTGAGCTGGTTCTGCGTCATCGCCAAACTGCGGGGGTCCTGCTGGACCAGGCTCGCGTCGACACCCATCTCGGCGAGCCGCTGCCCGAACGGCGCCAACTCCTCCACGTTGGTCGGCAGTTGCGGCATGTCCGACCGGGGGATGTCCCGCAGGTGCCGGTCGTAACAGTTCTGGTTGTCCTCCCCGGTGACGCTGAGGTGGGCCAGGTTCACCGCCGACCCGTCGGCGAGGATGCCCATCAACTCGGGTACGTCCCTCTGCGCGACGCTGGCGCTGCGGCCGGCGCGCAAGTCGGCGGCGACACCTGCGACCCCGCTGGGCATGTTCTTCTTGCGGCGGCCGTGGTTCTTCTGGTTGTGGTCCTTATCGCCGGGCCGGTGGAAGTCGCCGACGCCGGTGTGTGTGGTGTCGACAGCCATGATGTCCTCCGCGCTTGCGTCGTGGTCCTTCTTGCGGCCCGGCCACCGGCCCGTCGCCTCGTGGTACAGGTTGGCGCACAGCCCTTCCGGGTTCTGCGGGAAGTGCTCACGCAGCGCGCGGACGCACCGGCGGAACGACCCTTTGGTGCCCAGCCGCAGACGCCGGATCCAGTACCGCTGAAGGTCAGGGTCCATCCGGGACTGGAACCATTCCTGGATGGCCTCCGCGAAGTAGGCGGGCCAGTCGATGTCGAACTCGTCGTCGGGCTCGCCGCCCTCGGCCACACCGAGGGGGATGTCGACGTTCTCGCCGGCGAACGCGACCCGCAGCCGGTCGAAGGTGACCGGGCCGACCCGGTCCGCGAGCTGCTCCACCAACGACAGGTCATCGGAATATGTCAATGTGACATGGGGGATCCAGGGGGTGTGCTGCTCCGGCACCGTAAACCCGGCCGCCTGTCCTACCGCCTCCCCAACCGCGTCCTCGACCATGCCGTGTATCACGTCGAGGTCGTCGCCGGTGACGCCGAGCACGATGCACGTGTCGCGGTCGTTGGCGTCGCCCGGGTTGAACACCGACACAGCGAACCCGTCCGCGTCGACCGGCATGTCGTAGTCGGGCTTCACGGCGTCTTCGACGAGCGCGCGGAGCCGGGCAACGATCGCGTCCCGGGCTGGCGGCGGGATGTCGTCGGCGGCGCCCAAGTACATCAACGTCAGGTGCAGCTGCCCCGGGTCCTCGCCACCGTCCACGGCCAGCCGGGCCGCGTCGTCCTCGGATGGAATGAGCGCGACCATCGCCCCGGTGTGCACCTCGGCGGCGGCCACTACCGGATCGCCTTCCGGTTCGGCGTCAGCCGACGCCCGCCAACGTCCGATGAGCGCCGCCACCGCGGACAGGTACTCGCCTTCCTGCTCAGGAGTGGCGCTGACGTCGTGATGGTGCTCCGGATAGTCGGTGTCCCCCGACGGTGCCTGGTCCTCGATACTGGCCGGCACGTCGTCGGCGACCCGCTCCGACCATTCGGTGTGTAGCCGGGCCAAGTCGGCAAGGAACTCGGTGCGTGTCACAGCTGCTTCACCCCCTGCCAGTCGGAGCCGAGCATGAACCTTTTGCCCGGCCACATTTCGCGGCCCGGCTCCCAGCCGAGCATGGCGAACTCCATGGGAGTCGGCCGGCGCTCGCCGCCGACCTGAGCCATATGAGCCAACTCACGGGCAGTGATCAAGGCGTCGTCGGTGAACGCCAGTTCGCCGAAAACCGCGCGGCGCTGTTGCTCGTTCCCCGCCAACTGCGCGTCGACCAGCGCTTCCAGCCGCAACCCCAGACGGGATGCCGTCCGGTCATCTCTGAAGTCGAAACCCATCTTCGCCCACGCGTACCCACCGACATCGATGTCCGCATGCAACTCAATTTCCTCGATGTCGTTCTCGCGGTACTCCGCTTCGAGGTTTTTCAACCACCGAGTAGCGAACCCGCCACCCTGAATGGGTGGATCATCAAAGTAGATCTGGAAGAATTCGTGCCGGGCCTTTCTTCTGCCGTCAGCCGTGGCTTCGATGACCCGTTCCGCAGTCCCAATTCCCTTGCCGTCACGGTCGAACATGTTCAGGTCAACGTGGATCTGGCCTCCCGATGCGGACCCCGTCGCTAGCCGCATTTCCATGCCGGTCTTGGCATCCCGGTACTCGAACATGCCTTCAAGCACTTCCCGCAGCTCCGGATCGTTGTGACTGTCCGAGGAGCCTGGGCGGCGTTCCAACCACTCCTTCTTGACCTTCTTCTTGGCGGTTTTCCCGCCAGCCTTAGCAGGCTTTGGTGGCTTGGGCTTGAGAACCCTGAGCCCATCCGGGCCTGTCGTGTACCGGTTGCCGTGGCGCTCTTGCGGGTGCCGGTCAGGCAGATGGAAATCAGACGCGCCCTCCGGCGACCCCACACCGTCCTCGTCGTCGTCCTCGGGCTGCAGCACCGGGACGCCTGCCGACTCCTCGTCGAACTGGACCGTGTCGAACAGGCCGCCGAGCAGGGTCTTCTCCTCAGCCCGGTCGAAGCTCACCGCAACGGTCATGCCCAGTCCTCCGATCGCAGCCACGGCGTGAACACCACCGGGTTGATGTACGCCGACAGCGCCAACGTGGGGGTGTTCCCGAGCTGGGCGGCGACCTTCTCAGCCACCTGACGCCGCCACCGCCGGAACTCCGCCTTCGACGTGGGCGCCGCATCCCCGCGGGCTTTGATCTCCTGCAGGGCGACCACGTTCGCGCGGACGGTCCGCAGGTCTTTGAGCAGGAACTCGCCGGGCACCCCCGTGGAGCGCATGTAGGCGCGGACCCTGGCCTCGGTGGTGTCGAACAGCGGCTGCTCACCGCTGCGGGTCGCGAGCCGCGCCCGCACGGCCTCGGCGATCAGCGGATCGGTCACCGACAGCCGGATGTGGACGCCTTTCTTACCGGTGAAGTCGAACTCCACCTGGTCGCCGTCGACGGTGACGTGCCGGGCCAGCAGAGTGGTAGCGCCGTGCGCCTGCTTGTCGGCGCCGGTGTCGCGGGTCGACCCGGGCCGCATCCCCAGCCGGCGGATCAGCAGCAGCGCCGCCGCGTCGTCGTCAACCACCGCATCCCGTTCCACAGCGTGGTCCAGCTTGTCCAGATACTTGGCCAACTCCCGGATGCGGGTGAACTTGACCTCGGCCTGCCCGGCGGTGTGCTGCGCCGAGTAGATGGCCTGCACCCGGCCCTTGACGTCTTTGCCGCGGGCCAACAGCTTCGCCGTATCGAGGTCGTCGGCGATCCACACGTCCGTCCACGCCGGGGGGATTGCCTTGCCGACGGCGACGCGGAACGCGTCCCGGTCGGCGGGGCCGGCCTCGACCATCCCCGGGAAGCTGCGGCCTTGCGTCGGGTCGTGGTCCTGCTGCCGGTGCTGTCCAGGCAGGTGGAAGTCGCCGCCACCGTTGGCGTCATCGTCCTGCTGGACCGGCACTGCCCAATGCGGCCGGACCACACTGGCGGCTACCGGGCCTGGTGCGGCGAACCTGGAGCGTGCGGCGATGGCGTCGAGGCGGGCAAGTGAGAACTCCAGCCAGTCCTGCCGACCACGTTCGGCGAACCTGGGTCGCAGGGTTTCCAGCCGCCGCCGCACCTCGGTGATCTCCTGTCGGGTGAGATCGTTGGTAGCCCAGTCCTTCCCTGCAACGAAGGGGCGGCTAAACGGGGAAAGCGCGTACTTGGCCGGCGGCGGCTTCGACGGGTCGGTGCTGAGTGTCCAGGCCGAATCGTTGTCGAGCGGGACGATGTAGCCGTTGTCGTACAACCAGTTGGTCGGGGCGTCACGATCGTCGTAGTCGGTGAGCAGGTCGACGAGTCCAAGGATCCGTCCTTGTCCCGAGGTGGCGAGACGCTCGATGTTCTCCTCGGTCATCCGTGGATCTTCGTAGGCATCGACTCCAGCGATGTACTCGGAGTAGATCTCGCCGTCGCTGATGCGGTGCACTTCGGGTGCCGCGACACCCATGGCTCGACCGAGGGCGGACACCAGTTCGGCGGAGTCGGCCTTGTCCTTGGCTGTGCCTTCAGAGTTGGTGCGGAACTTCTTGCGGATCGCCTTGGTGCCGTCGTTGAACGTGACGACCTTGATTGTGCTCGCCGCGCTGGGGCCAGACTTGCTGTCCCGAACCCCACTGGACACCGCTTTGTCCAACTTAGGGGTGAACCGGTCTGCTGGTGGCGTAGGCGCAGACTTTCTGACCGGCTCGACGTCTGGCTTCCGCCCGTACCGCCTCCCGTGCCGTTTTTGCGGGTGTCGGTCAGGCAGGTGGAAGTCGTCGGCGGTCAGATCTGGGGCTGCTACCCGATCCGATCCAGGTAGGTCGGCTGCTGCTCCAACTCCTCCACCGCAGCCTGAACAGCCGCCGGAAGCTCGTCCCAGGTTTCCACCTGGTCGGCCGCCGAGTTGACCGTCTCCCGCAGGTCCGGGTCCACCGGGCGTGACCCCATCGCCTTGCCCAGCCGCCGTGACAGTTCCGGACCGGCCACCGGTTTCCTCCACCAACGTCGCCGTACGATTCAGGATGATCACGTTCTGTCGGCGGCCACCCGCCGGGATCGGGGTGTCCTCCAGGACGACCGCATCGTAGCCGGCGGCCATCGCGTACCGGCCCGGGTCGGCCAGCACCTCCCGCACCGGGTCGTCGCGGCGCATACCCCGCAGGAACGCCGCATGCTCCTGCAGCAGGTCGCCGCCGTCGATGGTGCGGGCGTCGCCCCGCAACACCACCCGGTGAACACCGTCCGGGTCGTCGTCGGCGTACGTTTCCGCCGCCGCGCGCAGCGACGTCGTGTAGACGCCGTTGCCGTAGCGGCCGGTGCCGTACCACATGTCGCCCCGCTGGTACTGGTCGACCTTGTCAACGGCCGACGTGCCGTCGCCGCCGGGGACACCACGCCACAAGTCCCGGCCGCCGCCGTCCAACTCCTGCCGGATGCGGGCCTGGCTGGCCTGTTCGGCGGGGCCGTCGAACCCGATCTGCGCGGCGAGCGCCCCCATCAGCGGGTCGCCGTGCCGGCGGTACACCGGAACGTCGGCGAGGACGCGGCGCAGCCGGCTGCGGTCGCCGATGATGTCCTCACCCGCGACCCGGGCCGGCGTGCCGCGGCTGCCGCCGCGGGTCTTCAAGACCCGGCTGCCGTCCGGACCTGTGGTGTACCGGTTCCCGTGCTTCCTCTGATCGTGACGGCCAGGCAGGTGCAGATCCCCTGCCGACGCGACCTGCGGCTCGTCCAGGACGTATCCCGGCGCGCACCGGCAGTTGATCGTCTGGTCGGGTGGTCCGGCCGGGTCGCCGGGGAACATCAGCGGGAACCCGCCCACCTCGAACGGTTCGGCCAGGAGGCGGGTTTGTCCGTCGGCGGCGCAGTGCGCGGCGCGGGTCCGTTCGTCGCAGCCCGACCCGTCGACGTCCGGTGTGGCCAGCCACTCTTTCCGCATCGTTGGGTCCCCGACGAGCAGTGCGGTCGCCAACGAGCTGGCGTTGTTCGCCGCGACAACCTCGGTGCGGGCTATCGTCTGCGCCCGGGCCTCGTCGAAACCGGTGGCGGCCTGCACCCGCGCAGCCAACTCCGGAACCGAATCCCCGGCCTGCATGCCTTCCACCAGCTGGTCGCGGGCGGACTCCCACACCGTGTCCTCGACAGCCACCAGCCGGTTACGGGCCTGCCGCAGATACTCCTCCGCGGACAGCGCGGTCAGGGCCTGGATGTTGTGGCCGAACCCGGCGAGCTGGTCGGCCAGCGCGGTGGAGGCCCGCCGGTACACGCCGGCGACCGCGGGAAGCAGTTCGGCGTCGACATGCCTTTCCCACAGGACCTGGATCTGGCCGAGGTCGTCTGGTGATACGCCGGCCGGCCCGGCGCTGGTGCCGGCCGTTTTCAACGCGCGGGCGACGGCGCGGGCGATGCGGCGCAGCACCCGGCCGACCAGCCCCTCGAAACGGCTGATCAGGCCGTCGAGTTGCTGGTCGTTGAGGCCGCGTACACGCGCCACCGGTCACCGCCGTCCCGTCTTGGGGCCGTCCCTGGAGTGCCTGCCGTTGCCGTTAGCGGCGGGTGGGGCTCGCAGGCCGGCGGCGACCGGCACCCTGATCGGGGTCAGGTCTGTGCCGAGGAGCCGGGCCGCGATCGCCGCCACCTCCGCGGCCGACGGCGGCGGGGTGCCCGCAGGCGGCGGTGTCCCGCGGGTCGGCGGCTGAACGGAGGGTGTTCCGGTGTCCGGCGAGGACTCCCCCGGCGCGACAGGGCCGCGTCGCACGTCGGGGTTGCCCGGGCTATCGCCGGACACCGGAGCTTGTGGGGCCAGCGACGGGTCGCCGACCAGCTGCGCGAGGGCCTGCAAGGCGGTGGCCGGCATCGCCACCAGCTTCTTGAGGATCTGCTCGCGGGTTTCAGACTTCGACGGGGCGTCGGCCTCGTCCAGCCCGGATTCGCGGCGCAACGCGGCACCGGAGATTTCGATACGGTCGTAGGCTTGCATCGCCGGCTGCGACTTGTCCGGGCGGGCCGCCAACTCCGACGTGTCGTACCAAACGATGACCTTGCCGTCGTTGGGGCCGGTCAACTCCTCCCCGGCCTCTTCCAGCATCGGGTGCAGGTAGCCGACGGTCAGGCCGCCGACCACCGTCTCCGCGGACGGGGAGATGTGCGTTTTGATCGCCGACTCTTCCAGCAGCGCCTGACCCCAGTGGTTGACGTCACCCATGCCGGTGAGGACTTCCTTCGGCATGTTCAGGGTGGTCGCGAACCTGCCCAGTTCTTTGTCCCGCTCGACCAGCAGCTGTTCGTCGATGGGGTCGCCGAACGTCAGATGCTTCCACTTTTCGATCAGCTCGGCTTGGAAGCGGATCGGGATGGGGATGCCGGCGGACGCGTTACCGGGCTCGCGGATGTTCTTCGACGCGATGTCGATGAGCATGGCGACGAACGGGTCCGGCTGGTCCTGGTACACCTCCGGGACGGTGATGGTGCCGTCCTGCGGGATCAGCAGGAAGCCGTTCATCGCCAGCCGGGACACCAGCATCGCGATGATCCGCCGGTCCAGCAGGTCGATACGCCGCATGATCGGGATGGCTGCGCGGGCGGCGGAGTTGGCCTTCCACGACCAGCGGGGGTGCGGCTCCCAGATCCGCACCGGCAGCGACTCCTCACCCAACGGCCGCCACCGGTTGTCGTCGTACTGGATTTCGAAGCCGCGGCCGGACTGGCCGGGCCGGATCTCGTCGGTGGACTTCACCGTCCAGTCGGTGTCGGCCAACGGTGTGCGGGGGGTCGCGCGTTCGGCGACCAGCCACCCTTCGCCGGGGACTGCCAGGTGCACGCCGAGGGCTTTCATGATGGCGGCGTGGCCGGTTATACCCCCACCGAGTTGCTCGACCAGATCGGCTGCGGGGCCGTCGTCAAGGGGTTCGGGTTCGTCGCCGCCCGGCACGAGTTCGGCGGCGGTCAGCCGGACCCGGGACAGGGCGTTGGAGAACCAGGTGACACCGAACTGGAACTCGCCGAGCGAATTGCCGGTGAAGTAGACGGTGCCGTCTCGGCGGGCTAACCACGTCCCCGACGGCGTCTTTGGACACCAGACCGTGCCGGTGTAGCGGATGACGTGGCGGTTCTTGCGACGCGGGGCTGCCGTTTGCCGGCGAAGGTCATGCAGGCGCCACATCCGGGCGGCCTCTGAAAACGTGGTGTGCGGCGTTCGCCCAGCGAGGACGCAGGCGAACTCGTACGCTTCGAGCCGGGCTCGGCTGTTCTGCCCGATCATGGATGTGGCGGAGTGACCGTCCGCCAGCATCGATACGTCAAGGAACAGGTGTAGTTGGGCGCGGGTGAGTGACCGGAGAAAATCGTGTGAGACGACCTTGTTCGGCGCAACCGCGATGAGCGACTCGGACGCGGCCACCGACAGCGAGAACAGCCAGCACCCGTTGTAGTTGTTGAAAAGCTGACGCCAGCGCGGCTCACCTACCGTCCGGCCCGGCCATGACCGATCAGACTCCCCGCCGAACAGCGATACCAGTACACCGCGGATCCGCGCGACATTCTGCGGATTAACGCGATCCGATTGGCCGATCGTTATCTGTGGGCGTTTGCGATCCCTACGGATCGTGCCTTCTGTCCAGAACCAGGCTACGAGTTCTACGAACGCATCGTCGTACTTCTGGGTGACGGGCACGTCGCGGACCGTCGCCGCTGTGATGAGGTGGTCCTCTGAAGCGAGGTCCCCCGACGTTGTCCAGGCGCGGGTGCGGCCTGCCCGTACCGTCCCCCGGTTGCCATCTGAACGGAGCGCATACCCCTGCCTGAGGACCGGCCAGCGGTGGTTCAGCGTGGTGAGCGACGAATGGTGCCGCATCTCGATCGAGAGCATCTGCTCATCGATCACCTGGTATTTGAACAGATCAAGTACCGGTTCCCAGCCGGCGGTACCCGTGTCGTGGTCGAGAGTCAGCACCCTTGTCCCGACCTCGACCTCGTCGTGGCGACGCCACCCGTTCTCGGTCAGGATCTCGGTCTGGTCGTCGGCACAGTCGTAGTACGCCCACGCCTCTTTCTGCCACGACTCGTACTGCAGCAGCGGGCCGGTGGTGGGGCGGGTGGCCTCGATAGCGCGGGCGGCGGCGACGAGCGGGTCCACGGGTTGCGGGCGGGCGTATGTGGGTGTGCGGCGCCGATCCGGCATTGCTCACCCCCGTGATCCGCCGGGCAGTCGCCCGTGATGGTAGGGGCTGGGACCGGCTAATCGATCACGGTCTCTGATTCCTCCGACTCGCATGTCAGGCAGTGCCACTGGTCATCCGTGCCCACAATCACCTCGTGGTCAGGACAACGCCTCATGTGGATGCGGACCTCTTCGTCTGTCGGCGCGCACCCGCCGCCGGACATCTCCCCGCAGCTCACTCGCTGGCCGCATTCACCGACCGGTCCTGGCAGTCACACACAACTTCCTCGCCGAGCATCACCAGCCCGTCCAACCCTCGCGCCTCGACCGGCACCGCGTACCCGTCGGTATGGCACCGGTCGCAGCGGAACGGGTGTGGCTCGCCGGGGAACACGTCGACGTTGTGGACGCCTGGCCGTTCGCCGTACGGGCGGGGCATGCGCAGGGCGTCCCACACGTCTTCTTCGGCTGCGGCGAGCCGCCCGTACGCAAACGCCCGCTCGAGGGCCTGCTGCGCTGTGTCGCCGGTTTGGTCGGCGGCGGCGAGCCGTTTACGGGCCTGCCGGGCGATGTGGTCGACGATGGTACGGGCGGTTTCCTGCCGGATCGCCTCGGCCGCGTCCCGCTCACGTCGAAGCGCCGACACGGTGCGCTGGTAGGCGTCGAGCAGGCCGGGCGGTGGCGGCACCTTCAACGGGTGCGTGACCGGGTGCCGCAGCACCTGCCTGGCGTGCAGGCACGGGCGGCCGTTGTCGCCGAGCAGGAACTCCTCGACGGTGAGGGTTCCGGACTGCTCGTCGACGGTCACCTCGGCGTCGTCCGGGATGTTGTTGGGCAGGTCGTTGGCCTCGAACCAGTCGAGCACAGGACGGGACAGCATCAGCGACCCAGCCGGCGCTGGCGGTCGCATTGGGTGCCGCCCCGGCAGCCGGCGTGTGTACGTTCCCTGCACGGCGTGCAGATGAACCCTGGCATCACGCCTCCTCGGCTTCGAGGACCCAGGTGGCGTCGCGGAACCTCACGTACACCCGGGTTTGGTCGAGGGCCTCACCGAAGCGGGCCGCCAGTTCGTTGAGCAGGGACACGACGTTCCCGTCTGTCAGGTCGGCCTGGTACAGCACCGACACCTCGCCGGAGAACACCACCCCCGGCTCTGCGGCGCACCCGCCGACGCCGCCGTGGTCTGGGCGCGGCCACGCGTAGGAGATGACCGCCGGGGTGAACACCCCGGGCAGGTACGGCTGGCCGGCGGTGATCTTCTCCCACATCCAGTCCGTGTGCACGGCCACTGCCGCTGCCACAGACCTTTCGGGTTCGGAGGCCGTGTAGCCGGGGGACAGCCCGACTGTGATGGCGAACGAGCGGGCCACCGCGGTCGCGGCGGGCAGGGGACGGTACGTGACCGTCATCCGCGTCTCCCCGCCCGCGTCTCAGCGTCGGCAGCCTCGGCTTCGGCCTTACGGGCCTGCGCCTCCAACAGCCGGTACCGCAGGTCGTGTTCGGATTCGACGACACCGGCGGCGAACCCGGTGAACGTCGACGCGGCCAGGGCGGTGAGGGCCCACAGCCACCAGTGGACGCCGGGCACCACCTGCGCGGTGACCGTCACCACTGCGGCGGCCAGCCACGCGGACATGCACCACGGGCACTCCAGTAGATAGGCGAGGGACCGGCCGAGGCCGCCCCAGTGGCCGTGGAGTTTCGGGTTCGCGGCCTGCTGCTCGGCGGTCGGGTCAAGGAACGCGATCGCGCGTTCCCGGGGCCACGCCAGCAGCGGGATCTTGTCCTCGACCGCCAATCGGGTCAGCCGGTGCGTGGCGAGGAAGACCAGCGTGACGACAAGCCACAGCGGCATCAGCGGACACCCCTGATCCGTTCGGCCCACGCCTTCAACACGTCGTTGACGCCGTCCCGGAACGCGACCACCGCGAGGGCGGCGGCGAAGAACAGCACCAGCAGCAGTTCCATCAGCGGCCCCCGTCCGACGACGACGGGCGGGCGGCGCCGATCAGCCGTAGCGTCACATCAGCGGGTGTCTCCCCGTCGCGTGCCTCGGCGAGCAGGATTTCCGTCAACCTGGCCGTCTGCGGGTCGGGCACCCCGAGCCGCCCGGACTCGTACGCGTCGTCGAGTTGCTGCCGGATCCGCCACGGTACGGGGTGGCGGTGGAAGTCCAGCGGTTCACCCGACAGCAGAGCGTCGAGCAGGTCACGCACGTACGGCGGCGGGATGGTGTGCTGGACGAGTTCGGCGAGCCGGGACGGCAGCCGCTCGGCCAGGTCACCGCCGACCTCGTCCGCGGTGAACAGGTCGGCGTCCATCAGCGCCCGCTTGACCAGCAGCAGTTGCGTCCACGCGTCGGCGCCTGTTTCCAACATGCGGATCGCCGCGTCGACCGGGGTGTCGTCGTCATGGCCGTACCGCCAGCCGTACGGTGTCCGTTCGGTCACATACTCGGCGAGCCGGCCCATGTCGGTGTCGGTGCAGGTCATGTCACGCCGCCGCCGGGCGGGGCATGTTGGCGACCGCGGCGGCGAACGAGACCTGGATTTCGTGGCCGTCGACGTGGGGCAGCATCATGCGGCGGGCGAACACCTGCTGCGGAGCTTGGGGCAGGTTCGCCGCGGCCAGCAGCGCCGCGGCGGCGTGCAGCCGCCAGCATTCGCCCGGCCGGGCGCGGCACGGATCGTGGACTTGGACGACCTTCGGGGGTCTGGTCATGCCGGGCAGGCTAGAACCGCCGGCGGTTCAATCGACGACGGTCACCGGTCAAGCAGGGCGCAGGCCTGCATGATCCCAAGCTGGAACGGGTGCGGGTCGCGGCGATGGAAATCGGGCATCAGCACCACGTTCCGGTTCAGGGTGCGCAGCGGGCCGACCAGGGCGGGCCACGGGGTGGTGACCACGTCCGCGGCCGTGATGCACCGGGTGATGGCGGCCTGCCGGTCCGGGTGGTACCACCACCGCCACGCCTCCGGTGTGGCGCCTTCACGTCCGGCGCGGACCATCGCCTCGTCCGGCTGGTCGACCAGCCTCAGAACGTCGGCGAACACGTCAACGATGGTCGGCAGATGCGGCTGCCCGGCGCGCCACTCCACCAGATCGGCGACGTCGAGGCGGGACGGCATCGGCAGGAACAGCGCCTCGTCCGGGCAGGGCCGCCTGTCGAGGCTGTCGGCGATGTGAACGCGGGCGTGGCCGCCCAGCAGCCGGAAGGCCAGCGCCGCGTAACGCAGCTTCTTGAAAAAGGGCAGGCCCCGCAGGTCGGCCTGCCAGGCGGGGATCGTCATCGCGTACCGCCAGCACCGCAGGTGCCGCAGGTCCCGAACTCTGGTGATCAAACCCATCGGTTGGCCCTTCAAGAGGTGGGTCACAGCACGATACGGCGGCGGAGCCGCGCGCGGGCAAGCGCGCGGGGCATCCACGACCGGAACATGAACGAGTCGGCGTCACACTCCCGGCAGCGGCACAACGAACCGGTCACCTGGTGTTCGCCGTCCTCGGTGACGCGCTCCAACCCGACCTGCTCGGCGGTCGGGCCGCCGCACCGCGGACAGTACTGCTGCCGGGTAGCAACGGTGGTGTACGCGTACTGGCCTTCGGCGTAACGGATCTGCTCGGCCTGCCCGTCGCGCACCTTGAGCGGCGGGTGACGGGGTGTGCTGCCAAGCAGCCCGGCGGCGGCCGAGTTCGACACCCCGTCGGCGAGGCCCCCGCCGGCGAACCGGCCGAGCCGGATCATGACGCCGCCGCTGTGGCTGGCCAGCCACTCGTCGTCGGCCTCGGTGCGCCACTCGTCTGGGCCGTCACCCAACGCAGGTCACGACACCAATTGTGGAGCAGCCGGTCAACGATCGGGTGGGTCGGAGCCGAGGGTCCGCGCGCCGACCTTCTGTCGGAGCCGCCGGACGTACTCGGCGGCCGGAACACCGGTCAGGTCGGCCAACGCCTCGTACGTCTCCCGCAGCAGGGTGACCAGCATCCCCACCGTTGCCACCGGATCGGCAACGATCGCCCGGCCCGCGGCGTCCTCCCGCACCTGTTCGGTCAGGTCGGGGTCGATGGCGTCCAGCACGTCAGCGGCGACGACAACCAGCCGATTCGGAATGTCATCCACCAATGCGAGGCACACAACCTTCTTCGGCGGCAGCGAAACGCAGGACAAGGGCCTATGGTTTCGGGGTCGCCGGTTGCGCGGTAATCGTCCGATCATCCGCTGACCGGGCGGCTGATCAGACAACCGCCGGCGAGAATGCATCGCGCAACGACCTCAACCGCTTCGGCGAACCCATTGTTGTGCGGCTCCCAGCCGTGTACGGCTTCGACGTGCTCGTCCAACGCGTGCGGATCGAGTCCGTGTCGGACGGCCGTGTCAATGACCGCCTGCGGCAGCGGCTCACCCCAGTACAGAACCTGACTGGCCAAGTCTGCCGCTTCCCAGGGGCGGCCGACACAGCACATCTCTGGGGGCCGGCCGCCGGGGCAGCGCAGGTCTTTCACGGGGACCACCTCTGCTCGCGGATCCACGGCACCATGCCCAGGATGTCCTCACGGCTCCGCTTGTCCAGATCGTCCCATGATCCACCCGCTCATGCCGGCGTCCACTCCTCCCGGTAGTCGGGATGGGCGGACTCCGCCATGCCGAGCAGCCGCACCGTGTCACACGGGAATAACACCTGAGGTACGTCGCCGCATGAAGCGCAGTAGAAGGTACCGCCGCACTCGTAAGGCCCGTGCTCATCGAGGATGCGCCGCTTCGCCTCGATGTCGGCCAGCGCCGCACCGTTGGCCACGTCGTCGTCGGACACCGGCGGCAGCCCGCGCCGTTCTCGTGCCCGGCGGGAAGCGGCAACGTGCCAGGTGACCCGATCCAGCAAAGCGTCCCGGTACACCGACGATGGATGGTCGGCGGGGATGCCGTCCGCCTCAGCCTCGACGATCATCCTGTTTGCCCAGCCGAGGAACGTCACCAGGTCACGCTGCTGGAACTCCATACGCTCCGCTTCGTCGTAACGAGCGCGGAGGAACTCCACCAGTGCGCGGTCGGTCATCCGACGCCTCGCCGACCAAGGTTGACCAGCCGATCGGCTGACCGGTCGTCTTCCCATCCGCCAACCTTCATGCGGGTCACGAACGTCCCGCCATACCCGGTGACCCCGCCCAAGTCGTGGTCGTCTCGCAGCACCCGACGCACCTCGGTGTCGCCGGGGTCCTCGGCGAACACGGCGTGCACGTCGGCGCCGTTCAGCCCGTAGTCTGACCAGACCACGTACACGAACGTCCTGGCCCACTGGGCCGCTGCCTCACCGGCCGCGTACGCCTCGGCGTATAACTGCGCGACCGGGTTCCCGGCCAGCCCCTCCAGCGCGGCCTCGTCCAACGCCTGCGAATGCAGATGCCCCCGCTGCACACCCGGAGTCATACCCGGCACCGGGAGGTCCTGGTAGCGCAGGTCCGGACTCTCGCTCACATCTGCTCCGATGTCGGTCGTGGATGGTTCACCGGGACGACTACAGCTGTGCGGGCCGGCAGCATTCCCACACGTGCGGCAACCGGAATCTCCGGCAGGGTGTAGACGGCCTCCCACACGTGCGAGCTGCCATTCCACCCCGTGTATCGGCACTCCACCGGGATCTCCCGGCCGTCCGCGAGCACGACCCGCACATCGACCGGCGACACCACCGGCGGACGGCTTCCTGCACCACGGCTACCGGGCTCGGCGGCGGGGATCACCGGATCCGCTCCGCGCGATAGCTGTAGTTGACGTCCGAATCAAGCTGCGGCACCCACGACTCCAGGAACAGCCGGCCATCCGTAGCGCGGGTCAACCGTACCGGGACCACTTCGTCGTCCAACTCCAGCGTTACCGTCTGGGAGTGGGCGGCGTCAACCTGCATCGCCGCCTCAGCCTCGTCGGTGATCACATGTACTGGGGCGAGAACGACAGTCACCACGGTCAACGGGAACAGGTCATCGGCAGACTCGCCATCGACAGTAGCGAGTTCGTCATCGGACAGTTTCGCCGCATAGTCGCTGCTCCAACGGTCCAGCCACGTTTCGTCTGGGAACTGGCGGTACCTGCTTACTCGACGCAGTTCACCGCTGGCGGTCAGGACCAGGTCGCCCTCGTTGAGGCGCCGGTGCTCGGTGTGATCGTTAATCTGCACTAGATCTCCACGCGTCTCGCTCATGCGGTGCCGCTCAACGTAACCTTGCCAACGTGTGCAACGCGGTCCGGCCTGGCCGTGACCCACCAGTCGGCACACGGCTGGCACATCGGCACATGGCCGGGCGACTCGATCCCGCCGATGAGCGTCACGACCTTCGCCCGTTCCGCGGTGCAGAACATGCCGGCGGCCCGGTGCATCGGGCACAGGCAGTGGCATGACCGGTCGCCGGGATCCAGGAGTTGCAGTTCGCCGCGCTCATACGCTTCTACGAGCGGCGCCAGGTTACGCGCGAACTCAGCCCACACCGGCCAGAGGTCATTGATGACGGACCGCATGCTGGCCGCGACCTTCTGAAACGCCGCCCACATCGCCCTGACCGCTTCCGCGACTTCCCGATCGGTACCGCGCGTGGCAAGCCCCGCCTGGCGAGCGGCATCGGCAAGCCGGCGGTCTTCTGCCTCGCGGCCAGGATCCTGCACGTCGCCGCTCATGCAGCCGCTGCGCTGTTGAGTTCGAACCACACACCGTCGAAGGCGGGGCTTCGACCGGCGACGATCCCGGCCACCCGGCCTGCGGTGAACCGCAACGTCTCATCGCCGACGTGCTCGCAAGTCACCGCGTCCAGATCGAGTTGCGGGCGTAACTCGCGGCTGGCCATCCCGGCAGCGATGTCCGGGTCTTCGACCTCGCCGGCGGCCGTCAGCCAGCCATCGGCAACCGTCACCTGCAACACCTGGCCGACGTGGTTGCCCTGCTCGTCGTGGAGCAGCGCCGGGTAGGGCAACGTCCAGTTTCCGTCCAGGGCGAGGACACGCCCGTCATCGGCCTCGACGCCCAAGGGTGCGACACGCGCGGTCCAACCAGTCATGATCTACACTCCCGTCGGCCCTTTCCCGGATACCCGCATCATAGTAGACGTCGCCGGCCATCGGATGGGGGTGCTGTGTCAGCCGGCCGGTGGGGTGTCGGCGACGTACCGTCCCAAACCTTGGTGGCCACGGATCCAGCCCTCAGCCATCAACCGGTCCAACGCCCACTCGACAGTCCCGCCGGCGCACCTGAACTCGACGGCCAGGTCACGGGTGGTGGGTAGTTTCCGGCCTGGCTCCCACTCGCCGGACGTGATGCGGCGGCGGATCTCCTCGGCGATCCGCTCGCGGTGCGACTTGGCGGGCGACATGACGGCGCGCTCCCACAGGTTGGCTCGCCGATTACACCATTTGCCCGAGTCGACTTTCAAGGGTCACCCACGAAACCTGAGACACCCCATACCTGTCGATGGACTTTCCTAGGTTACATAGGTTAGCTTGCAGACAGGGACGGGAGTGCACCCCGCAGGTTGGCAAATCGGCGACGGCGTACTCCCGGCCCCCAGCCGTACCCCTACAACACCTTGAAAGGCTGCCCGCCATGTTCCGACGTATCGCCGCCGGGCTGCTCCTCGGCCTGGTCGTCGCCCTCACCCCGGCCGCCGGAACCACGGCGGCGCTGGCCAGCGACAACAGCACCTGCACCTACCACGACCTGTGACCCGGCCCGCCGCACGGAAACCCGGCGGAAGGCGAACCGGAAGGAAACCCGCGTGACCTGGCAGACCCTCGACCCGCACCTGCGGCAAGTCGTTAACGTCCGCGGCGACGACGCCCGCATCCTCCAAGAGTCCCTCGCCCTCGTCGAGGGGCAGGCGCCACAGCTGATCGCCGAATTCTACGACCGGCTGTTCGCCGAACATCCCGACGTCCGGCCGCTGTTCCCCGACGACGACCACATGCCCGGCCAGCGGGACAAACTCCTCACCGCGATCATCGCCCTCGTCACCCACTACGACCAGCCCGACACCCTGCAGCCGGCGCTGGTTGCGATGGGTGTCCGGCACGTCGGGTACGGCGCCCGGCTGGAGCACTACACCGCCGTCGGGCAGGTACTCCTGGCCGCGCTGCGGGTGGTGGCCGGGCCGGCGTGGACACCCGGCTACGAGCGGGTGTGGCGCCGCGCCTACGACTACGCCGCCGGCACCATGATCGCCGCCGGGTCCGGGTACGCCCTACCCGGAGACGCACCCCCCACCACCTGAACCTCCACCCCCCAGACCGGCAGGCCCCCGATACCGCCCGGTAGGGGGCCTGCCTCATACCCGGGGGTCGTCTCATGGAAGCGGCCCCTGCCGCAGCCGCCCGCAGCGGACACACCCGTCCATCCACATCGGCCGGTGCACCGGTTTCGGCCAGTAGTCCGGGTTGATCGACGGCCAGCCGAGCAGGTCCAGCAGCACCCCGCACCAGTGCCGGTGCGGTTCGCCGGGGCCAACATGGCAGACGGTGCAGGCGCCGGCCATGAAGTGCCGCGGAGCTCCGAGCTCGTCGACGCCGAACAGGGTACGGCACGACGAAAGCCGCACACCGCAATCGGCCGCGTCTGTCCATGGCCGGGCCGTCCAGCCATCCACCCATTGCAGATGCCGGTGGTCGACGGTGGTGGCGTACAGGCCAGCAGCGTGAACGATCCGTTCCCCGGTCTCCCGCTCGATCGCCCGGATCACACGACGCCCGTACACGGTGATCGCCACAGTCAGCCCCTCAACCCCGCCGCCACAGCCGGGGCATCATGTCCCCGGCTCTGCGCTCATTATCTGCGTCGGGGTACGCCGGTGGGCGTCGTCGTGTTTTCCTGGGATGCAAGCCAGATAGCCGCACGCGACGCAGTGTTCTATGGCGACACCGGACAGGCCATAGGGCAGCACTACGTAGCCAGCGCCGCGGTAGTGAAGCAGCGGGCCGGGGCATGATGCCGGTGGCGGCGAAGGGCCTGACTCCATGGGGGGGTTAGCGGCCCCACGGCAGCAGGTTGGTCTGCGCCATCTGCTGCACCCCGGCCATCGACGTCGACCCGGGCGACGGGATCGGCAGCAGCCCGTACGCCAGGTACACGGATGCGTCAAGGTTGCCGGGAGACAGCGGGTCGGTTGGCTGCCAGGTCGCCCACTGACGCTCAAGGTCGACGTGTAGGCCGCGGAGCCGGACCCTGTCGAGGATCATCTGCTGGGCGATCGGCTCCGCGCGTAGCAGCTTGCCCTGCTTGGCGTGCACCCACTTCATCTGCGGCGGCAGCTTGTCGGCCGGGATCCTGCCTTCCTTGACCAGCGCTTCCCACGCCGAGCGGATGACCAGCAGCACCATGTCCCCGCCGTAGTTCTTCTCGTAGATCAAGATCGCGGCGTTCGTTTCGTGGGCGAGCAGGCACGCCTGCCTCGACCAGTCCGCGGACGACATCACCCCGGACCGGTCATGGGTGATCCACAGCCGTCCGTCGTCACCCAGAAAGCCGCCCACAATGCCGGCGGCGTCCCGGCCACCGCCGGACGGGTCCACCGCCACCGCGATCTTCTGCGGCACCACCGGCGTCTTCGTGTCCCGCAACGCCCGCAGCAGCTCGTCGGTGACCAGCGCGCCCTCGGTCGGCTGCGGGTCGCCCTGGGCCAGGGAATGCCAGTCCCGCACGATCGACGTCCGTTTCATGTCCGCCCACCAGGCCGACAGTCGTGCCCGGTCCCGGGTGGGGATCTTCGGATGGGTCAGCGGCTCCCCCGGCTCACGGCCGAGCGGGTCCTTCCCGAACTTCGGGTCCGCGACCGCCGGCAGATGCACCACCTTCCACCGGCCGCCTTCCTCCAGTCGGCCCTCCTCTTCCAGCCGCTGCCCAGCAAAGTCCTTTTCGTGCCATCTCGTCTGAATAGCCACTACGGCACCCATATCGGGCTGAAGCCGCTTCGACGCGGTCGACGACCACCAGTCGTGCACCAACTTCCGCATCCGCGGGGACTCAGCCTCCGCACGGTCCTTATGTGGATCGTCCACGATTATGCAGTTGTGGACGAGTACCGCACCCGCAAAGAAGTTGTTCGGGCCCGCCACTTGGAGGTCATAGACGCGGACGCGGTCACCGCATACTGGTCTAACCAGGGCCACGGTGTCGAAGCCGACTTGTGATGCGTGGCGTGGCAGGCCGGAATGCGTAGGAACGTCTTCCCGCATTGGCTGCACCTGCACTGAGCCAACGTCCATCGAGTAGAGGTTGTCACCAGGTCGAAGGTCGGCGGCTGCCATGTATCCACGGCCGGGGACATAGAACCGGTGATCAGGGGTGCAGCGAATAGTCCGTCCTCGACGAGTGACGACATCAACAACATGCCTCTCATTTACGCTGGTGGCGACAACTGGTGCCCAGACCGGTCCCCCCCCTGCGTGGTCGTAAGCAAGTACGTCGGCTGTACAGCCCGACTCCACGTAAGCACCGATCGGCAACTCACCAAATGGCGTTCGAACGCTTGTAGTAAAACCCAGACAGTTGGCCGGGAAGCCCGATAGCGCTCCGCCGACACCAACCGCACGTAAATGTCCACCGGTAGTGAGTGTCCAGTCGTCGGATGCCCCCGACCCGGGCCTGACCGCCAGCCCGTACTCGGCGCCGAACTCGTCGATGTGTTCCCGTACGCCTTTGGACCGGTCGATGGCCAGGTCGGCGCCGTAGGAGGCGATGACGATGTCGTCCCCGGGCCGGTTCGCGAACCACCAGAATGGACCCCACTCGGCCACCAAGGAACTCTTACCCACCTGAGGTGGTGTGATCACAAGCAGCCGGTCGTACAGGCCCGCGAGCACATCGGCCATCGCGTCGCCGATCACCCGCAGATGCGGCCGCATCCGGTACGTCGCATCCAGACCGCGGGCCATCGTCGCCGGATCCCGCTTCAGGTCAGGAGCAAGCGCCCGCCTCGCCGCAGCCAACTGCCCGAACGCACCAACCTCATCCTCCCGGGCGGTCGTCGTCATCGTCGCTCACCCCGGACGCGGCCTCCACTCGCCGACGTACCGCCGACACCATCTCCGCGATCACCAGCCGCCGCCGCTGCGAATCCATCGACGTGAACTCCGCCAGCTGCACCTGCAGCGGGTCACCGCCCGGGCCGGACACCTCATGCCGGGTGGGTTCGCCGAGCGCGTCCCGTTCGATCCTGACCGCCACCTCCAGCAGCCGGGTCGCCTCCGCCACAGTCAGCTTCTTCGGGTCGATGTCCAGCAGCCGTTGGGTGATCTTCTGTTGGGCGACCTGCGCGATACCGAGATGACGTTCGGTGGCGCGGCGCCGGCGGCGAGACATGTCCGCCCGCCACTTGCGGTCCTGTTCGACGTCCCAGGACGCGGCCCGGTCTACCCAGCGGTGGGTTGATGACCAGCGACTTACCAGCGCGCCACTCTTACCTAACGCCTCAGCTACCTTCCGTTGGCTGCGTTCGCCGGGTTCCATGTCCCGGTAGAGGACGAACGCCTCGAAGGCGCGGTGCCCTTCGGCCGGCTGCCGTTCCCACGGGTGCCGGTCATCGGTGGGCAGGTCAGGTTGGGTCATTCGGTCACAGCCTCGGCGGCGGCCTGTTCAACTTCGCGGCGGGCCAGGTCGGTGAGGACAGCGACGATCGTGGCGATGTTCTGGATGTTGCGGGTGAGCCCGAACCGGTAGGCGGCAGCGACGAAGTCTGCGTACTGGGTGGCGGGCGCGACGCCGATCAGGTCGGACTGCTTGTCGATGACCTCGAGCGCATGAGTGAAGTCGGCGAGCTGATGGGGCAGGAACACGAGGGTGACAAGGCGCCAGTCGAACTCGCCGTGTGGGATGGCGAGGGTGGTGTCGTCGCGGTCGACGGTGGGCAGGAAGTCTTCGGGCAGCCCGGTGGCGAGCAGATCATCCACGTTGTCGATCATGGCGACGAGTTGGCGGAGGACGTCCTCGTCTGGTGAGCCGTGCAGCTCGTTGTGGGCGATCTGTTTCGCAACGATCTCGGAGCGGCGCATCGGGCGGGTGTCGACAAGCGCGGGGATGGCGGTCAGGCCGGCGGCGCGGGCGGCGCGGGCCCGGTGGTGGCCGGACACGATTTCGATGGGGCCGTCGCCGTCTGGTTGGGCGCAGTAGGGAAGGGACTCGACCTGGCCGCGTTGCCGGATGTTCTCGGTGAGCCGTTCGAAGTGGCGGGGTTGCATAACCTGGGCGTTGACGTCCTGCTCGCGGAGCGCGGAGATGTCGACGAACTGCACGTACAGGTCGTCGGCTATCTGCCACCGTTCCGGTTGCGCCACTTCTTCTCCTTCGCCACGAAGTCGGCCAGGACCTCGGCGACGGTCTTGTCGGTCCATGGGGCTTCGTAGATCAGTTTGAACCCGTCGGGGTGGGCATCGCGGCTGGTCAATTTCATGAGGCCGCGGAGGCCTTTGGCCTCCGGATGCCGGGTCGTTTCGACGGTGATGACGCCTTCGGAGACGCTGAGGTACAGAGTGGCGGCGGTGTTCCACACCGCGGTGAGAGCTGTGTCGCGTCGCAGCGCGATCGCGGTGATCAGGCGGGTGAGCCGAAGCTGGCGGTGGGGGGCGCCGAACGCGAAGCTCAGCACCATGTGGTTGACCCACTTGGTGGTGTGCGGGCGTTTGCGTTTCATCGGGTCGATGGAGTAGCAGATGATCCCGCCGACGTGGCCGTCGATCAGCACCAACAGCGGGTAGTTGCCGCTGGGACGGCCGGCGGCGAGACGGTGCATCCACAGGTCCCGGTAGTAGTCGACAACGGCCTGCCTGACGGGCCGCAGCTCGATCCGGGAGTCCTGGCTCACCTGGTGGGTGTAGGGCAGCACCGGGAGGTCCGCGGCGGCGGTGATGACGGCGCTGCGTGGGGACACCCGCGGCCCGCCGGTGATGGCGAAGACCTCATCCGGCCGGTTGGACACCACGTAGGCGGTACGGCCCGGGCCGATCGGGTGGGCGAACACCGGACGAGGGTAGGCAGCCTTACCGGTCTCATCCTCCTGCAGGAACAGCAGCAGCGCCTTCCGGTCAGCCATCAGATCGGCGAGGCGCTGCATGTCCACCTCAGGGTCGAAGACGGCGTACGGCGGCTCCCTCCAGGTAAGCCGGCCGTCGGTGTCGAAGAACTTCTCGTAGCCGGCCCGGTACGTCGGCGGGTCCACAGCAATGACCGTATGAGGGTCGTCGGCGACCTGGACGATATGGTCCCACATGCACATCGGCTGGTACCGCAGGCCGCTCAGGCGGGCGACGAGACCGGTCAGACTGTCCCGGATGGCGGCCTGGTGCAGTTCGGGACGCTGTTCGAGGTCGGTGACCAGGTTGGCCCAGTAGTCGACCTTCGCTTTGGCTTGGGTGCGGGCCAGCAACTGCACGTACAGCAGCCAGGCGGCCTGGTCGACGACGTTGCCGGGTGGGAGGTTGACGGGATCACCGTCGAGGTGGACACCGAGCCGGCCCAGGTCACCACCGGCGATACAGGTACCGACGATCGACGAGTACAAGGTGACGTCGGAGGTTTCCATGCACCCGGGTGGGATACCGGCGTTGGCTGCGACGAGCGCGACCGCGTACGAGCCGACCCCGACCTCGACGTAGCGGCTGTAGCCGCGGGCCGGGAGGGCGGCGAACACCTTCCGGTAGAAGGCCCGGTCCTGGGCGGCGGAGTTCCCGACGAACAGCACGCCAGGTGCTGCGAAGCCAGGCACCGCACCCCCTCCCCCGGCCTGTTGGACCGCAGGGGAGGACTCGAACCTCCGGCCTCCGCCTACGAAGGGCGGTGCTCTGATCCCCTGAGCTACCTGCGGGCTGGGATCGTCAGAATAGAGTGTGCTCCGGCGGGATCGACGGCGGCTGATCGCCCGGGTTGCGGGGGTCGATCTCCGGGATGTGCCAGCCGTACCGGGCGGTGAACCATTCGGCGGCCCACCGGCGGTGGCACGCCTCGCCGGCGTTGACGTTCTCGTAGCACAGCAGCACAGCCCGCTGGCCGGGGTACTGGGCGGCGATGGCCCGGAGCTGGGTGAGGATCTCGCCGGCGTGGGCGTCCAGCCGCCGGTTGTACACCAACTGCTCCACCTTCACGTCGTCGATTCCCTTGTACGGCGGCTTGAACAGTTCGTACGGGGCCAGCGCGAGCACCTGCGCGTAGCTGTGCCGGAATCCGCGGGGTGCCCCGACGGTGATCCGGACCGGTACTCCCCAGGCGGGGTTGAACCCGGCGTAGCGGCTGGTCGCCAGCTCCATCGGCTGGTCCGGGGCTGCGGCTAGGCGGGTCGTGTCGACAGCGGCCGGGAGGGTCAGGTCATCCCGCAGCGCGGTGGCGGCTGTGGCGGCGCGGGCGGGCCGGTCGGCGCCTGGGTCCGGGTCGGTTTGGTCGATGTCGAACACCCGCGCCCGGGTCACGCCCGGCGCCCGTTCGGGCAGGACGATGCCGTGCTCGCCGTGGCGGACCCTCCGGCCGTCCCGCAGCCACGCCACGAACGGGCGGACGTCGGTGGCATCCGGCCGCTGGGCGAGGACGGCGAGCGCGTCCACAAGGGTGAGCCGCGGGAACCGGGCCTGGACAGCCGCGAGCTCGGCGCCGGTCAACGCCCCGGCCAACGCCTGCAACTCGGCCGGGTCGGCGGGATTGGCCGCCAGGGTCATCTGTGTAGTCATGCGCCTGCCCCTTTCAGATCAGATCGAGTTCGACACCGGTGCCGTTGTACTCCGGATCCCAGTCGGCGGCTGCGGCGAGCGCGTCACACACGGCCGAATCCTTGTCCCATTCGTCGCCTGACCAGGAGTCCCACAGCCCGACACCGCGAGTGTCGTAGATGGCTATGACGGTGGCGGCGGTCACGCCGTCGCTGCCGGTGTCGACGTCGTAGATGAGCTTCGCCGCGCCGGGGAACGCGCGGACGGTCAGGATCGCCGCCTCGGTTACGAACAGTTCGGCGACATCGGAGCGTGCCTGCTGTGCCTTGGTCATCGCCTGACTGCGGGCGGTCAGCCTTCCATCGTCGTCGAGCTTGCGGTACTCGACCGGCCTACGTACGGCGCGGATGTCATCGAGTAGGCCGGCAGCCCACCGCTCCAGGTCGTCGAGCGACCCCTCAACGACGAGCGCCAGCGCGTCCAACTCTCCGAACACGGCGGCGTAGCCGTCGATGGTGTCCTCGCCGACCACACTGCCGGGGCCGACAACCTCGGTGCCGCCCGCGGTGGTGGTGAACTCGTAGTTAGTGCCCATGGCGTGTGTCCTTCCTGGTACAGGGGGTGGTCATGCTGCGGTCGGACCCTCTGAGTTGATCGGATCCGTTTGCGAGATGTCGAACACTGGGACGAGCTTGAAAAACCGGTGGACCTTCTCCTCGCCGGTCTCGGTTTGCCCGTCGGCGCCGGTTTCGGTGTACTGCCCGGCCGGGGCGAGGATCCCGATGCGGCTGTGCTCACCCTTGCGAACGTGCCGGCCGTGTGCCTTCCACTCGCGGTAGCCGTGGACCACGGTCGCCTCCGGCATCTGCATGACGATCAGCATCGCGTTACGGGGGCTGTAGTTGTCGAACCGTGCCTCGTAGACGGCGACCTCGGCGGGGTCGAGGGAGTCCCGGAACGCGGCCAGCCTGGCGGCGAGCGCCTTCACCTCGGCGTGGCGTTCCTCGCGGGTGACCCGCGGGCGGGACTTGGTGGCGGTTCTCATCAGGTCAACCTCCCTATCTCCATACCATCATCATAGCATATGGGCCCTTGGGTGGCCAGTGTTTGCCCTGCTCAGGAGCTAGTTGGTGTGGGCGCGTAGCCAGCCGGCCGCGGCCGGCAGGACCACCACGTGGGTGACGTCGGCCATAGTGGCCAGCTGCCAGTCCTCACCGGTCGGGGTGTCGAGGAGCAGCAACGCCAGGGTGGCGGGGACGTTGAGCCGACCAACCGCGGCGGCGGTGGTCAGCGCGGCCCGGTCGATCAGAACCAGCTCGTCCATGTCCAGCGCGCCGGCCGCGGCGGCCTGCCCGAGCCGTTCGAACCGCTGCGGGGTCAGGTCGGCGGTGTGGACCGCGTCGACCATGGCCGGGTCGGTGGTGATGAGGATCATCGGGGGCCCCTTTCAGGCGGCTTGGGTTTCGCGGGTTTGGTGGCGCAGCTCGCGGGCCTCGTCTTCGGCGGCGACGCTGGCCGGGGTCCAGTGCAGGTCCGGCCGGGTGCACTCACCGCCGGCCAACTCCCAGCCGCACACGCGGCAGGTCGGCCGGAACGGGCGCTGGGGGCGGGGGCCGGTCCACGGCTGGTGGGACACCAGGCCGGTCTTGCGGGCCACCAGCGCGTTCTCCGCGTCGACGTAGTCGGCGAACACGCCGACAACCGCGGGGGTGATGCGGGAGGCGGCTTCGGCGTGCCACATGCCGTCGCGCATGAACACCGTGCCTTGGAAGGTCGGGTTCTTCTGCCGGTGGCTGCGCAGGACGGTGATCTCAAAGAACATCGCGGTCCCGGTGTCGAGGACGGTGCGGGAGACAACCGCGGTGCCGCGCTCGGTGTAGGTCCGGGTGGTGGGGAGGGGGATGATGTTCTTTCTCATACCTTCATCATAGCAGATTAGCCGGCTGGACACCATGGGAGACGCAGGGAAACGACTGGCCAGAACCAGTTCCGGAGGCCGTCACGCCGCGGCGGCGACGTCCACGATCAGGCGGGCGCCGGATGGCCGGCTGAAGAACCCGAACAGCGGGTCGTCGTCCGACGGCCTCACCGTCGCGGTGAACGTCACCCGCTCGCCGCGCAGCCGGTGCACGGCCAGGTAGCTCTCGCCGTGGGCGAACCGGTCGGAGCGGCTCGCGTCCGGCACCGCGTCAAGCAGTCCGGCCGGGATGGTGCCCCACACCTTCCAGCCGGCGTCGGTGACGACCAGCATCTTGAACGCCACCCGGTTGTAGCCGTACCCGTCGGTCTCGCGGGTCGACACAACCGTGCCGGTGACCTCGACACGGCCGTCGGGCACCCGAACCCCGGAGGCGGCCAGCGCGGCGGTGGCGGCCAGGCGCTGCGCTTCGGCGTCCTCGCGGGTGAACTCCCGGTCGATGCTGTCGACCGCGGCCTCGACCTGCCGCGGCGACATCTCGCCGCGGTTCAGCGCGGACCGCATGTCCGACAGGAACCCGGAGTGCAGGCAGCCCAGGTTGCCGAGGTAGGTCAGCCACACCAACGTCGGGTGCTCCTCGATCAGGGCGTCCCGGCGCCGCTGGGCGGCGGTGCGGGCGTCGGCTTCCTTCTGCTCCCGACGGGCGACGGTCTTGGCGTGGACGGTGTGCCGCTTGGCCCGTGCCGCCTTCGCCTTGTCAACCTCCCACACCGGGACAAGCTCGATGTTCAGGAACCAGCGTCCGTGGTTCGTTCCGCCGCACCCGCAGTAGCAGTAGGGGCCGATGGCCGACATGCAACTTCCGTCACACGGCTGGTCGGACCGGTTGCCGTACACCAGCTTCAGCGTGATCGCCGCGCCGCAGCCCTGGCAGGTGGACCGGGTGTCGGCGGCGACCCCGTCAACGGCGTTGCCGGCGCCGCAGTTGCCGCAGCCGCCGATCGCGCGGCCGGTGGAGGTAGCAGTCGAGCGCATCGGGGTTCACACCTTCCGGGGGTGCCCGCTGGTGCGGATGGGGTAGAGGTTCAGGCGCCTCTGCCGCAGGTCGACCATCTCGGCCAACTCGGCGGCGGAGAAGATCCGCAGGTATTGGCGGACGGCGTAGTCCCGGTCGGTTTCGCCGGTGCGGACGGCGTAGTCGCCGTTGGCCAGCCAGTCGGCCATTGCCTTCTTCGTCATCCTGCCTGCATCCATCTTTCTCATACCATCATCATAGCATACTGGTAGCCCGGGCAAGAAGGGATTGATCTGCAGCCCATCACGACACCAAGGCCAAACCGGTGGGCTCGATTTCGACGCCAGTGATGGTTTCGACAATCGCGGCGCCCAGATCCCGCGACGAGCAAGGGGTTACCGCATTGCCGAGCATCTTCATCGCGTTCTTTGAGCTGGTCTTCGGCAGCCAGGCGAACCAGTCCGGGAAGTCCATGCCCTTCTGGACCTCGCGGCGCACCAGCATCCGCAGCGTGCACCGGTCGACGTCTTCGTCGGTGACCAGCACCGCGTCGCCCTCCACTGTGGTCTGCGCCGGCAGCGGCTCGGTCAGAGGCCGCAGGAGGCCCGTGTCGTAGTTGTACTGGCAGGCGTCCCCGAACTGGACCACGGACTGGTGGCCTTTGGTGGTCAGCGTCCGCATCGGCTCACGCATCGGCGTGGACATCGAGGCGCCGCCGGAGGCGTCGTTGTTGTTGCGCATCAGGATCGCGTTGTGGTGCCCGCCGGCCGCCACGGTGACCAGGGTGTGCGTGTCGACCGGCCGGGCCACCCCGTTGTTACGCAGCGGCAGAACCAGCGCGTCCTGGTGCCGGCCGGTCAACGCCCGCAGCGGCTCCCCTTCGGCGGGTCGGGCCCGCTGCCCGTCGCGGGACTCCACCGGCACGATCAGTGGATTCACGAGGGCATGCCCGGACCCGTCGGCGACCACCGTGGCGAACGGGTCGGCCAGGTCGACCGTGCGGGGCCTTCCCGAGCGCAGCACCGTCAGGAACGGCGGTACCACCACCGCGTCGTTGTCGCGGGCGGTGCGGGTAGGCATCGGCCACCCCGTCGACGACGCGTCATCGCGCCATGTGCCGCCAGTGGGCACCAGTAGCGGGTGCGAAGCTGGGGCCTTCGCCGCGGTGGTGTGCTGGGTGGTCAGCGGCATGTCGACCGGCCGGGTGCGTACCCCTGGACGGCGTTCGAACGTGTGCCCGGCCACCTCGGCGACGATCGGTCGGCCGTAGCGGGCCAGGCCGGCCCGGATCCGCTCCCGTGTCGCGGCAACGATCCGCTTGTCCGGACCGGACGTCGCGGTCCGCTCGCCGATCGGCTTACCCGGGTAGATGGACAGGTCTACCGCGGCCAGCGCGGGCAGCACGTACGGGTGCACCATCGTTTGGCGGCATGCCATCTTGGGGCAGCGGTAGACGTACTGGGCCCGGCGGCCGTAGCGCATCGGCCGGCGCCTACCGGGCTTCGCGGTGAAGACCGCGCGGACGACGTCGCCGCAGGACGGGCACCAGCCGGCCGGGCGCAGCCACTTGTCCCAGTTCGGCTCCGGATAGCGCTCTTGCCAGAACACCACGAACACCCGGTCGCGTAGCTGACAGGCGGGGTCGCCGAGCAGAGACGCGAACGCCGAGTTCAGCGTAACGATCTTGTGCTTGTATCCCTCGACGTGGAACTCCCGCAGCCACGAATCCAGGTTCACCCACTTCAGGATGTCCGGGACGTTCTCGACGATGACCGCCTTGTATCGGTGGTACCGGGTGAACTTCAGAACGTCCCGCATCAGCATCCGGGAACGGACCTTCGCCTCTTCGGCAAGCAGGTCGTCTGGGTCCTCGTCGTCGCCAACCAGAAGCCCCAGCTTGAGCTGCTCATGGTCGGAGTCGAAGTCGCACCTCTCACCGCGCGCCTGCGACCAGAACGTGCACGCCGGGGAGAACCAGCCGATGTCCGTGGTGGCGTACCGGCGCGGGTCCGCCTCGGACAAGTCCGCCGTGTCGTGGTCGGCGTGCGGCAGGTTCAGGTTGTGCGTGTCGATCGCCAACCGCCAGTGGTTGACTGCGGTCACCACCCGCAGCCCAGGCACCTGCTCCAGGCCGCTCGACGAGCCGCCGGCGCCGCAGAAGTAGTCCGACACGGTCAGGTCGTAGCCCATCTCGCCCCACATCGGCTTGGGTGCAGGCACGTAGCAAGCCACCATCACGAACCTCCATCAGCGTTCAAGGTGAACTCGGCCGTGCCGGCCACCACGACCCGCAGCTCGACCCGGCCGTCCGGACAGGGGCGGGCCAGCGTGTCCGCGCACCGCCACTCGGGCATCACCGAACGCCAGTCGGTCGGCCTTTCCGCCGCAAGCACCACCAGGGCGACCGCGTCCGAGTTCATGGCCCGGTCCCGCCAGCCCTCGTCCCGGGCGAGCACCACCGTGATCGGCCACCCAGACGACGAGCGCACCTCAAGCCCGTCACCGAGGCCTTCGCCGGTCTCGACACGTCGGAGGATCTCCCGCGCGGTGATCGCGGTCATCACGCACCCCCAACCGCGAGCGCGTGCAGTGCAAACAACGGCGCGACCTCGCCCATCCCAGCCTTGAGCGGATCCTCGGACCGGCCAAGGTTGCCCTTTGACGCCGTTCGTATGGCAGCGAGCGCAGCCGCCTTGCGGGTGTCGAACGCCCTGCCTGGCAGGTCCGGGTGGGTGAAGAACTCCTCGCCGACCGCCGTGCGCTGGCGGTGACCGAGCCGGTGCGACGCGGCCCTACCTGCCCGCTGCTCCGCCGTGTACCGCTGGAAGCCACGCACCACCCGTGCCAGCTCTCGCTGAAGTACGTCGGCCGGCGGGATCGTCTCCCCGATCACGGCGCGCCACGGGCCGTCGAACACCCGCTGCTCGCCCGGCTGAATCAGATCGCCCGCCAACTCCACGTACGCGGCGTCCTCGGCGGCGAACGACGCCCCCCACATATCCCCCTCGTACGGGTCCAGGCCGTCGCGTTCCGCCAGTCGAACCCGTTCCTTCGCAGCAAGCAGGTCCCGCCAGTTCTCGCCGTGCTCCTTGCTGCACCGGTGCGAAAGGTCGGATTGTTCGCGGCGGTAGATCCGGTAGTGGCTGATCCAGGCGGCGTGCAATCGGGCCTTCTCTTCTGCGGTCAGCCGGCCAGCCCGATCCAGGATCGCGGCGACGGCCGGCAGGGCCAACAGCGCCGCGACCCGGGTGTTGGTAGCAGCCAGGCAGGTTTCGCAGAACGGGCGGCGGGCGCCGCGCGGCTTGCAGGTGGGACACTGGGTGGTGGCCGTTGTTTCGCTCATGGAAGTCCCTCCGTTCGGGGCTAGAAGAGGGTGGCCTGAGCCGACGAGCCGGCGGTAACCAGCTCCTGGTCGGTGCGGGCTGCCGCGGCGGCGGGCGGGTCGGTGGGCGCGTAGCGACAGCTGACCTGGTTGCCGTGGTGCATGCCCCGGCATTCCACGTTGCCGAGTTTGCGTTCCGGGTCGCTCGCCTTCCGTCGTACCTCACGCTCCAGGTCGTCGATCTCGCGGCTCCGCAGCGCCTCGTAGTGGACCTGGTCGGCGGCCTGCCCGTCGTGTACCGGACGGTCCGGGAACGCCTGCATCCACATCCGCATGTAAAGCCCGACACCGGACGTGTGGAACGGGGCCAGTTGACTGGTCTTGGCGCAGACGAGGCAGACTTCGGCGGCCGTGCCTAGGCGGGTGTCCTCGCCGGCCGCGACACGCTCCAAGATTTCTCTGGCGTGGGATCGGTAGACGAACTCGACGTTCATGCCGTCACCCGGCTTGATCAGGGTGAAGGCGTGGTAGAGGAGGTCTGCCTGGTCGGGATGGCGCCGGCACGCCTTGGCGATCTCGTCTTCGGCCCAATCCATCGCGTCGAAGACGTCCGCCAGGTCGTCCTTCAGTTGCTTGAGCAGGTCCTTGAAGTCAGTCATGGTCGGCTACTCCTGCCAGAAATCGGGGATCGATGTTGGCGTCTTCCGCGTGGGTCCGTGCCGATGGCGCTGGTTCGGGCCCCACGGTGGTCGTCAGCACGCGATCGTGGTGTGGCCGCAGTCGAGGATGTAGGTGCCGGTGGGGTCGCGGCGGGCCTCGACGATCGGGCCGAGCTTGACGACGGCCCGGTCGGGGGCGGTGACGCCGTCGAAGCCGCCGCACTCGTAGCAGGGCATCGTGTCGGGGGCGAAGGCCAGGGCGCCGCGGGCTTCCTCCTCTTGCAGGAAGGCGAGGTGAGCGGCCCAGTGTGCGGCGGTCAGCTCGGCGTCGTCCGCGTACGGGTTGTCAATGTCGTCCGCGTACGGGTTTTCGACGTCGGATGTGGTGGGGGATGATGTCTCATTTCTCATACCTTCATCATAGCATCGTGTCTCGACGGGGGCAAGTAGAGCCAGCGCGTTGGAGGTCAGAAAAGCGCTGGTCAGACGCCCCGGAAGCGGGGGGAGTTACCGGCCGAACCTGGTCGGTACGGTGGTCAGAATGCTGGTGGTGCCGACCGCGACATCAAACTCGAACGGGAACCGGTCCCGGACCAGCCGCCGGCCACGCGGCACGTCCGCCAACGCGGTCATGTGCGACACGTACGGGCCGAGCAGGAACGCGGTCCGCCGGCCGCGGCGGGCCGTCACATAGAACCGGGCGCCCGGCCGGCGGAGGATCGGCTCGAGCGGGCGCTGGTTGAACTTGCTGCGCAGGTACCGTTTCGCGGCGGCTAGGTCGGCGATGCCGGTACCCAGGTAGGTGATCCGCTCCTCGGTGAAGTCCATGACCTTCCTCCGTTTCCGGTCAGCCGGACTGGACGACTAGCCGGCAGCGGGGGCAGGCCCAGCCGTGCGCCTTGCGGCCCTCGGGAGTCCACCGCTCGTACCGCACCCACCGGTCCCAACCGGGCTGCGGGGTGCACTGGCACCAGCTGCGGGTGTCGACATTGCGGCCGTCGGCGGTGAGCCGCACCTCCAGGTCCCGGGGGCCCAGCGCGTCCAGCCACACACCGGTGCCGGGCGGGCCGGCAGCGTCCGCCCGGGCCGCCGCCTGCGGGGTCCACGCCCCGCCGGCGACGGTCAACGACCCGTCCGGGGTGTCCACGGTGGACCCCATCGGCATCGCCAGGTAGCGGCGGGCCCGCTCGACGTGTTCCGGCAGCCGGTCGGTGACGTGCACCGGGATGTTGTGCGCGCAGGCGATCGAATGCATCCGGTACGCGCCGCCGTCCCCGCGTTGAGTGGCGCACTCGACGTACAGGCTTTCCCCGCCGTCATCGTCGAAGCCGCGGTGGACGGACAGGGCCCGCCCGAACCGGTCGATCGCAGCCTGGGCGGTGGCCCGGTCCACATACTGGTGGAGTTGGCCGTCGCGGGTAGTGGACAGGCACAGGACGGTGACGTGCCGTCCGGGTTCGGTGGTCATCAGGGGCCTCCTTTCAGAGGAGCGTGTCGGGGATGAGGTTGTCGGGGGTGGCGGCGGCGGCCAGGCCGGAAGCCCGACGCAGCGTGGCGAGGGCCTTGCTGGCGGCGTCGCGTAGGTGCTGAACCCGCATCTGGTGGCCGGGCACCCCGCCGGGAGTGCCGGCGAGGACCAGCGCGAGTTCGGCCGGGTCGGCGTGCGCCAGATCGGCGAGGATCTCACCGGCGGTGGCGAGCCGGTCGATGCGGGAGGTGACCTGCCGGCGGCGGGCGACGATCTGCTCGCGGCGTTCGTCGGTCATGGTTTCGACGGCGAACAGGTCGTCCTGGGGGTTGGCCTCGACGGTGCGGCAGGCGGCAGCGAACGCCTCGGCGTCGCGGACGGTGGGGAACTCGCCGCGGACCCACTTGCGCAGGAACCGCTGCTGCGCGGCCGGTGACAGCCGGGCCACATACCAGGCGGTGCCCACCGGCAGGTGGGAGGCGTTCAACGCCTCCTGCGCCGGGCCGATCAGGTCGAGCAGGTCGATGCGGTAGCCGACATACTCGACGGACTTGCCGGACATCGCGGCGATCGCGGGCCGGTCGTAGCCGGCGGCCTCGAGCCGGGCGAACGCGTTGGCCTCTTCCATCGGGGTCATGTCGACCCGGCCCAGGTTCTCGGCGACCGCGCGGGGCAGGACATCGGCGTCGTCGATGTCGTGCAGGACGATCGCGTGTAGCTCGGTAATGCCGGCGAGTTGCGCGGCCCGCCACCTACGCTCACCGGCCACGAGCGTGAACCGGCGGGTGCCGCGATGGTACCGGACGGTAATCGACTGAAGTTGGCCGAGCTCCGCCATCGAGGCGGCCAGGTTCTGCAACTCGGCCTCGTCGAAGTGCTTGCGGGGCTGGTCGGGGTCGCGGTCGATGCGGCTGACCTCGACGAGCCGGTGGGTGACGTCGTGGTGGCTGGTGTGTGGCTCCGTCTCTGTCCGGATGATGGTCCCTGTTCTCATACCATCATCATAGCACATTGGCCTGCTGGACGACATGTGTGAGCAGCGAAAAGGCCGGCCCACCAGCACCGGGACCGGCCCTCTACACGGGGGGGGCGGAAGACAGCTACCGTCGTCGCCGTAGGTTCCGCACATAACTCGCCGACACCCCGAACTCGGCGACCAGTCCCGTCACCGGCTCCCCGGCCCGCACCCGCCGCGTCAGCTCCGCGCGCTGCTCCGGTGACAGACGTGCCCGGGACCGCGGCGGCACCGGCGCCGCCTCCACCCCGCCCGCGGTCTCCCGGAGCAGCGGCTTGAACTTGTTGACCACGTTCGTGTTGAAATGCTGACCCATTGCCTCCGCGATCAGCTGCCACGTCACGTCCGCGGCGCGGGCCGCAGCCACCGCCTTCACCTTCGCCAGATCGCCCCGCTCAACCACCCGCCGCCGGGTGGCCGACGCCTTCCGCAGCCGCCGGACCGCCGCCGCCCGGCTGTCCGGATCGCCTGTCCCGGCCGGCGGGAACGGCCCGTACTGGCGGGACACGGCCGGCTGCACCCGGCCGAGCGCGTCGGCGATCTCCTGGACGGTCAGGCCCGCCGCCCGGCCGGCGTAGACTGCGGCCTTCTCCTCGGCCGAGACGGCGGCCAGCTGCGTCTCGTACCGTTCGTGGACGGTACGGACGGCGCGTAGCGCAGCCACAGACCCCAGGTTCATACCATCATCATCGCACGGCGTGAGGTGTGTCCACAACCCGCCGCCGCACCCCCGCGGATTCAGCCGGCGCCGCGGGAAGCCCCGTTACCGCCCGACCCCTCCGGCACCATCGCCCGCAACCGGTCCATCGACATGTACGGGTCGTGGATCATCGCGGCGAGCCGGGTCAACGTCCGGTCCAGATGCCCGGCCTTACGCTCGAGCATGTCCGCCTCACGCCGCACCGCGGCAAGTTCGACACGGACCTCCCGCAGCTCCCGTTTCAGCGGCTCCACCAGATCGGCGGCCCCACCGATCAGAACCTTCGCCGCGTCGGCGACGGTTTCGTCCGCCCCGGCCTTGATAGACGTGGCCTCGGCGAGAATCTTGCGGCGGGTGGCGCCCAACGTGAGCAGCGCATACAAGCCGCCGCCACCGCCCAACAGGGTAAGCACACCCATCGCGATCGTCAACCACCACGCGCCGCCGTTCACTTGCGGCGCCGTTCCACGCGCAGGTGCCGGCTGATCTGCGCCGCGCGCAGGTGGGCGGCCACCCCGAAACCGGCCACCATGGCCGCGGACAGCCAGCCCGCAGACCGGGCGGTGGACAAGGCGTACAGGTAGGCACCCGCCCCGACCGGGATCAACGCGGCCCGGACAATCAGCACCGCGGTGATGGCGTCCCGCCACCACGCCCCGACGATCCCCACTGTGCCGCCGGCCACGAGCAGCCCGTACCACAACCAGGTCAGCCAGCCGGGCGACCCAACAGGGACGTCGGCGCCGCCGGCCACCAGCCCGGACAGGCCCGACGTGACAGCCAACGCGAGGAGGTACACCTCCAGCGGGTTACGGTCCAACGGCACCAGCACGTCACCGCGGCGCACCACTATCCCCCGCCCCCGCAACCCGCTGGTGGTCAGTTGTCGAGTGTGTCGGCGGCGACCCGGGCCGCGTCAGCCTCGGCCTGCCGGTAGGCGTCCACCTTGGCCTGCAACGCCGCGATCAACGCGGCCTGCTCGGCGTCCCGGGTGACATCCTCCGCGGCCCGCTCGTCGATGCGGGCCAGGACCGCCGCGGTGTCGATGCTGCCGCCGCCGGCGTTGACCGCCTCCGCGAGCGCCGCAACAGCAGACGTGAGGCCGTCGACCTTCCCGACGAGTTGGCGGATCGCCGCGGTCGCCCACACGGTTTTCCCGCCCGGGTCGGCTGCGGCCGGTAGGGTCTTTTCGGCGCCTGTAATAAGCGCAAGCCCAGCCTGGTAGGCGACGCCGAGGGCACCTTCCTGCCCTGTGGTGAGTGTCATGTCGTCTCCCGTGAGGATCGCGAACAGGTCGGAATGGTCGTCGTCGGCGTTCACCGTCCACAGACCGCCGTGCAGGTGCCCCAAGTGCGAGTCGTCGGAGCTGGCCGGCCGGCCCTCAAACCAGCCGACCACAGTGCGACCGTCGAAGGTGCCGAACCACTCGGCGATCTGCGGCAGCCGGCCGGCGCGCACCGCGGTGTCGAGACGCCGGCACAACGCCTGCAGCGGGGCGGCAGGCAGCTTCAGGTCAAACGCGCGGATGTGCCGCCAATTGCCGCGTCGGTCTCGCAGGTCGACAGTGCCGTAGCTGCGGTCCCTGCAATAGGCCGAGTTCAGTGCCCACTCGATAGAGCGGTGCCGGCCCTTCAGATGAGCCTCGTTGCCCTTCGTGCCGCCGTAGGTGCGGGGCACACCATAATGGGCGCACAGCCGGTCGACAAGGTTGTCGAGGCTGGCGGGCACAATCTCCCGATCCCACCAGGTTTCGGCGCGTACCTGCTCGGCTGTCGGCATGTCGGCCCTCCCCCGTGGCGGCCGCGGTCAGCCGTGATGGTAGGCCGCGGCCGACAACAATGGGCCGTGATCTATGCAGTCTCGGGGAGGCAGGACAGCGTCCGGTTGTCCAGGCGCAGGGTGTCGGGCGCCGGGCGGGACCAGTTCCACACCTCGACGCAGGACAGGAACCCGGTTGTGGCGTCCCCGCACCGTTCCTGCAGGGTCACCCGGGCACCCCAGGTGCCAGTCTGCAGACGCGGTGAGGTGAGGGCCTGGCAGCCCATCGGCGGCATCTGGATCGGGGCCGCCGAGGCGGCCACTCCGAACAGGACCGACGCGGCGGTCAACGCGGTGAGCACGGCAGCGGGAAGCAGGCGACGGAAACGGGGCATCGGAATCCTCCAAAGAGGTATCGGGGGTCGAAGGTGTGTGCGGTGCCGGGGATGTCGGATCCCCCAATGGGCCGTCATTCCTTCCTCACCGCCCACCATAGAGACCGTCCACAAAAAGGGGTCTGCGGTTACGGCCGAGCTTTCGGTTCGCGCCGCCAACGCGCCACACGGACCCCACGGTTACATCTGATCGTCACGGTCTAGGTCCACACCGAGACGGCGGGCAAGCGCCCGCTTCGCCCGCTCGGCCAGCCACCGGGCCGCCCAGAACAGCACGCCGGTCACCGTGAAAAGGCCGACGCAGGCGAGCGAGGCCACGACGATCCCTTCCGTTTCGGTCATGGCCCCTGGTACTCCTACGTTCCGAAGGTGATCAGGTTGTAGCCGATCTGCCAGAGCACCGCCACGGTGACCCAGGCGCACATCATCCACAACCCGAGCAGGACCACCGCCGTAATCCGATCAGCTGAGGATGCCCGCCGGTACCAGTTGAAGAAGTCGCCGATCACTGTCACACCTCCCAGTCGTACATCGAGTTCATGTGCTCCTCGACCGTCCATTTGTCGGGGAGCGCGAAGATCTCAGCCATCCGGTGCCCACTCCTTCTTGGCGCGCTCAGCCATCCCGGTCTTCCTTCAGGCACTCAACCGGTGACACTGGAGCGAGCATCTCCAGCACCTCACGGGCGAGGGCGTACTTCCGCCGCAACCGGGCTGCGGTTGCATCATCCAGCAGCGCCAGCCGGCTCTCATCGCTGTTCGTCGCGTTGTCCGCCAGCTTGACCAGTCTGCCGATGGAGTCGGCTGCGGCTCTGCGGATCAGGTCGTCGTACGGCTCGCCTTCGCGTCGCGTCACCGAGTCGACAGCTGCGACCACCTCGGGCGGAAAGCCCATCTCAACGAGCCGGTACAACGTGATCGGAGTGTCCTCAACGACATCATGGAGCCAGCCGGCCATCACAGCGATGTCACCGTGCGGCGCCAACAGCTCAGCAACGGAGCGAACATGCTCAATGTAAGGGCGGCCCGCCTTGTCGACTTGATCGCGATGTGCAGCGACCGCTAGTACACGAGCATCCTCCACGGTTCTCGTCACCGCTCCTCCTTCAGGTGATCCGCGCCATGGACGGTGATCGTCTCCGGGTCGACGTCGAACTGGCCGTGGTCACGCCGGCCGAGGACGGTCACCTTGCTTCCACCGGACTGGCCTTCGCACTGCGCGACCAGCCACCGCAGATCGTCGAGCGTGATCGGGCCGGTCACCGTCACCT
>Ga0075420_100000071_pt1 | contig 58753 bp, 40 predicted proteins | sample SoiMetdeltSBSDD4_FD_75296 | JGI IMG/M metagenome (GOLD analysis project Ga0075420, IMG submission 75296) | Bulk soil microbial communities from a Populus tree surrounding site in Tennessee, USA - Soil MetaG P. deltoides SBSDD4 | ecosystem: Environmental > Terrestrial > Soil > Tree plantation...
AGTTGATGATCGGCTGCGCGACGATCACGCCGCCGAACAGAAGCCATGCCAGCAGGAGCGTCCAGATCACGTTGATGCCTTGCGCGCCGAGGAAGGCGAGCGCCGGCCTGCCCTGCTCGTAGGTCGCAAGCTCGATGAAGCGGGTCTCGAGCCCGATGCAGACGAACGCCACCGCGAACCACCAGGTGCGGATCTCGCCGAGCGCGCCACGCGTGCCGGCGACCAGTTCCGGCGACAGCGCGAACGAGAACACGGCCGACGCGGCGACGAAGCCGATCACGAATTTCGGGAAGCGCTCCCAGATCACGCCCGCGCTCGGCCGCTCGCCGGTCTCTTTGCCCGCGCGCAGCGACCACCAGATCGCCAGGGCGAAGGCGGCGACGCCGATCAGCGCATTCTGCGAGAACTTGACGATCACGCCGGTCTTCATCGCCGCGTCCGAGATCAGCGCGCCGGCCGCAACCACCGAGGCCGAGGTGTCGAGCGTGCCGCCGAGCCACGCGCCGGCGACGAGATCGTCCATGCCGGTCGCCTTGGCGATCCACGGCATCACGATCATCATCGGCACCGCGACGATCAGCACCAGCGAGGTGACGTAGGAGAGATTCTTCTTGTCGCCCTGGATCGCGCCGCAGGCCGCGATCGCCGCCGACACGCCGCAGATCGACACCGCGGTCGAGAGCATGGCGGCGAAATCGTCGTCGACGCGCAGCTTCCGCGCCAGCCAGAAGCAGGAGTACCAGACCACGAACACCACCAGCAGCGCCTGCGTGATGCCGAGCGCGCCGGCCTGCAGCACCTCATGGAACAGCAGGCTGGCGCCGAGGATGACCAGGCCGGTCTTGACGAAGAATTCGGTCTGCACCGCGGGCTTGAGCCACGCCGGCGTGCCGATGGTGTTGCTGACCAGCAGCCCGAGCAGCAGCGCGAAGATCACGTATTCGATGCCGAAGTTCACGAACACGCCATTGCCGGCGAGGAAGCGCGCGGACCAGGCGAGCGCGAAGATGACCGGCAGGCCGACCAGGAACGGCGCCACGCGCCATCCGATCAGCGCGACGCCGATTGCGCTCACCACCAAAAATCCAAGCCCGACATAGAGCACCTTGATCAGGTTGCCGCTCTCGAACACGCGCTCGGGCGTCGCGGCGGCGTGGCCGCGGATCTCCGTCGCCAGCGCCCCCGCGACCGTGCGCGGACCGAGCGAGGCCATCTTCGCCGCCGACGCGTCGATCGCCTTGCGGTCGCCGCTCGCCAGCGCGCTGCGGAGGTTCGTGGTGAGCGCCAGCACATTCGGCTGCTGCCGGCTCTCCGCGTCGCGGTCGATCTGATCGAGCGCCGCGGTCCAGCCAGGCGTCAGCGACGTGATCTGGCTGTCGGTGGTCCAGCGGAAGTTCGGCACGACGTTGCGCAGGTCGAACAGCTTGAACTGAAACAGCACCAGCACCGAGATGATGACCAGGAAGCCGAGCACGACGGCGATCCAATCCTCGGTGCGCCACGTTCGCGTGATCGGGGCCGCGACGGTGGCGGCCGGAACGGTGCTGATGGTTGCCTGATCTGACATGACGCCCTCGCTATAGAGAGGCGTTGATATAGAATATATTGCTATTTCAAGACAATATCGGCCGGATAGAAAGCAATTCATTTCTCCTTTTGCCCAAATTCCCAGTGAGAATGCTGTCTCGGCCGGGCACGCTGGAGAATGCCCCGCCGCGCCGCGACCCCCACGGTTTCGGCCGGCCGCCGCCCGCATGCGCGCGACGCCCCTTGGACGCGACGCCACCTGCGGCACCGCCTCACATTTCCGCCGCACGATCCATGCTATCGATGGCGCCCCAACCCCCATATTGTCTGCATCCGTCATGCGTCGATCCGTCATGCGTCTTGCCGCCCTGGTTGCTGCGCTTGGCCTCATGGCCCTGCTGCTTCCGCTCGTCGCGGACACGTCCGCGTTGGCGCAAGCGCCGGGCGCGAAGCCGCGCATCGAGTGGGAGGTGAAGAACCGCTTTCGCCTGTTCCGCAGCGAGGCCGACTTCCAGCGTCACGTCGCGTCCTGGCGCAACGACGGCGTGCTCGGATCCGAGCAGCGGCTCGCGGTCGAAAGCGACGGCCGCGGCTGGGCGCGCGACACGGTCGAGCGCCTGTGCGTCGATCGCGCCGGCCGGCTGATGGACGTCTGCGAGCGCGACGGCGCGCGCGAGGTCTATCTGTCGCCCGCCGACCATCGCGTCGGCGTGGTCCTCGCCGCGGCGCCGGCCGACGCCGTCAATTGCGTGTGGACGTTCGAAGACGGCGCGAGCGAGCCGCGGCAGTTCACCGGCTCCTGCGATGAGGAAATGCGGCTGCGCGTCGTGCACGGCCGCCCGACCACCGCAACCGTCGACATCGTGCTGCCCGACGGCACCGCCCAGCGCGTGGTCGGCGAAATCCAGGTGCGCGACCTGCTGATCGCCGGCCTCGGCGACTCGATCGCCGCCGGGGAAGGCAATCCCGACCGCCCGGTGCGCCTCTCCGACGAAGGCTTCTGCTTCCGCCGCTTCCTCGGCATCGAGACCAGCGAGTACTACCGGCCGGGCCGCGCCGGCTACAACGGCAACCGCTCCTGCGTGACCGAAGGATCGGACCCGCACGCCGACGCCTGGGCACGCCAGAGCGCGCGCTGGCATTCGGGCCCGTGCCATCGCTCGCTGTACGGCTACCAGATGCGCGCCGCGCTCGGCCTCGCGATCGAGAATCCGCGCGTCGCCGTCACCTTCATTCCGCTGGCCTGCTCGGGCGCGACCATCGCGGCCGGCTTCCTCGGCTCGCAGCGTATCACCGAATGTCCGAGCCCGGGCACCAACACCTCCTGTTCGAGCACGTCACGCGCACAGATCGCCGGGCTGACCGAAGCGCTTGCGATCGCGCGCAAGCACCGGGCCGACCGCGCGCTCGATCTCGTGCTGCTGACCATCGGCGCGAACGATATCCAGTTCGCCGGGCTGGTCGCCGACGTCATCATCGAGTCACGCACCGAACGGCTGCTGTTCGGCCGCAGCGGCCACATGGCGACGGTGCCGGACTCGCAACGCATCCTCGACAACAACCTGCCGAACGACTTCTTGAAGCTGCGCGCCGCGCTCAAGCCGCTGGTCGGCGGCGACCTCGCGCGTGTCGTGTTCGTTTCCTACGGCCACCCCGCGCTGGCCGCGCCGGGTACGCCCTGCCCCGGCGGGCGCAGCGGCTTCGACGTGCATCCGGCTTTCGGCGTCAACCAGCAGCGGCTGCAGAGCGTGGCGCAATTCGTGTCCAATGAATTCCTGCCGAAGATCCGCGCCATCGCGCTGTGTGACGGCAAGCTCTGCCGCGATCCGCGCACCGAGCGCATGACCTTCGTCGACGCCCATCAGGCCGCGTTCGCGCAGCACGGCGTCTGCGCGCGCTCGGAGCAGGATCCCGAATTCGACCGCGCCTGCTTCGCGAGCGCCGGCGAAACCTTCAGCACCGATCCGGCGCGCGCGGCGAGCGATCCGCTCGCCTGCGGCCGGCTGCCCGGCGAGTACCGGCCCTACGCGCCGCGGGCGCGCTGGGTGCGGACCGCGAACGACAGCTACTTCACCGCCATGACCTATCCGCAGGGCCTTTCCAGCATGACGACCCCGGCGAGCATCCACGATGCGATCTGGGGCGTGCTGTCCGCGGTCTATGGCGGCGCCATCCATCCGACCGCGGAAGGTCACGCGGCGATGGCCGACGCGGCGATGCCGGCGATGCGCGACGTGCTCGGCATTGGCGGCCCGGAGCCGAAGGTGCGTGACGAAACCCTGGCACCGCCGGCCCCACTGAACCGCTGACGTCCGGCTAGCAGACTTTCCGCGGCACCGCGTTGGCGTCAACGCGCGAGTTGTTTGCACGTCGATGTGGCGTGTGGCGAGGCCCTGTCCGGCCAAGGAAAACCCGCGGGCCGCAATGCGGCCGCGCGGGCAATTCAGAAATCGCAGGCTATTTTGTCCGGGAGGCCGTTCGGCCGCCCGAGGAGCGGGACTACCTTACGAGACGCCCAGCTTCTTCTGCAGGCTGCTCGACGAGGTCGTGTACTGGAAGGTCAGCTTCTTGTCCGGATAGACGTAGCGGTGCGCCTTCTGCGACATCAGCGCGCCCTCGTGGAAGCCCGACAGGATCAGCTTCACCTTGCCCGGGTACCAGTTGATGTCGCCGATCGCGAAGATGCCCGGGATGTTGGTCTCGAAGTCCGCGGTGTTCACCGGGATGTACTCGTCGTCCTTGAGCTCGAGGCCCCAGTTGGTCACCGGGCCAAGCTTCATGGTCAGGCCGAAGAACGGCAGCAGCGCGTCGCAGGCGATCTCGAAATTCGAGCCGTCGTTGCGCTTCACGATTGCCTTGGACACCTGACCGTCGGCGCCTTCGAGCGTGGTCACCTGGCCGAGCACGAAGTCGATCTTCCCCTCGCCCACCAGCGCCATCATCTTGTTGACGCTATCAGGCGCGGCGCGGAACTGGTCGCGGCGGTGCAGCAGCGTGATGTGGCTCGCGATCGGCGCGAGGTTGAGCGTCCAGTCGAGCGCGCTATCGCCGCCGCCGACGATCAGCACGCGCTTGTCGCGGAACTGCTCCATCTTGCGCACGGCGTAATGCACCGAGGTGCCTTCGAAGGCTTCGATACCTGCGATCGGCGGACGCTTCGGCTGGAACGAGCCGCCGCCGGCCGCGATCACCACGACCTTGCACTCGAACACCTTGCCCTGGTCGGTGGTCACGCGGAACAGCGGATCGCCGATCTTCTCGATGGTCTCGACCATCTCCTGCAGGTGGAATTCGGGATTGAACGGCTTGATCTGCGTCATCAGGTCGTCGACCAGACCCTGCGCCGTGCACTTCGGAATGCCGGGAATGTCGTAGATCGGTTTCTCGGGATAAAGCTCGGCGCATTGGCCGCCGATCTTGTCGAGGATGTCGACGAGATGCGTCTTCATGTCGAGGAGGCCGAGTTCGAACACCGCGAACAGGCCGCACGGGCCCGCGCCGATGATGAGGACGTCGGTCTTGATCGGTTCAACCATTGGGGTTCGGTCCAGCATGGGTCTATGGCCTCGTGCGTCGTCGCGACGCCTGCTTCTGGGTTCGTCCTGCGGTCGGCTGGGGTGCTAGCCGGAGCGTTCCTGTACAGCCCCGGAACCGGGAAAGGACGCAATTAAATGCGTGCCGGAAAGGACACGCCGCGCGCAGTGTTTAGCGCCCAAGACGCGGGAGGAAAAGAGCTAATTCCAACGGCGTTAATACAAGTTCTCCTTCCATTACAGAGCCTTCCACGGCAATTTGGTTCTACTACCTGCACCATCACGAGAAATTCAGCCCCTTCGCCCTTAACTGACGTCGCACGGAGCTCGTCCTTGCAGGATCCATCGCCGAAAACGCCGCGCCCCGCGCTGCCTCGCCTAGAGGACTTCCAAATCCGCGTGACCGACAATGTTCGGTACGGCGACATGGACCGCCAGGGCCACGTCAACAACGCCGTCTACCCGACCTATTTCGAGACCGGCCGCGTCGAGCGCATCTACGATCCGGATTACGGCTTCCTGGTTGAAGGCTGCACGACTGTTATCGCGCGTATCGAGATCGATTTCCTCAAGGAGCTGCGGTGGCCCGGAACAATCGAGATCGGCACCGCGATCGCCGAGATCCGGCGCAGTTCCTACGTCTTCAGCCAGGCGATCTTCTCGAAAGGCGAATGCGCCGCCCGTGCGCGCTCGACCATGGTGCTGATCGACCTCGCCACGCGCAAGGCGCGGCCGCTGCCGGACGATCTGATCCAGCGGCTCAATCGGATATTGCTGAAGTCGTGAAGTTGCTTACGCCTGGCGCTCGGGCACGCGCATGACCAGGCCTTCGAGCTCGGCCGTGACCTTGATCTGGCAGGAGAGCCGCGAGTTCGGCTTCACGTCAAAGCCGAAGTCGAGCATGTCCTCCTCCATCGGCGACGGACCGCCGACCTTCTCCTGCCAGGCCTCGTCGACATAGACGTGGCAGGTCGCGCAGGCGCACGCGCCGCCGCATTCCGCCTCGATGCCCGGGACGTTGTTCTTGATCGCCGTCTCCATCACGGTCGAGCCAAGCTCGCCGTCGACGGTGCGGGTGGTGCCATCGGAGTCGATAAAGGTGATGTTCGCCATGATCTGGATCGGTGCAATCGGGGGTAGGCGTGGCAGGTGTTATCGGCGCGTCCCTATAACCGCTCGCGCCGGGCAGCGCCAGTCTGCCCTCTTCTGCCCTTTTGGCCGCGAACGGCGAAATCAATTAATTGCGCAGCAGGTCCACGATGTGGAGCTGCGCGGCGCCGATCGCCGACGCCAGCCGCTCGATCGACGCAGCGGTGTCGCGGCCACTGGCGGCATCGGCTTCGACGGCGGCGGCCGCGTCCGCGACCTGCCACGCACCGATCCCGCGCGACGACCCGTTCAAGGTATGCGCGAGCGCGGCGATCGCCGCGGACGGCGAAGGCACGGCATCCGCCCGTAGCATCCGCCCGAGCAGGACGGCGGCCTGGGTCGCGTACAACTGGAGCACCTCGCGCTCGAGGTCACGTTCGCCATGCGTCATGCGGGTGAGATGCGCGCGGTCGATCACCGGCTCGGCCGGCGCCAGCGGCGGAGCATCCGCCGCGATATCCAACCCAACGCGCGCGTCTTTCGCGACAAGCTGCGCCATCATCCTGCCTCCCGAAGGCTCTTTGTCCCCCTTTGCCAACAGAGTGTGGCACGGAAGCGTCCAACCGCGGGTAAACGGCAACCACTCCACAGCGTTGATGGTTAAGCGGAGGTGGCCGACGGATCTGGCAGCGGACCCGGCTGGCGGACTTGATGGGTATCCCGATATGGGACAGCAGGCGGCGCCGGCGTCGCCACAATCGTGAAGATCACAGCCCTGAAAAATTCCCATCGGGGTCGGGACTTTGGCCCCAGACCGGCCGCAATAAGGCCGAAAAATCACGGCCAAGCGGGCGGCGCGTGTGCCGCAAGACCTCCTGCCGGAACCGTTGCAACGACGGCACGGTCGTTAACGATGATTAAGAAGTCCTTACCATTTGGTTTCCATCGGTTGGCCAAGCCGATAGGATAGTGTTGCGGCAGTGGACTATCAGTTAGGCGCGCTTTTCATGCCCGACTGCCACAGGGGATCCGGAGGGGATCTTACCAGGCTCACGCGCTCGTGGCGCAACCGGTTGATGCCCGGTTGTGTCCCTGGTTTGGCGTAACAGCGAGGCGACGACCAATCATGGCGAACACCCCGAAGAAGATGAAGGATCCGACGGAAGCGGCTCTGTCGGCGATCCAGGATGCGCTTCATGTAAGGGATGATAACGACAAGGGTCAGATGGCCACTCCTTCGGCGTCCGCGTTGCCGGCGGACGCGGCAACGGACGCTCCTTGGCCCGGCCTGCGCTCCAGCGCAAAATCCGACGTCTACGCCGACGAGGACATGCGCCGCGGCGACGACACCGCCGCACCGCGCCGTCCCGCCGCCAATGACGATCAGGAATCGATCGGCAACATCCTGCGCACGATCCAGCGCCGGCCTGCCAACACGTCCTACATTCTCGCCAGCGTATTCGCCGCGGTGTGGGTGATCGGCGGCTTCCTGCTCGGCTGGCTGTATCTTCCCGAAATCCAGGCGGCGCTCGGCCCGACCGGCCTGACCGCGCCGGTGCTCGCGATCCTCGGCGCGATCTATCTCGCGCCGGTCGTGTTCTTCTATGTGCTCGCCCACATGGCGGTGCGCTCGCAGGAGATGCGGCTGATTGCGCAGTCGATGGCCGAAGTCGCGATGCGCCTCGCCGAGCCGGAGACGGTCGCGCGCGAGTCGATCGTCACCGTTGGTCAGGCGATCCGCCGTGAAGTCGCCGCCATGGGCGACGGCATCGAGCGCGCGCTGGCGCGCGCCGCCGAGCTCGAGACGCTGGTCGCCAACGAAGTGTCGGCGCTCGAACACGCCTACAACGACAACGAAGTACGCATCCGCGCGCTGTTGCAGGACCTCGGCGGCCAGCGCGACACGCTGGTCGGACAGGCCGAGCAGATTCGCGACGCCATCAACGGCGTGCACCTCGATCTCAGCCACGATATCTCGCAGATCAGCCAGCTCGTCGCCGAACAGGTCAACGACGCCGCGCGCCGCATCACCATGACGCTGGCCGAAAAGGGCGAGCACATCACCCGCGCGCTCGGCCATGCCGGCGACAACATGATCGAACAGCTCGGCGAACGCGGCGGCGACCTCCTGGAGCGCCTCGAAGCGACCGGCTCCAACACCGCCGAGGCCATCGCCCAGGCGACCGACCGCCTGACCGCGACGCTCAACTTCAAGACCGACCACATCGGCGACGAGTTCACCGAAATCGCCGCCAATCTCCAGCACATGATGTCGGTCCGGCTCGACCGCGTCGCCGACGGCTTCTCGCAGAAGTCGGCCGCGATCCTCGATATGATGACCGGCCGCACCCAGCAGCTCACCGAGCTGGTGGTCGACACCGGCAACCAGCTCGCCGACGCGATCTCCAGCCGCGTCGAGGAGGTCAACTCCTCGCTCAAGACCACCGGCGACTCGCTGGTGCTCGACCTCTCGCTGCGCGGCGGCGACGTGGTCGCGAAAATGGAGCAGACCGGCTCGCGCATCACCGAGACCATCGTCGAGCGCGGCAACAAGGTCAGCGAAACCTTCCGCGAGAGCGCGGAATCGCTGGCCGACACCATCGGCACGCGCGGCGACGCGGTTCGCGAGATGCTGGCCGCCCGCCTGCAGTCGTTCGAGGACATGTTCAACCACGGCGGCGCGGAACTAGCGGAGCGCATCGCGCGCGACTCCACCACCCTGGGCAACCTCATCACCCGCCACCTCGGCGAGTTCGACCGCACGGTGAAGACCTACGGCGGCGAAATGGTCGAGCGCCTCGGCGACCGCACCCAGGAAGTCATCACCGCAATGCGGGACTACCTGGACAACTTCGACACCCGCGTCAGCACCAAGGCGGCCGAGGTTTCGACCAGCCTCGACCAGCAGTTCGTCCGCTTCCAGGACGCGCTCGACGGCCGCACCCAGACGCTCAACGAGGCGCTGGGCGGCCGCGTCATGGATATCGCCAAGACGCTGGCTGACGGCGGCAAGGAAGTCGTCTCCGCGCTCGACAAGCGCATCAGCGACGTCACCGCCGTCATCAACGTGCGCGGCGCGAAGCTCGCCGACGCACTCGGCGCCAAGATCGACGACATCGACAAGGCGCTCGGCAATCGCGCCATGGAGGTCGCCGGCAATCTCGACACCCGGATCGGGCGCTTCGAGGAGCTGCTGATCGGCCGCGCCATGGAAGTGACGAAGGAGATCGAGACCCGCAGCAAGGCCGCGGCCGACATCCTGAACGAGCGGATGGAGCACCTCTCCACCACCATCAAGACCAACACCAGCGACGCCGAACAGGCGATCACCGCCCTCACCGCCTCCTCCACCGAGGCGATCGGCTCGCGCATGGAAGCGATGAGCCAGCTGATCAAGACCAACACCGGCGAGGCCGAGCGCGCCATCGGCACGCTCGCGACCACCACCACGACAGTGATCAACGCCCGGCTCGAGCAGCTCGCGCAGTCGATCAAGACCAACGCCGGCGAAGCCGAGCGCAACCTGGGGCAGCTTGCCTCGTCCACGACCACGGCGATCCGCTCGAGCGCGCAGGAAGCCGAGCGCAGCCTCACCGGCATGTCGACCGGCGTGAGCAACGTGCTGAAGCAGAACGCCACCGAGGTCGAGCGCACGCTGCTCGGCGTCAGCGCCGAGGTCGCCCGCAACTTCGTCGGCAAGGCCGAGGAGATCACCACTTCGGTCTCGACCCGTTCGGCCGAGCTGACGCGCATCCTCGACGACAAGTCGTCGGTCCTGATCAACGCGCTCTCCGGCAAGAGCCAGGAGTTCGCGAGCGAGGTCAGCCGCGTCACCGAGCATGCGGTGAAGGCGATCGAGGCCAAGGGCTTCACCTTCACGCAGACGATGATGGACAACTCCGAGCACATCGCCCGCCTGATCAACGAGGCGAGCGAGAACGCGACCAATGCGCTGACCCGCACGATGCAGGAAGCCAACTCCGCCACCCAGATGGCGACCGAAGGCTCCACCTCGTCGATCTCGCGCTCGCTCAAGGAGCTCCAGGACGGCACCGATGCCGCCGCCAAGAGCGCCGCCGCGACCGTCGCCAAGACTCTGCGCGACCTGCACGAGCAGACCCACGCCGCCGTCGAGACGTCGAAGACGACCGCCAAGACCGCGGTCACCGAGATGCTCGAGACGCACGGCATGCTGCGCTCCGACACCACCGCCCTGTTCGAGCGCCTGCGCGAGGCCAACATCCTCCTGCAGGAAGTGCTGAGCGGCGCGCACGAAAATATGAACGAGATCGAGAGCACGCTGGTGAACCGCGTGGCCGAGTTCGTCACCGCCATGAACGACGTGGCGGCGAAGACCGGCACCGCGAACACCCAGGTCGAGCAGCACATCAACGCGTTCCGCACCGTCACCACCGAGACGCTGACCGACCTGTCGCAGCTTGCGACCCAGTTCGACTCGCATGGCCGCTCGCTGGCCGAGGCGGTCGCGCTGATCGATCGCAGCAACCGGCGCACCGAAGGCTCGCTCAACGAGCGCAAGGAGTCGCTGGAGGCGCTGGTCAACAACCTCGACAGCAAGTCCGCCGACGTCGAGACCCGCATCAGCCGCTTCTCCGGCTCGCTCGACCAGTCGCTCACCCGCGTGGTCGCCTCGCTCGACGAGAAGGCGCAGGACCTGCAGGCGCGGCTCACCCGCTTCTCCGAACTGCTCAACCAGTCGCTGGAGAGCGCCGGCGACCGGACCCGCGAGATTGCCCGCCTGGTCGCGGACTCGACCAACCAGGGCGCCCGCATGATCGCGGAGAACTTCGAGAGCATCCGCTCCTCGAACGAGGAGGAATATCAACGCACCGCTCAGGCGATGCGCGCGATCTACGATCAAACCACCGGCGACGGCCAGCAGATGCTCGACCAGGCGGCGCAGCGCTTCGCCGAGGTGGTTGATGGCCTCAAGCGGATGGCGGCCGAGATGTCGCAGGAGCTCGACACGACACGGACCGAGCTGCGCAAGGGCATCCTCGAGCTGCCGCAGGAGACCGCCGAAAGCGCCGCCCAGATGCGCCGCGTGATCGTCGACCAGATCGAAGCGCTGGCCGAACTCAACCGCATCGTCGCCCGCCATGGCCGCGGCCTCGACGCGGTCGAGCCGGGCACCCGGCGGGTCGAGACCCACGAGCCGGCGCCGCGCCGCGAAGCCGCGCTCGCGAACGGCGGTGCGCCGGCCCCGCGCGCGCGGGCCGAGATTGCACCCCCACCGGCCCAGCCCCCGGCTGCACCGCCACGCCGCGCCGAAGCCCCGTCGCTCAGCCCGGCCCAGAACGGGACGCAGGGTGGAAACGCCGGCCGCACCGGCTGGCTCTCCGACCTGCTCACCCGTGCGTCGCAGGACGAGCCGGCGGCCCCGCCGGCGCGGGAACAGTCACGCGCACCTGCACCGCCGCCCGCTGAATCCGGCGACGACCGCCCGGCTCGTCACTCGATCGAGTCGCTCGACTCGCTCGCGGTCGACATCGCCCGCATGATCGACCACGAAGCCGCCGCTGAGCTGTGGGACCGCTACAAGCGCGGCGAGCGCAACGTGTTCACCCGCAAGCTCTACACCATGCAGGGCCAGCGGGCGTTCGAGGAGATCCGGCGCAAGTATCGCGGCGACCGCGACTTCATGCAGACGGTCGACCGTTACATCGCCGAGTTCGAGCGGTTGCTCGACGAGGTGTCGCGCGACGACCGCGGCCAGGTGGTGGCGCGCACCTACCTCACCTCGGAGACCGGCAAGGTCTACACCATGCTCGCGCACGCGGCCGGCCGCTTCGACTAACCGGTCTGCGCTGGGCGAAAAAACAACGGGCGCGCTGCCAAGGCGCGCCCGTTTGCTTTTGGAGAGCATGCGACATCGCCGGATTCCGGCTAACATCGCCGCCCACGATGTCCCCTTCCCCGATCACACTGACCACCCGCGCCGAACATTGGCCGATCGCCGGCACCTTCACGATCAGCCGCGGTGCCAAGACCGAAGCCGTGGTGGTAGTCGCCGAGTTGTCCGACGGCGCCCATCGCGGCCGCGGCGAATGCGTGCCCTACGCCCGCTACGGCGAGACCGTGGAATCGGTCATCGCCGCGATCGAGGCGATGCGGCCGCAGATCGCGGACGGCCTCGACCGCGCCGGCCTGCAACAGGCGATGGCCGCAGGCGCGGCGCGCAATGCGCTCGATTGCGCGCTCTGGGATCTCGACGCCAAGCGCAGCGGCCGTCCGGCGTATGAGCTTGCCGGGATCGCCGCGCCGCAGCCGCTCGTCACCGCCTACACCATCTCGCTCGCCGCGCCCGAGGCGATGGCGGAGGCAGCGCGCAAGGCGGCCGATCGCGCGCTGCTCAAGGTGAAGCTCGGCGGAGCCGGCGATCCCGAACGGATCGCGGCGGTGCGGCGCGCCGCGCCAAATGCCGAGTTGATCGTCGACGCCAACGAGGCCTGGACACAGGCGAACCTCACCGACAACCTCGCGGCCTGCGCGGCCGCCGGCGTGACGCTGATCGAGCAGCCGCTGCCGGATGGCCAGGACGACGTGCTCTCCGCGTTCCGGCATCCGGTTCCGATCTGCGCCGATGAGAGCGTGCACGCGCGCGGTTCGCTGGCTGCACTGCGGAACAAATATGATGCGGTGAACATCAAGCTCGACAAGACCGGCGGCCTCACCGAAGCGCTCGCCACCGCCGAAGAGGCCGCGCGACTCGGGCTTTCGGTGATGGTCGGCTGCATGGTGGCAACGTCGCTGGCGATGGCGCCGGCGATGCTGGTGGCGCAGCGCGCCCGCGTCGTCGACCTCGACGGCGCGCTCCTGCTCGCCCGCGATCGCATCGACCCGCTGCGCTACGAGGGCAGCCGCGTGCACCCGCCGTCGCGGGCGCTGTGGGGATAGGTCAAAATCCCGCTCTATCCTCGGCTCATTCCCGCACTCGGGTCCAGCCTTCGGCTGGCCCGAGCACAGGCTCCAGCGGGAATCCAGTCTTGGTGTAGACTGGTCCCCGCTGGAGTTTACCCCCGACTTGATCGGGGGCGGGGACGAGCGGAGCAAGTGAGCGGCCACCGCAACAAGGCCGCAGGGGGAAGCGCGATGATCACCAGGCGACGGTTCACGGCGGGCGCAGTGGCGGCCGCCGCCTGCGCCCTCCCCACACCGACGCCGGCGCAGACCTATCCGGTCAAACCGGTGCGGATCATCGTGCCGTTCGCGCCCGGCGGCGTCGACGTCACCGCGCGCCTCATCGCAGACCGGCTCACGGCGGCGCTCGGCCAGCCGTTCATCGTCGAGAACCGCCCGGGCGCCGGCGGCGCGGTCGGCGCCAAGATGGTGACCAGTTCGGAACCGGACGGCTACACCTTGATGTTCAGCACGCCGGGCCCGGTCGTCGTCAGTCCGCTGATCAACCGCAACGCCGGCTACGACACGCTGAAGAACCTGGCGCCGGTCGCTATCGTGTCGCAGAGCCCGCTGTTGCTGCTGGTCCACCCCTCGGTGCCGGTCAAGACCGTGAAAGAGCTGGTGGCCTACGCCAAGGCCAATCCCGGTAAGGTCCACTATCCCTCCCCGGGCTTCGGCACGCAGCCGCATCTGGTCGGCGAGATGTTCAAGTCGATGACCGGGCTCGACATCGTGCACGTGCCATATCGCGGGTCCGCGCCCGCCATCACCGACCTTCTTGCCGGACAGATGCAGATCTATTTCGACAACTTCGCCAACGTCCTTCAGCACGTCGATAGCGGCAAGCTGCGCGCGATCGCGGTCACCGGCGACGCACGCAGCCCGCAATTGCCCGATGTCGCCACCATGCGCGAAAGCGGCTTCGGCGAGATCGAGGCGACCTATTGGAACGGTTTGTTCGCGCCGGCAGGAACTCCGCTGGCGCTTGTTGAGCGACTCAACGCCGCGGTCAACCAGGCGCTGGCAGTTCCCGAGGTGCACGCCGCGCTGAAGAAGCTCGGTTCCGATCCCAAGACAGGAACTTCGCAGGAGTACGCTGCCTTCATCGCGCAGGAAGTCCAGCGCTGGGGCAAGGTTGTGCGCGACGCCAACATCAAGGTCGATTGATTCGTCCCAATGTGAGCCAAGGTTCCGCGCGGGCGGTAAGACGATACGACCCGGTTCCCGAAGTTCGGCCGGTTAAATTTAATGATCGAAACACTTTCGCAACGACCTCTTAACCTATTAGAAAGGTGGTCTGGGAGTAGGCACGAGGGAGAGGTCATGCGGCTGGCCGCAGTACTTTTGGGCGCCGTCCTTGCGGCGTCATCCGCTTCTGTTGCTTCGGCAGTGGTGAGGATCACCAGCGATACCGGGGGCCAGATCGGTCCCTATCTCGAGACGCTGGCTGCGATCCGCGACTCCGGGCAGCGTGTCATCATCGACGGCCCGTGCCTGTCGGCCTGCACGATGATCCTCGGCGTCATCCCGCGTGACCGCATCTGCGTGACGCGCCGCGCCCGCCTCGGCTTTCATGCCGCCTGGCACCATGGCGAGAACGGCCGGCCCGCGACCAACCGCGGCGGAACGCAATTGCTGATGGCCGTCTATCCGCAGAACGTGAAGAACTGGATCAGCAAGCGCGGCGGCCTCACGCGTGAGATGAAGTATCTCACCGGCCGCGAGCTCGCGTCGATGTATCCGACCTGCAACTAGCGCTGCCGATTTCAAGTTCCTGCGGACGTTGCAGCGACCTCTGCTAGGAACTTCCAAATCGAACGGGGCATGGCCTTACCGGCCCTCGTTCATCTGCATCCGATGCGCCACCAGCGCCGCGGCGAAGCCCGCCGCCGCGATCAGCGCCATCGCGCCGTAGGCACTGTTCCCGAAGCGTCCGTACAGCAGCCCCGACAGTCCGGTCGCGGCAGCGATGGCCACGCCGTTCGAGACCGCGAGATAGCCTTGCGCGGTCGCCGCGAGGCCGGCCGGCGCGGCGCGCCCGATGAAGGCCAGCGTCCCGAGATGCGTCGCGCCGAACGACAGCGCGTGCAGGCATTGCAGGAACGGCAACAGCGCGCCGGGCGGGTCGAGCGCCATCGCGATCCAGCGCAGCAACGCGCCGGCGCCTCCAATCAGGATCAGCACGCTCGGGGTGAACGCCGCCGGTAGCCGCGCTGACAGCGCGAACAGCACGATCTCGGCCAGCACGCCGAGCGCCCACAACATGCCGATGGTGCCGCCGCCGTAGCCGGCAGCCTGCCAGTCGATGGTCGAGAAGCTGTAGTAGAGCGCGTGGCTGCCCTGGATCAGGCTCGCAGCGGCGGCAACCGCGATGAACGACCGATCGCGCAGCAGCGCCCGCGCGGGCGGCGTCTCGCCGGTTGCGCCTGCCGGCCGCGCGCCGAGTGGCGGCAGCGCCCAAGCCGCCACCAGGCAGAGCGCCACGGCGGCCACGATCAGCCAGATCAGGTCGCGGGCGGCGATGATGTCAAACAGGTAGCCGGCCGCGAGATTGGACACGATGAACGCCGCCGAGCCCCATAGTCGCACTGGTCCGTAGGCCCGCCGGTACGGCGCGAGGCCGCGCAGCGCATAGACGTCGGACAGCACGAACAGCAGCATGAAGGCGGTGGCCGACAACGCATAGAGCACCGCGATCGCGATCGTGTCGGTGATGAACGCCAGCGCGCCGAACCCGACCAGAGCGCCCAGCGTGGCGGCCATGATGACCGCGCGCAGCGCGTCGCGGCGGTCGGCCGCGCGGGTCGCCATGGGAATCGCGAACAGGCGGAGGATCATCGGCATCGCCAGCACCACGCCGATGGTCTGCGGCTCGAGGCCCTTGGCCGCGAGCCAAACCGGCAGGAACGGCATATGCACGCCCAGCGCGACGAAGGTGGTGGCGTAGAACAGCGCCATCTGCCGCACGAAGCGGCTGGCTGCGAGTTCCTGGGGATTGCTCGTCATCCGGCGGATTACACCTCGTCCCGTCTTGTGCGGGCCGGTGGTCTTAAACGACTATCAAGGCCGTAAGCGCTTGATTCGCAGGTGATGTCAGGGCCATGCCCGGTGAACCGCTCGCATTATCCACAGTTCCTCCGCCGGCGACCGCGGACACGGATTATGACGCCATCTGCGCGGCGGTGACGGCGACCGCGCGCGGGCGCTGGTTCCTCGACGAATTCGCCAAGCGCAACCGCCACAGCGACACCACCCAGGTGCTGACCGCGATCGCACGCATGGAGGCGGCGGTCGTGGGCGATCGTGCGCAGCAGGCGAACCGCCAGGCGCACCAGGAAGTCCGCGTCGAGCTCCTCGAAATGGCGCGCTCGATCGCGCAGACGCGCGCCGCGGTGGCCGAGAGCCGCCCCGCACCGTCGCAATACCCTGCGGCCGAATTGGCCGGCGACTCAACGCCGGATGTCGCGGCCGCCGCCGAGCGGCTGCGACAGATCGCATGGACCATGCGGGCTTGCGGGATCGACCTCCCCGCCTCCGACCAGATCGGGCAGATCGCGGACACGATCCTATCGGCCGATGCGTTGCGCAACCTCGGCGATCAGCGCGCCCACAAGCTCACCGAGGCGCTGCACTATCTCGAGCACCGCATCGACCGGATGCTCGACGGCCACCTGCTGGATGGCCATTTGGCCACCGCGGCGGCCGTCGCCGCCGACGATACCGCGGAGCCCGTAGCCGACGACCCGGTTTCAATGGGCAACGGCGCCAACGACAACGACCATCGTGCCGACGCAGCGGTCCTGACGCTGACCGCGCCGCCGGCGGATGTCGCGTCCAGGCTCGAGACCGGGGCCGGAACCGAACCCCCGCGATCTGCTGAAGTCGATTCGGCTACGGCCGGATTTGTCGCCGCGGCGAACGCCGAATTCTCCATGGAGGACGACGTCGTGCTGACGGTTGCCGACAGCACCGTCGAGCCGGGACCTGGTCCGACAAGGAATTTCGTTGCGACGGCGTTGCAAGACGAACACGCCTTGGTGGAGGCCGCGCCGCTGGCCGCTCCAGTCGAGGTGGCTGCGCCGGTTCAAGCGGCTGCGCCGGTCCAAGCGGCCACGCCGATACAGGTGGACGTCGAGGACGAGTCCGACACCGAAGCTGCATTCGGCGCACTGGCGTTCGAGCCGCTGGTGGTCATGCCTGCGGCGGCGTTGCCGGGCGGCCTGCCTTCCGTTGCTGCCCAAGTAGCCGTGCAATCGCCCGCGCAAGGAACCACCCAGGAAACCACCCAGGAAACCATCCAAGAATCCGCCGATGAGCCGGTCGCCTCGGCTGCCGACATTGTTGCGGACGAACTGGTTGCCGCACTGCCTCAGACCGGCGCCGAAGAGCGCGACGCGATTGCGATGCAGGTCGAGGAGGATCTCGATCAGCTGACCGAGGCCGCGCCGGTCGTCAGCGATGGCGCTCCTGCGCGGCAGCAGGAGCCTGTGGCACGGAGCACCCCCGAAACCGACGCGCGCACGGACGACCCCGCCGATTTCCTGCTCGAAGCGCCCGTCGCGATGTCGGCGGATCATGCGCCCACGGCGGCCCTCGTCGCCAGCGCGCAAGCCACCCGGGCGCAGCTCTCCACCGCCCTCGCGGCCATCGAGACCGAATTGTCGGCCGCCGCGCCGGTTCTCGTCCACGCGGATGCGGCCGCGGTGACGCGTCAGGCCCACGCCGACGGACCGCTAGCCGCGCTCATGCTGCTGAGCGAAGAAGAGCGTCTCGCGCTGTTCTCGTGATGCTGGAAATGCCGCGACGCCTGGTCAGGCGGCGATCAACTGGTGGAACAGCTCGGCGTCGACATTGCCGCCCGAGAGAACGCCCACGACGACCTTGCCCTTGACGTCGAGTTTGCCGGCGAGCAGCGCCGCAAGACCGATTGCACCACCAGGTTCGACCACGAGCTTGAGCTCACGGAATGCGAACGCGACCGCGCGACCGACCTCGGCGTCGCTCGCGGAAATCCCCTCGCCCACCAGCTTGCGGTTGATCTCGAAGGTGATGGCGCCGGGCGTGTTGGTCATCAGCGCATCGCAGATCGTACCGCTCATGCGCGCATTGACCTCGCGCTTGCCGCTCCTGAACGAGCGCGCGGTGTCGTCGAAACCTTCGGGCTCCGCCGAATAGAACTTCGCGTCCGGCACCCGCGCCTTGATCGCAAGCGCAGTGCCGGCGATCAGGCCGCCGCCGGAAGCGCCGACCACGACAATGTCAGGCTTGAGTCCGAGGATCGCGAGATCCTCGACGATCTCGCGCCCGATCGTGCCCTGCCCCGCGATCACCATTGGATCATCGAACGGCGGCACCAGCACGGCGCCGCGCTGGTCCGCGATGGCGCGCGCGATCGCGGTGCGATCCTCGCGGTCGCGGTCGTAGAGCACGACCTCGGCGCCGAGCGCGGCGGTGCGCTCGCGCTTGGGCCGTGGCGCGTCCGACGGCATCACGATCACCGCGCGCATGCCGAGGATCTGGGCGGCGGCCGCCACGCCCTGCGCGTGATTGCCGGAGGAATAGGCCACCACGCCGCCCGCACGTTGCTCCTGAGGAATCGTCGACAACTTGTTGTAGGCGCCGCGGAACTTGAACGAGCCGGTGCGCTGGAGCGTCTCAGCCTTCAGGAACACCCGCGCACCCACCGCAACGTCAAGGACCGGCGAGGCGATCAGCGGCGTGCGCAAGGCGACGCCCATGAGTCGCGCGGCTGCGGCATCGACATCGGCGGCGGTGGGCAGCGTGGTTTGCGGTTGTGGATCGGCCATGAGCGAACGGTAGCCCCGCAATGCGGGCCGGAGCAAGGCGTCCGGCGCCCTCTCCCGCCGAGCAAATTCACAAAGCAAAAGCCCCATTCACAAAGCAAAAGCCCCGGGCTCGCGCCCGGGGCTCTCGAATTCAGCCTATCGCGTGTCGCTCAGTAGCGCGCGACGACCGGGGCCGCGCCCCAGCGGAAGTTGATGCCTGCCATCGCAATGTGGAAGTGGTTACGCGTGTTGATGGGGATCGTAGCCCCCGCCGCGCAAGCCGCGCCAAGACCCGTGCATACGAATGGATCACTGGACGACTTTCGCAGCAACGCCGAATAGTCGGCGAAGATCGACCAGTTCGAGTTGAAACGATACTCGGCGCCGCCGCCGACCACCGGATAGACGTGTGAATCTTCCGTATTGGCACGCAACGGTGTTCCGGCCAGGGTCAAGTCAAATTGGTCAAGCCTGGTTTTGGCCCAGGCACCGCCGCCCCTGACAAACAGCAGCAAGTCGTTCGTGAGCAAAAAGCCAACCCGTCCAGTCAACATGACGAAGTGGCGAAGCTCCGATTCGTACGCCGCGGTGGCCAAACCTGTCAGCGAAATCGTGCGATCAGAATCGATTCCGGACCAGCCGCCGCGCACTTCAACTCCGAACACAAACCGGTTCGTTTGCAAGTCGCAGCCGGCCTGCCCACCGGCGACCGCGCCGCTGAGATCGTGGTCAACGAACAGGTCTCCCGTAGAGGTGAACTGCCCCCGCGTCTTTCCCCATCCATATCCACCGAAGGCGCCGATGTAACAGCCAGTCCAAGTCGCGACGACCACCGGCACCGCTGGCGGCGGCGCCTTCACCGGCATGCGCATGTCCGCGGCGACTGCAGGCAGCGCAGCGATTGCACCAAAGACAGCAGCGAGCAGAAACCGTTTCATGGTCATTCCCCCGATGTTTGTTTCGCTCCTGGTTGTTGTTGCTTTGACTCAAATAAATCATAACGGCGAACGAGAGTCTGTCACCCAGAGGACACAGCGGACGGGATTCTACAGTATATTTACGTCAATATGACTTACTTACTGCTCAGCAAATTTTCCGGATCTCTTGGCGCGGAAAAGTGAAGCCGAAAAAGCGAAAGAGCCCCGGGCTCGCGCCCGGGGCTCTCGATTTCAAACCGACGACGTCAGCCGATCAGTAGCGGGCGACAACCGGACCGCCGAAGCGGTAGTTGATGCCGAACTTCACCAAGTGGACGTGCTGCTTGATGCTCCAGTCGTCGCAAGCGCCGGCCGCGTTGCAGAGCGACAGAGTGTGGGTGCCGAAGTTGCTGTAGTTGTACTCGGCCTTAAGCGACCAGTTGCTGCTGAGCGCCTGCTCGATGCCGGCGCCGACCATCCAGCCCCAGCGCAGGTCCTTGTCGGATTGCGTATTGAAGGTTGCAGGCCCCAGACCCGTGGTGAAGAACTGCTCGTGGATGAAGGCCGCGCCGCCCTTCACGAAGATGAGGGTCTGTCCGGTCGCGCCGAAAGCATAGCCCAGCCGAGCCGCGATGCTGCCGATGACGTCAGCGTCGGTGCGGAAGCCGTTATATCCCGCGGTGACGGGGGTGTGCGGACCAACCGAGCCGTCCAAGTCAGCCCAAGAGGCCTGGCCCTCGATGCCCAACACCCATCGGTCGCTTTGCCAGAGGTTACAACCGACCTGACCACCGGCAATGAAGCCATCGATATCATGATCAGGACTGAATCCCGGGAAGAGCACGAAGTCAGTCGGATCGACGTTCTTCTTGCCCCAGGCGTAGCCGACGTGACCGCCGATGTAGCAGCCGGTCCAGCTGAACACAGTGACGATCGGCGCCGGCGCGGCCTTCACCGGCATGCGCATGTCAGCAGCCATCGCAGGCGCGGCGAGCAGAGCGCTGATTACCAAGCCGCCCAAAATCTTTTTCATGATGTTGCCCCTTACACGGGCCGTCGCGGCCCTGTCCCGATGCGGGAATTTAGGCCGACTCCACCCGAAAAGTCTGTGACTTCGCGGCAACACCCGAACCAAATCGTAAGCCTTTGCGAATGCTAGCTTCTTTTGGTTGTAGCCGGTCGGTCGGGCTATCGGCCTGTGAATAAAACCAGGCCATCGGCAGGTGCAATCGAGCTTTCGACGCAAAAAGCCCCGGGCTTGCGCCCGGGGCTTTGAAACGATCGGTCGTAACCGACGATCAGTAGCGCGCGACGATCGGGCCGGCGCCGAAGCGGTAGTTGAGCCGCACCGTGGCGAGGTGCACTTCCTGATCGGCCTTGGCGGTGAAGCCGTTGGTGTTGAAGACAACGTCCTTGTCGCCGAGATCGATGTAGTTGTACTGCGCAGCGACCGACCAGTTCGGGGTGATGCCGTATTCGATGCCGGCGCCGACGGTCCAGCCGGTCCGATTCTGCTTCACCGTGTCGACGCCAACGCCGGCGCCATTGTAGGTGAACTCGTTGCGCACCCACGCGCCACCGCCCGTCACGTAGAGCAGCATGCGATCGAAGGTCATACCGACGCGACCCGTGAACAACAGGATCGTGTTGATGTCCGAGCTGTAGGTGTCGGCCGGGGCCTGCAGAGCATTGTGGGTGCCGCTGATGTCGGCCCAGCTTCCCGAGAACTCGACACCGAATACGAACTGGCCGGACTGGACGTTGAAGCCGATCTGGCCACCACCGACCCACCCGTCCGCATCGTGACAGCCGTCAGCAATGCCAAAGGCGCTGAAGCAACGGTCGCTCCAGCCACCGCCGCCGTGCGCACCAATGTAGAAGCCGGACCAGTTGTAGCCGTACGAAACCGGCTCCGGTGCCTTCACCGGCATGGCGCGACGCGCGGGCAAGTCGGCCGCCAAGGCGGACCCGCCGAGAGCCGCGAGTGCAACGCCAGTCAGCAGAAATTTCTTCATCGGGTTATCCCCCTTAAGGTTGGAACGAGAACCAGCCGTATAACGCCCGGTAACCGATTTGGCTGTCACTTATCGGCAACGGTTGTTTCAAAAGCGACGGTTCCAAGCCACTGATTCTCCTTGGTAAATAGATCGTGAATGCCCAAGGTAACCGTTTACCGGATTGACACTCCGCCGCCGCAAAGTGGCCCCGCCCGGACCACACTGCGGCACCTCAACGGTGTGCCGAGTGGATGGTTCCCGGAATCGTCGATACTTATTTTTTTGAACGCGTCACCACCATCTGTGGAAATGGTGCACTGGCCCGTGGCCGGAACCGATCGTCAGCCGATTCGCGGCCGCGATCGCGTCGCTGACATAGACCTTGGCCTCGCGCGCGGCGGCAACCAGATCGAGGCCCTTGGCGAGACCGGCGGCGATCGCCGACGACAGCGTGCAGCCGGTACCGTGGGTATTCCTGGTGTCGACCCGCAGCGTCGCGAGCCGGGTGAACGACGATGCCAGCACTAGCATGTCGACGCTTTCGGCATCTTGGCCGTGGCCGCCCTTGATCAGCACCGCCTGCGCGCCGCGATCGCGCAACCGGCCGGCCTGCGCCAGCATCTCGTCCTCGTTGCGGGCGAGCGGCTCGTCGAGCAGCGCGGCCGCTTCCGGCAGGTTGGGCGTGATGACGAGCGCGCGCGGAATCAGCACGCGCTTGAGCACATCAATCGCATCGGGATTGAGCAGCCGGTCGCCCGAGGTCGCGACCATCACCGGGTCGAGCACCACGTTCGTCGCCTTCCAGCGGTCGAGCCCAGCGGCGACCGCTTCGATCACCGCCGGCTGCGAGAGCATGCCGATCTTCACAGCGCGCACGTCGAGGTCGGAGAAAACCGCATCGATCTGCGCGGTGATGAAATCCGGCGGCACGTCGTGAATGCCGGTGACGCCCTTGGTGTTCTGCGCCGTCAATGCGGTAACGACGCTTGCGCCGTAGACCCCCAACGCGGAAAAGGTCTTGAGATCGGCCTGGATGCCGGCGCCGCCGCCCGAATCCGAGCCGGCGATGGTGACGGCGATCGGCGTGGTCATTGCTCGCCCTTGGGCCGCGGCCGCGCCTTGAGCGCATCGTCGACCACCGCGCGCATCGCCTTCGCGGCAGCGGTCGGATCGGGTGCGAGCGACAACGCCGAAATCACCGACACGCCACTGGCTCCGGCAGCGATGGTCGCGCCGGCATTGGCCGCATTGATGCCGGCGATGGCGCAGGACGGGAATTTCGGATCCCGCTTGCGGAACACATCGACGATGCGTGCGAGCCCGTCGACCCCGATCGGCGCCTTCTTCTGCTGCTTCGAGATCGTCGCGTAGACGCCGCCAATCCCGACATAATCGAGTAGGTCGATCGGAGCCGCCTCCGCGAAAGCCTCGGTATTGATCGACAAACCGATGATCGCGTCGCGGCCGAGCAGGCGCCGCGCATCCTGCGGCGCCATGTCGGTCTGCCCGACATGCACGCCGTCGGCTTGCGCCGCGAGCGCCACGTCGACCCGGTCGTTGATCAGGAGCGGCACGCCGAACGGCACGAGCGCCGCCTTTACCGCGCGCGCGGTCTCGACCATCGCGCGGGTGTCGCTCACCTTGTCACGGAGCTGAACCAATGTAGCGCCACCGGCCGCGACCAGCGCTGCGAGCTCGGGCAAGGTGCGCCCGCCCGCATGTTCGGGATCGACAATGGCATAGAGACGGAGATCGACAGGCATTGCTTGGTCCGGTTCGTTGTTTCCGCTGGGAACGTAGTGCTTTCGCTGGCGAAAGGGTAGCTTGCCACGCGCTGGGCTTTTTGCTGGATTGGCGCGAACTCCTCGGGAGCCGCGCATGATCCCCTTCTTCGTCCAGATCAAATGCCATCTCGGCAAGTCCTACGACGTCGCCAACCGGTTGGCCGACGCCGAGATCGCGTCCGAGATCTATTCCACGGCCGGCGACTTCGACCTGCTGGTGAAATTCTACGTCGCGGAAGGCGCCGATATCGGTCATTTCATCAACGAGAAGGTACAGACCGTTCCCGGCATCCAGGACACCCGCACCATCCTCACCTTCAAGGCGTTCGGGCGCTAGCGCTCGTAAAAGTCTCTCACGTCGCCGTCGGCGGGCCTTCGGCGGCGCGGGCGCGCTGCAGCCCGAGCTGGCGCTCGCGCCAGATTACGAACAATCCCGCCGCTGCGATGATCGCGGCGCCGACGAACACTTGCCAGCCAGGCAATTCGCTGAACACGACATAGCCGAGCACCAGCGCCCACAGCATCGAGGTGTAATCGAACGGCGCGACCAGCGACGCCTCTGCCAGCCGGTAGCTCTCGGTCAGGAAGATGTGGGCGAGGCCACCGAAGATTCCGATGGCTATCAGCGCAGCGAGTTCGCCCCAGGTCGGCGTCAGCCAGCCGAACGGCAGCGTGACGAGGCCCCCGATAGCGCAGATGATCGAGAAGTAGAGCACGATCGAGGACGTGGTCTCGCTCTTGGCAAGCGAACGCGTCTGCACCGTCGAGCAGGCGCTGAAGAACGCGCCGATGAGCCCGAACGTCGCGCCGGCGACCACGACCGCGTTAGCGGTGCTGCGCTCGATATTGAGATTCGGTGAGAGCATCACCAGCACGCCCGCGAAGCCGACGACCACCGCGCTCCAGCGGTAGATACGCACATTCTCTTTGAGAAAGATCGCCGACAGTGCCACCGTGAACAGCGGCGACACATACTGGATCGCGGTGGCGTCGACGACCGGCAGCCGCGCCAGCGAGGAGAAATTGCAGAACATGGCGCCGACCGCGGTCATCCCGCGTCCGAAATGCCGCCATGGCCGGCCGATGCGGATCGCCGCCATCAATTCGCGACGCCAGGCATAGATGATCACGACCGGCAAGACCGCGAAGGCGGAACGGAAGAACACCACCTGCCCGACCGGATAACGCAGGCCGACCCAGCGCACCAGCGTCGACATCATCGCGAACAGGAACGCCGCGATGAGCTTGAGCAGGACGGCTTTCGCGAGATTCATGGGAAGCCTTGTTCACGGAAGGCCTGGGGCGGCGGAAGGAGCGCGGCGTCTGGTATAGCGGCCGCACGCCGCCGCGCAAAGGAAGCGCGCGCGCGAGGGAGTTCCGCCAACCTTGACGCAATAAGCGCTATTGAGCCGGCGGCAGCGATTTGATGTACGCCGCCATCGCCGCGCGATCCGACTGCGGCAGCTGCGAGGTGTTGCGCACGACCGGCAGCATCGAGCCGCCGACGGTGTCTTCCGGCGTCTCGCCGGTCTCGAGGATACGCTCGATGTCCTTGACCGAATATTCGCCCAGCGCGTGCTGCGTGATGTTCGGGATAGTGCCCTCGCCGTCAGGATTGGGCCCGCCAGCGAAGCGCTTCTCGTCGACGATGCCGCCGAGCAGCGTGCGCGGGCTGTGGCACTCCGCGCAATGCGCGGGACCGTTCACCAGATAAGCGCCGCGATTCCACTGCGCCGGCTGGTTCGGATCCGGCGTGAACGGCCGGCCATCGAGATAGAGGAATTTCCAGCCACCGAGCGCGAGCCGGACGTTGAAGGGAAAACGGATGTCGTGATCGCGCACGCGGCCCTGCACCGGCGGCAGAGTCTTGATAAAGGCGAACATGTCGCGCAGGTCGGCCTGCGTCATGCGCTGATACGAGGCGTACGGAAACGATGGGAAATAGTGGCGGCCGTCCGGCGACGTGCCCTTCAGCATCGCAGTGAGGAATTGCGCCTCGTTCCACGCACCGATGCCGTCCTTCGGATCGGGCGAGATGTTCGGCGGATAGAACGATCCGTACGGCGACTTGAGCTCCATGCCGCCGCCAAGCCGCATCCGGTCGTCCTGCTTCGGCGTCTGGTGGCAGGCCACGCAGCCGCCGGCGAAGAACATCACTTTGCCGTTCTCGAGATTGGGCGTGTGCGGCGCGAGCGCGCTCGCGGAAATCGTTTCCGGCCGGGTGAGGAACCAGAACCCGGCAGCGCCGACCAGCGCCAGAATGAGCACGGCAAGCAGAACGCGGCGCATCTGATAGCTCCTCTGAGCGCGATGACCCTATCATGAAAGCGAAACGCCGTCGCGATCCGGTCGCGACGGCGTCAGCGATATCGTGGCGCCGGCCTATTTCTTCTGAGGGGCGCGATAGATCTCGTGGCAATTGTTGCAGGCGTCGTTGATCGCCGGCATCGCGGCCTTCACGCCGTCGAGCGAGCTCGCCTTTGGCTTGCCTTCCGCCACCGCTTTCGCGAATGCGGCAACCTTGGCGTCGAAGTCTTTTCGCTTTTCCCAAATCACGGCCTTCGCACGGGTGTTGCCGCCTTCCTTCGAATTGTCCGGGAACAGCTTGCCGTACTCGTTTGCGGTCTTATCCCATGTCGCATACGCGGCGGCCACGGTCTCGGACGTAAACGGCTCCTCGCCCTTCGCCATCGCGTTCACGGACTTCGCGAATTTGTTGGACTGCTTCATCAAGTCCTTCCGGGCCGAGATCGGATCGGTCTGCGCCACAACGGCGCCGACGCCCATGCCAACAACGGCCAAGATGAGGACGGCACGAATCGTACGGATCATCGATTAAGTCTCCTTGAGGCTTTCGGCAAAACCGTCCGACGGGCGTCGTTCGGATGCGAGGCGCGATATCCCGGGCAAGAACCCGGCAGACAGGCGAACACCGATACCGCATTTTTATTCCTCTAATTCCAATGCATGACCAAAATGCGAAAATCAACGCGGAAACTGAAACTATTCAACACGTTAGCGTGAGTTGCGAATCCGGCTTTTCAGTCCGGCGCGGCGGCGCGCTCGGCCTTACGGACGATCTCCTCCGGCGTCGCCAGCGCGGCCGCGACGAGTGCCGTGATCGCCTCGCCACTTTGCGGCGAGACCTCGAAGCCCATGGTCTCGGCCTCCTTCAGGAAGGCAGCGTCCTTCATGGTGGCGTCGAAGGCGCGGCGCAGCAGCGCGACACGCTCCGCCGGCACCTCCGGCGGCGCTATCAGCGGACGCCCCAGCCGGGTGTTGCCGGCGAAGAAGGTCAGCACCTGGCGCTGCTCCTCGCTGCGCGTGACATCGAAGATCGTCGGCGCATCGAGCCACGGCACGCGCTCGGGCTCCATGTTGAACAGCACGCGCATCTTGCCGTCAGCGACCCATTGCCGGCGCGCGCTCACCGGACCGCCGACGGTCGTGACCAGCGCGCCGACCTCGCCGCGGGTGACCGCGAGCACCACCTCGCCTGGCGAACGATAGCCGGTGACGATCTTGAGTTTCAGCCCGAGCAGGTTCCGGAGCAGGATCGGCGCCGCCGTCACGCCCTGCCCGCCGCCCGGCGCGCCCACGATCAGCTCTCGCTCGAACAGGTCGGCGAGATCGGCGATGCCGGACGCGGCGCTTGCGAACAGCACGCGGTGATTGACTTCCGGGCTACCCAGCCAGTTGAAGCGGCCGGGCTCGAACCGGATGTTGCGCACCTTCATGATCGCGGCGTCGGTCATGCCGCGCGACACCATGCCGATCGCGGTGCCGTCGCGCGGCGCGACGTTGAACAGATGATTGGTGGCGACGATGTGCCCGGCGCCCGGCATGTTCTCGACGACCAGCGAGGGCTGGCCGGGAATGTGCCGCGTGATATGGCGACCGATCAGCCGCGCCCACAGGTCGTAGTCCTGGCCCGACGCGGTGCCGACGATCAGCTTGAGCTGCTTGCCGCGGTAGAAATCCTGCGCAGACTCCTGTGCGACGGCGGTGCCCTGCCACACGGAGAGCCATGCCAACACCAGCACGCCGAGCCGTTTCATCCCTGTTCCTTTTGGTTTCTTCGTTGCCGTCATTGTAGCCCGGGTCGAGAGGAGCGAAACCCGGGCTACGAACCTCAGGTCGTCATTCCGGGGCCTTAAGCGCGTTTACGCGCGTCTTCGACGCGCTATGGCGACAGCGGCGAGCCCGGAATCCATAACCACGGCTGCGGCGTATGGATTCCGGGCTCGCGAGCTACGCTCGCGCCCCGGAATGACGGCGGTGGATACCGCACACACTTCATCCTTCTCGCGAGTCATAAGACCTCCGAGGCTTGCTTTTTCCCTCGAACAAACGAGGGAGCGGAGCGCCGACAGGCGCTCGGGTGCTTGCGAGGCACCCTTCGCGGGCCAGTGACGCAGGCCCGCAGACGCAACGTGCGTCGAAGACGCGCGTGAACGCGCTTTCGCGCTGCGTCTCGCGTCCCCACGCGAACCAGCTCACGCAGTTCGCGCATCCGGGGGACGCTCGCCTCTCGGCGCTCCACTGCGGCGGTTTTTGGCTCCGGGCCCGTCTCGCTCTTAGTGGCGAAGCGCGAGCTCCCGACGCCTCCCGGGTGTTGGTTACGAGCCAACGCGCGGGACGCCGGTCCCGCCCTGTTCGATGCCGTCGCGAACGAACACCCTCATGGCGGGACGACAGGAGGATAAACCTAGAGACTAATCTCTCCAAAGAATTTCGGCGCTATGAACAGGTCAGCTGTTCATAGCGCGTTGATAGCGCAACGCGTGAAGCGGAATAAGCGCAGCGCCGCCGACAGTTGCCGCACCGATCGCTCTACACAGAGAATTTTCGCAAAAACCAAGTACGCGAGACGCGCTCCGATCACTTACCGATCATCACGTCGGACGCCTTGATCACCGCCCAGGCCTTGTCGCCCTTCTTCAGCTTGAGCTCGGCCACCGCGTCGTTGGTGACGGCGGAGGTGATGATGACGCCCTTGCCGATATCGATCTTCACATGCGCCGTCGTCGCGCCTTTCTTGACGCTGACGACCTTGCCTTCGATCTGATTGCGCGCGCTCAGTTTCATTGTCGTCCTCCGTGGTCCTGGCATCAGGGCGTGACGCCCATCACCGTCCAGGCGGTTGCAGCTCTTCGCAAGATGAGTTCAATTTCGCCATAGCACGAAGCTCTTTACAGCGCGACATATTCGATTGAATATAACGGCATGAACACTGGAGAACAGCGGCACCGTCGTGCTGTGGATCAAGAGTCGCGTCGATGAACCACGATGGCGTCGATTTTCCCACGGTCGAATTCGTCGAGGGCAATATGAGCCCCGACGGCGAGGCTGTGTTGTTGCAGCTTTCCTCCGGGCAAGGACCGATCCAATTCAGCCTGCGCGCGGCGGACCTCGAGCCGTTCGTGACGTTCATCCTGCAGATGGCCGCCAGCCGGCGCGTGCCGACGCCGGCGCAGGACCGTTCGCAATACCAGCCGATCCCGCTCTCCGCCCTGAGCGCCGGCGAGCTCGACGACGGCAGCTGCGGGCTGGGCGTCACAATTGGCGGCACCGAGCTGATGTTTCAGATACCGGCGAAAATCCTGTCCGAGGTCGGGCAGACGCTCATGCTGGTCGGCATGCCGGAAGAATCGCGTCCCGCTTAGCGCTTACCGACGGTCGCCTTGATCGACGTCTTGCTGATGGCGCCGCGGCCACGGGCGCGCAACGCCGTTTCGAGATCGCGCAACTGCTGCTTGGCCGCCGCCGTCGCCTGCGTCTCGATCGCCCGGTATTTCTCGATCAGCTGTTCGCCGAACGCGGTTAGCGCCGCTCCCCCGCCCTGCGCGCCGCCGGGCTGGGCCTCGACCACGGGCTCGCGGAAGCAATGGTTCATGTCGTCGATCAGGAGCCAGGCTCGCCGATACGACATCTCAAGCGAGCGCCCCGCCTGCGAGATCGACCCGCAATTCCTGACGGCTTCGAGCAAGCGAATCTTGCCGGGCCCCAGCGCACGGTCCGATCCAAAATCAACGCGAACAGTCAGCCGGGTTCCGGCCATGAGGCACCTCGTGTCGGGCACCTGGCACGTTAACACCAACGCCGCGCGTTGCCGAATAGCTGGACGCGACCTCAATTGCGAGCGGGCTGACGATCCGCCGCATCGATCGTCGAGATTCCCGCCAGCAGGCTGGTCAGGCTCGACGTGCGCAACGGCACGTAGCGCTTGTCCAGCTGACGGCAGGTCCGCTTGAGCGCCGCCACCGCCTCGTGGCTGACGCAGTCGACCGGGAATACGGCGAGGTCGGCGCGGCTGATCAACCCCGGCAGCAGCGCGGGGCTGTGCTCCAGTCCTCCGTCATGGTGGAGGAACTGGCCGCTCGAAAGTTCAACCAGATTCTTCAACTGCGGAATCAAGTGGGCGCGGCCACCGACATAAAGCAGCGTCAGGCCGCTCAAGGACGACGGCGCCATCACGGAATCACCGTCGCCCGGCACCAGCATCGCTATCCTGCCCTCGGCGGATGCCAGCTCGATGCGCAACGCCTCGCATTCGGCCAGCGCCTGCTCGCGGGCACGCACCGCGTCGCCATGCTCGGCCGCGAGCCCCGCCAGTCGTTCTTCGAGCCGTTCGCGCCGGGAGGTTTCACGGGCAAGCCGCCGGTCCCGTTCGGCCAGCGCCTCTGACAATGCCCTCGCCTCTTCCGAACCATGTGTGTTGCCAGCGCCGGTGCTGTCCGAGGCCTTATTGGCGAGGGCATCGTTCAGGCGGCGGATGGCCTGGTCTCGTTCGGTAAAGCCCTCACGCAATTGCTGCTGCTGGCGCTCAATCTTGTCGGCGAGCGCGGTGTTCTCCGCCTCCAATTGCCGCAAGCGCTGGATGTCGGCGCGGTTGGCCGCGCCGACCAGGTGCGACAGCATGTGGATCTCGCCGAAGGCGCGCTTCACCAGGGCTTCCGTCGTCGCGGGATGGGTCAGCACGCTCCAATAGCCGCCGGGGATATCGCCGTTCTTCAGCGCCTCATCCCAGAGCGCTTCGACCGCGCTGCTGTCCTTAGCCTTGGCGAAGTGGTTGAGCGCGAGCTTGTGCCTGCGATCGAGCGTCTTTTGCAATTGCTTGGCGCCGATGCTGGGGCCGCTGGCGAGCATGACGCCGAGCTGGTGCAAGCCGTGGTCGTCGAGCGCTTCCGCACTCTTCATGTTGAGGCGCAGCAGCAGCCGGCGCAACTCGCCGGTGGTCAGGCAGGTACCGACGATCGAGCAATGCAGGCTGTGATGCAGCTCGCGAATCTGCGCCCGGCGCTTCGCCGCGATCACCTCCTGGGCGATCACGCGCGGCTTGGCGTCGACGCCGCGACGCACGGGGATATCCGTGATCGACAACGCGGATTTTGCCGTCTTGGCCGGCTGCCAAGCGAGGACGGAGGAGATGTCAGATGACGACATGCACGCTATATCCAACAGGATATAGCGACTATGACATAGCATTCCCGCGATGAAAAGGGGCCTGGTGCCCGGCCGTACCGGCTTTGCCTGCAGTGTTTTTTGGACTTAGCCTTGGCAGGTCTGACTCGCGCGGGACTGTCGCCATGGAGAGAATTGATCGCGCATCCGCAGTTCGAGCGATTGCGTTGGTCTGCGCGGCTCAGGTCTTCGTGCAGATCGGCGCGTTCTTCTGGCCGGCGCTGCTGCCCGGCATGATGTCGCGCTGGTCGCTGACCAACAGCGAAGCCGGCTGGATCACCGCCGTCTTCTATGCCGCCTACATCGTGGCGGTGCCGGTTCTCGTCACGCTGACCGACCGCATCGACGCCAAGCGCGTCTACCTCGCCGGTGTCGCCCTCACGATCGCGGGGCATGCGCTGTTTGCCGCCTTCGCCGACGGCTTCTGGTCCGCGTTCGCCGCCCGCGCGCTCACCGGTGTCGGCTGGGCCGGCACCTACATGACCGGGCTGAAGCTCTTGGCCGACAAGGTCGACGGCCCGCTGCTGTCGCGGGCCGCGGCGGGGCACGCCGCCAGCATCGGGATTTCCGGCGCGCTGTCGTTCGCCTGCGCCGACCTGCTGGCCGACATCGGCGGCTGGCGCTTTGCATTCGCCGCGGCGGCGGTGTGCGCGTCGTTCGCCTGGGTGCTGGTCGCGCTCGCCATCCCCGGACATGCCCGCCCCACAGCATCATCGCAAGGCAACGGCGCGATGTTCGACTTTCGCCCGGTGCTGCGTAACCGCTCCGCGATGGCCTACGCCATCGCCTATTGCATCCACACCTTCGAGATGAGCGCGCTGCGCGGTTGGGGCGTCGCGTTCCTGGGATTCGTCGCCGTCACGTCAGGCGCGACGGCCTTGGCCTTATCGCCCACGCTCACATTGACGCTGTTCGGATTGCTCGGGACGCTGGCCAGCGTGCTGGGCAACGAAGCCGCCATCCGCTTCGGGCGGCGGCGCCTGATCGCGACGGCGATGATCGGCTCGGCCGCCTGCGCGGTCCTGCTCGGCGTGGTCGGGCCGCAATCGTACCTGCTGGCCGCGCTCCTGATCCTGATCTATGGCCCGATCATCTGGCTCGATTCATCGTCGCTGACGGCCGGCACCGCCGGGACCGCCGATCCCGCCCGTCGCGGCGCGACTCTCGCGGTGCATTCGATGCTCGGCTATCTCGGAGGCTTCGTCGGCCCGCTGGCGGTGGGCTGGACGCTCGATCTTCAGAGCGGCAACGCCGCCGCCGGATGGCTCACGGCGTTCAGCGGCATCGCCGCGCTGAGCGCGCTGGCGCTGATCGTGTTCCTGATGATGCGGCCGCGCGCGCTGGAAGGCGACCGGGTGTAGGCAACGAAGTGAACCTCAGCGCGCCGACGCGAGCGGCCTGAGCGATCGACTGATGCGCGTGACGATACCGTCCCAGTCGCGCTTCTCGTTCACAGGGTATCTGATGTCGACGCAGTGCAATGCGCCGGCCCTGGCGGACGAGAAATTGCAGCGCAGATAGACGATCATTCCATCACGCCGCGTCGATAGCGCGAAAAAATTCTGGCTCACGCGGTCGTAGGTCAGTGCCGAACGTTGCGCGCGAAAGTTTGCCCGCATGAATGCGCCGGGCGAGAGCGCATTGGGGTTCGGCAGCGAATACACATGAAAGCGTGCGCGCCCATCTTCGGTGCTGAAGACGCGGCCGGGTTCCTGCTCGCTCGGCTCCTGCTCCACGGCGAAGACGTCCCGCGGATACTCTACCGATGTCCCTTGGGCATCCCGGTAGACAGCCCAAGTGGCGGCCGCAGTTTCGGCCCGAGCCGCGCCCGCGCCTGCGATCAGGATTGCCGGGACCACGATAAATCCGAGCGCTTTGAGACCCATGTTCACCTCCAACAACGAATCGTGCGGAGTTACGGTGCGGAGGTCGCGACGGATGCGGCCGGCTATTCGATGCTTGGGTCAGCGCTTGTCTGTCCGCTGGCCCCCTACTCCGCCGGCTGCTCCCGCGCCGTTGGCGGCTGGCGACGGCTCGTCTTCAGCGCGATCCAGCGGCAGATCACGTAGAACGCCGGCGTGAAGATCAATCCGAAGACCGTGACGCCGATCATGCCGGCGAACACCGCGGTGCCGAGAGTCTGGCGCAGCTCGGCGCCGGCGCCGACCGCCCACACCAGCGGCACGACGCCGAAGATGAAGGCGAACGACGTCATCAGGATCGGACGCAGCCGCAGATGCGCTGCTTCCACGGCAGCCTCGAAGCGGGTGCGGCCCTGGTCCTCGAGCTGCTTGGCGAACTCGACGATCAGGATCGCGTTCTTCGCCGCCAATCCGATCAGCACCACGAATCCGACCTGCGTCAGAATGTTGTTGTCCTGCCCGCGCAACACCACGCCGACGATCGATGCGACCAGACACATCGGCACGATCAGGATCACCGCCAGCGGCAAAGTAAGGCTCTCGTATTGCGCCGCCAGCACCAGGAACACGAACACCACCGCGAGCAGGAAGGCGAAGATCGCGGTGTCGCCGGCCTGGATCTGCTGATACGCCAGCGTCGTCCACTCGAATGCAAATCCCTCCGGCAACGTGGTGCGCGCGATCTGCTCCATGGCTTCGATCGCCTGCCCGAGCGAGTAGCCGGGCGCCGCGGCACCGTCGAGCTCGGCCGCGGGATAAAGGTTGTAGCGCGGCACGCGATACGGGCCCGACACGTCGCGCACGGTGGTGAACGACCCGAGCGGGACGGTCTGACCCTGGTCGTTGCGGACGCGGATCGCCAGGACGTCGCTCGGCTGGAGCCGATAGCCGCTGTCGGCCTGCGCGGTCACCCGATAGGTGCGGCCGAACAGGTTGAAGTCGTTGACGTAGGACGATCCGATATAGATCTGCAGCGCGGCGAAGACGTCGGGCACGCGGACGCCCAGCATCTGCGCCTTGGTGCGGTCGATATCGAGATAGAGCTGCGGCGTCGAGACCTCGAAGAACGAGAACACCTGCGTCAGTCTCGGGTCCTTCGCCGCGGCGCCCATCATCGCAAAGGCGGCGCCTTGCACCGCCTCCGAGCCCCGCCCGAGGCGATCCTCAATCATCATGCGGAAGCCGCCGGCATTGCCGATGCCCTGCACCGGCGGCGGCGCGACCACGAAGATCTGCGCCTCCTGGATGACGGACAGCCGTCCGTAAAGCTCTTTGACGATGCCGTTGGCCGACAGCTTCGGATCGCGGCCGCGCTTCTCAAACGAGTCGAGCACCACGAAGATCGCGCCAGAATTCGGCGCATTGGTGAAGGTCGCGCCGGAGAAGCCGACGATATTGACGGCGCTGGAGATGCCCGGCGTCTTGAGCGCGATCTCGACCGCGCGGCGGTTGACCGCGTCGGTGCGGTCCAGCGCTGCGCCCGGCGGCAGTTGCGTCACGATGATCAGATAGGCGCGGTCGACAGCCGGAATGAAGCCGGTCGGCGTCTTGCGGAATTCGTTGAGGCCGAAGGCGATGATGCCGACATAGACGACCAGCATCAGCACTGCGAGCCGCACCACGTGGCGCACCAGCCAGCTATAGCCATGGCCGAGCGCGTCGAAGCCGCGGTTGAACAGCCCGTAAAAGGCGCGTAGCGGCCGCTCCCACGGCTTCGGCGCCCGCGTCTCATGCGGCTTGAGCAGCATGGCGGCGAGCGCCGGCGACAGCGTCAGCGAGACGATCAGCGAGATCACGGTCGCTGCCGCGATGGTCAGCGCGAACTGGCGGTAGAACTGGCCGGAGATGCCGGTGATGAAGGCCGCCGGAATGAACACGGCGCACAACACGAGCGCAATCGCGATCAGCGCGCCGCCGACCTCGTCCATACTCTTGATCGCAGCCTCGCGCGGACGGAGTCCGGCCGCGATGTTGCGTTCGACGTTCTCGACCACGACGATCGCGTCGTCGACCACGATACCGACGGCGAGCACCAGCCCGAACAAGGTCAGGTTGTTGAGCGTGAAGCCGAACATCGCCATCACGAAGAACGTGCCGATCAGCGAGATCGGTATAGCGACCAGTGGAATCAGCGCGGCGCGCCAGGTCTGCAGGAAGATGATGACCACGATGACCACGAGCAGAATCGCTTCGAGGATCGTTTCCTGCACCGCGTTCACCGATTCCTGGATGAACTGCGTCGGGTCGTAAACGATGGTGTATTTGACGCCGACCGGCAGCCGTGGCGCCATCTGCTCCATCGCGGCACGAATGGCCTGCGCCGTCGCGAGCGCATTCGATCCCGGGCGCTGGAACACCGCCAGCGCCACCGCGGGATCGAGATCGAGATACGAGTTCGACGAATAATCGACCGCCGCGAGTTCGATCCTGGCGACGTCGCGCAGCCGCACGACCGCGGTTGCGGTCTGCTTGACGGTGATGTTGCCGAATTCCTCGACGTCGGAGAGACGTCCTTGCGTCCTGACCTGGAGCTGGAACGCGCCAGGCTGGTCGACCGGCGGCTGGTTGAGCACGCCCGAGGCAACCTGAACATTCTGCCCCGCCAGCGCCTGCGTCACATCGGCGGCGGTGAGTTCGAGCGACTGCAGCCGCTGCGGGTCAAGCCAGACCCGCATCGAATAATCGCGGCTGCCGAACGCGATGATCGAACCGACGCCGTTGATGCGGGTCAGCGGGTCTTTGATCTCGAGCGTCGCGAAATTGGAGATGAACAGCGTGTCGCGCGAGCGGTCCGGCGAATAGAGATGCACGACCATCATCAGGTCGGGCGAGCTCTTCGCTACCGTGACGCCGATGTTGCGCACGTCGGCCGGCAGACGCGGCGTCGCGGTGGCGACGCGATTCTGGACCTGCACCTGCGCGATATCGAGGTTGGTGCCGAGGTCGAAGGTGACCGAGATGCTGAAGCGGCCGTCGGCTGTGGAGTTCGAGGACACATAAAGCATGTTCTCGACGCCGTTGATCTGCTCCTCGATCGGCGCGACCACGGTCGAGGCCACGACGTCGGCGCTCGCACCCGGATATTGGCCGGTGACGTTGATGATCGGCGGCGCGATCTCGGGATATTGCGCGATCGGCAGGCGGAAGAACGACACCGCCCCGAGGATCACGAACACGATCGAGACCACGCAGGCAAAGATCGGCCGGTCGATGAAGAAATGCGATAAGCGCATCAGTGCCCCGTCAATTCTTTTTGGCGGGCGCGGCGGGCGCAGCGTTCGCGGTGGCGCCCTGCTCTTGCGGCGTCACCTTGGTGCCCGGCCGCGCCCGCATCATCCCGTTGACGATGACGCGGTCTTCGGGCTTGAGGCCGTCCTTGACGACGCGCAGGCCGCCATCGAGCGCACCGGTCGTGACATAGCGCTGACGCGCGGTGGTCTCGGCGTCGACGACCAGCACATATTTGCGGGCCTGCTCGCTGGCGATTGCGGCATCCGGGATGAGCAGCGCCGGATAGGCCGGCGATCCCGGCACCCGAATGCGTGCGAACATGCCGGGCGTGAACGTGTCGCCGGTATTCGAAAACACGGCGCGGCCGCGGATGGTGCCGGTTGCCTTCTCGATGACGTTGTCGACGAAGTCCATGTAGCCGCGGTGGACGAAATCGGCTTCGTCGATCAGCCGCAGCGAGACGATGACGCTGCCGCTGCGGCCGGTGACCTCGCGGCCGGTATTCGCAAACCGCTCGTAACGCAGGTACGCCGCCTCGTCGAACGTGAACTCGAACCGGATCGGATCGAGCGACACGATCGTGGCGAGCATCGTGGTGGTGCCGGTCGCGCCGCCGGTGATGAGATTGCCCGGCGAGACGCGGCGGTCGCCGATGCGGCCGGTCACGGGCGCACGCAATTCGGTGAATTGCAGGTCGAGTTCGGCCTGGCGCACGGCTGCCTCGTTCGCCAGCACCGACGCGTCGGCGTTGCGCTTGGCCTGGGCACGCTGCTCGAACACCTGGTCGGTGATGGTCTTGTCGCGCACGAGCTGCTTGCCGCGCGCCAGGTCGGCTTCGGTGAAGGTCACGTTCGAACGCGCCAGCGCGAGATTGGCGCGCGCCTGGTCGAGCGCATTCTGGAACGGGCGCTTGTCGATCGTGAACAGGAGATCGCCCTGCTTCACGATCTGGCCGTCGTTGAAATGCACGCCGTCGAGATATCCCGAGACGCGGGCACGCACCTCGACGAAATCGATCGCAACGAAACGACCGACATACTCGTCGTAGTCGACGATGTTGCGCTGGGTCGGGCTGGCCACCGTCACCGTCGGTGGCGGCGGCGCGGGCGCAGCCTGCTGGCCCTGGCCGCAGGCGGCGAGCGCCGGAGCAAGGATCACAAGGAGGATAGCGGCGCGGATGCGGAGTGTGCTTTGCATTTTTTTCTGTGACTGTTCGGCCTTTGCGGCAGCGCACCATATAGTCACTTCCGTGGCGGCGGCCATCGCAGGTTCGTGATTAACCATGTCGCGAAGAATGATTTAGCCACGCGACACAACCGGAAATTGTATCATGGTACCCGACCGACGCGCCGCCCCGCCAAATATCCAAGCTGGATCAATCGCTTAAGTCAGCCATTTCAATGTGTGTTGGATATAGCACATCCCGGCAATACCTACCGGCGGCGATTGCGTCTCAACTATGGCCAAGCATAAAATCGTAAACAAAGTCCATCGCTTACAATTGATTTGAGTCACAGGGGGTCGGGGATGCTTCCCCGCTGGAGTTGTCGCTTCATTGCGGCGCTGGTGCTGCTCGTTTTCGCGCAGCCGGCGTTCGCACAGATTATTCCTGGCAGCGAATTGCCTGGCCGGGCGCGCGAAGAATTTAAGCAACCGCGCGCGCCGTTGTCGCGCCCTGGTGCGCCTGTCGTGTCGTTGCCGAGCACCGTCGCGCCGGAAGGCGCGGACAAGCTGATGGTGACGGTGCGTGGCGTCCGCATCACTGGCAGCACGGTCTACAGCGAAGCAGACCTTGAGCCGCTGTACCGCGACCTTGTCGGCCGCGAGGTGCCGGTCACCGCGATCTACGACCTGGCGCAGCGAATCACCGCGAAATACGGCAGCGACGGTTACGTGCTGTCGCGCGCGGTCGTGCCGCCGCAGGAACTGAGCCCGCGCGGCGCCGTGATACGTATCCAGATCATCGAAGGCTATATCGACCGGGTCGAATGGCCGCCGGTGCTGGCGAAGTACCGCGACTTCTTCTCGGATTATGCGGCGAAGATCACTGCCGAGCGGCCGATCAACGTCAAGACGCTCGAGCGCTACCTGCTGCTGGCAAGCGACCTCCCGGGCCTGCGGTTCACCAACAGCCTGAAGGCCTCGCCGAAAAATCCAGGCGCAGCGACACTGGTGGTCGAGGTGGTGGAGAAGCCGCTCGACGTGTTCTCCCGCGTCGACAACCGCGGCACCAAGGCGCGCGGCCCGCTGCAGTATTTCAACAGCATCAACCTGAACAATCTTGGGCGGATGCACGAAAGCTGGACCATCGCCACGGCCGGCGCGTTCCAGGTCACCGAGCTGCAATACTGGATGGGGGCCTACCGGCAGGTGCTCACCAGCGAAGGGCTGACGTTGTTCGTCAACAACAGCTACACGCGCAGCAAGCCGGGCACCGACATCCTGCAGCTGCTGGAATACAAGACCCGCGGCGACCTGTTCGAAGCCGGCCTGAACTACCCGTTTATCCGCAGCCGCGAGAAGAACCTGATCGCGACCGCGCTGTTTTTCATGAGCAACGACCGCAGCGACATCCTCGGGGCGCTCAACACGCTCGACCGGATCCGCGGGGTCCGCCTGAAAGCCGACTTCGACTTCGTCGACCAGCTGCGGGCCATCAACCAGATCAACGTCGTGGTCAGCCAGGGTATTCAGGGGCTGGGCAGTTCCTCGCGCGGCGCGGAGAATTTGTCGCGCGCGAACGCCGATCCCGCCTTCACCAAGGTCGAGGCGACCGTCAGCCGTGTGCAGCCCCTGCCCGCCAATTTCTCCCTGATGCTGGCGGCCTACGGCATGTGGACTAGGACCCCTCTCCTAGCACCGGAGCTCTGCGGCTACGGCGGACGGGTGTTCGGCCGCGCTTTCGACCCTTCCGAGCTGGTCGCCGATACCTGCGTCGAGCTCCTGGGGGAGCTGCGCTACGACATCGCCCATTCGTTCCAGAATGTGACCCAACTTCAGCTCTATAGCTACGCAGACCGCGGTTGGCTCCATAATCTTGCCCCAGTTCCCGGGACACCTGAGAACGTGGATGGTGCTTCGGTTGGAGGGGGACTCCGCCTCGGTCTGCAGCCTGGCCTGACGGTCGATCTATCGGCCGCCAAGGGTGTGGCTGGAATACGCGACGACTGGCGATTCTTCTTCATCACAACCGGTAGATTCTGAGGAACGACGGATGACTCCGCGCCTCCACAACCTGCTCATGACCTCAACGGCGCTGCTCGCGCTCGGCTCAGTCTACGCCGGCGCGCAGCCGACCGGACCCAATGTGGTCGGCGGCAACGCGACCGTCTCGGGCGCCGGCACCAACTCGGTCATCGTCAACCAGACCAGCGACCGCGCCATCATCAACTGGAACACCTTCAACGTCTCGACCGGCGGCTCCGCGACGTTCAACCAGCCCGGCTCCTCGTCGATCACGCTTAACCGCGTCACCGGCGGGCTCGGCCCCTCGGTGATCGACGGCACGATCAGCGCCAACGGCCGCGTCTTCATCATCAACCGCGACGGCATGCTGTTCGGGAAGAACGCGGTGATCAACACCGCAGGCTTCCTCGCCACCACCAACGACATCCGCAACGCGGACTTCATGGCGGGCCGGATGAACTTCAACATCGCCGGCCGCGGCGACGCCTCGATCGTCAACTACGGCAACATCACCGCATCGAGCGGCGGCTTCGCGGCGCTGGTCGCGCCGGGCGTGCGCAATGCCGGCACCATCAGCGCCAATCTCGGCACGGTGTCGCTCGCGTCCGGCAACAGCTTCACGCTCGACATGTACGGCGACAAGCTGATCCAGGTCGCGGTCGGCGACAGCATCGCCGACAAGGTGATCGACGTCTCCACCGGCAAGCCGCTCTCCTCGCTGGTCACCAACGAGGGCACGCTGCGCGCCAACGGCGGCCGGGTCGAGATCACGGCGGCGGCCGCGCGGCACATCGTCGACTCGGTGATCAACAACAAGGGCGTGATCGAGGCCAACTCGGTCGGCACCCGCAACGGCCGGATCGTGCTCGGCGGCGCCACGCAGACCGCGGGGCTGCCGAAGCAGACGATCAAGATCTCCGGCAAGATCAGCGCCACCGGCAAGGACAAGGGCCAGAAGGGCGGCACCATCCAGATTACCGGCGAGGACATTCAGTTCGCCGCTGCGATGCTCGACGTGTCCGGTCACTCCGGCGGCGGCAAGATCCTGGTGGGCGGCGACTACGGCGGCGGCAGGCCGCTCCCGGGCGGCATCAACAATCAGAGCGCGGTGCTGGAGAACGAAGCGATCCCGACCGCGTCGACCGTCACGGTCGACGCCGCGACCACGTTCAACGCCTCGGCCACGGTGAACGGCCATGGCGGCAAGGTGATCCTGTGGTCGGACGTGCTGACCACGTTCGCCGGCACCATCTTCGCCCGCGGCGGTGAAGAAGGCGGCAACGGCGGATTCGTCGAGGTGTCGGGAAAGCAGACGCTGGCCTTCACCGGCACGGTCAACACGCTGGCGCCGAACGGACAGACCGGCACGCTACTGCTCGATCCCTACAACGTAACGATCAGCACCGGCGGCGATTCCAACCACACCGGCTTCACGGCAACCGACAACGACTCGGTGATCAACGCGGGCACGCTGGTGACCGCTCTCGGCACCAACAATGTTATCGTCAGCACTGGTAGCGGCGGCGATCAGGCGGGCAACATCACGGTAGCCGGTGCGCTGACGTGGAACGCGGCGACGACGCTGACGTTGCAGGCGGCCAACAATATTTCGATCGAGGCGCCGATCACCGCAACGCACATCAATGGCGGATTGAAGATCGACGCCGGCGGCGGCTACTACTACGAAGGCGCAGTTACGGCGACCGCCGCGATCAACGTCGGTGTGTTTACGCTCGTCAACGGCAACTGGACGCAGAACACTGCGACCTTGCCGGAGTTTTACGCGCGTGATTTCCGCATCACCGGCGGCCAGTTCCTGCGCGTGGCCGGCGGCGACGGCGTTGAAATTGCCTACAAGATCACCGACGTCTACGGCCTGCAGGGCATCGGCAGCACCACGGAGTTGCTGAACAGCAGATATGTCCTGGCCAACAACATCGACGCCACCGGAACCGCCAACTGGAATGAAGGCAAGGGCTTCCAGTCGATGGGCAGCGCCGACGAATCCTTCGGGGGCTCGCTCAATGGTCTGGGCTACACGATCAACGGCCTGACCATCAATCCCGGCGCCTCGGCCGGCCAGTACACTCAGATCGGCCTGTTCGGCTACACCGACGACGCGACCATCCGCAATCTGAAGCTGACCAACATCAACATCACCGGCAGTGCGAACAATCAAACAATCGGCGGCCTGGTCGGCTACAGCAACAGCGGCACCACCATCGAGAACGTGTCGGTCAGCGGCACCATCAGTGCCGGCGCGTTTACCGGCGTAACGGCGGGCGGGCTTGTCGGCTTCAACGGCGGAGAGATCACGAACGCCCATTCTGCTGTGAACGTCACGATCGGCAATGGCGCTGGTGGGATCAACACGCATCATCGCGAAGCGCACGCCGGCGGCCTCGTCGGCTTCAACTATGGCTCGATTGCCAACTCAAGCGCGAGTGGCAACGTTGCCGGCGCCGGCAATGCGCTAGTCGGTGGGCTCGTCGGAACCAACGGCGATATCGACAGCAACAGCGCGACCATCTCCGGTTCATGGGCGACTGGCAACGTGTCGGTCCACAGCGACGTCGCGCATTACATGACCGTCGTCGGCGGCCTTGTCGGCGACAACTGGGGCACGATTTCCACGTCCTACGCGACCGGCAACGTCAACGTCAGCGGCAACATCTGGATCATGCATGTCGGTGGCCTGGTCGGCCAATTGCGAGGACTGCATGCTGAGGGGTCGTCGCTGATCACGAATTCGTATGCCGCGGGCAACGTGACGGTCAGCAACACCTACACAGGAAACACGAATCTTTCTCAGCCGGCCGACGTACTCGCCGGTGGTCTCGTGGGTGGCAGCGACTATTTCTCAAGCATCTCGAACGCCTATGCGCTCGGCAATGTCACGGTCACCGGCGTCGGCAATCCTCCGGGTTCTCTGCTGGCCGCCGGCGGTCTGATCGGACGCCTCGGCGGCAACGTGGAATATGCCTATTCCACCGGCGCGGTCGCGGCGGGCACGGGCAACCAAACTCAAACCTCGCTCGGCGGCTTCATCGGCGTCGCCGGCCCCGGCAGTAGCGTCACCTCCGGTTATTGGGACACGCAGACGAGCGGTCTGACGATCGGCGTTGGCGACGACAAGGCCCTCACCGGCGCCCCCGCTGGCCTGACCACCGCACAAGCGCGCACGCAGTCCTGCTTCACCGGAACGTCCTGCGGCGGCGAAGGCGGCTTCAACTTCAGCAACGTCGAAGGCACCTGGTTCATGGTCGACGGCCAGACGCGGCCGTTCCTGCGTTCGGAGTGGTCGGAGACCATCCGCAACACCCATCAGCTTCAGTTGATGGCGATGAATCTGGGCGCGAACTACACGCTCGGGAACAACATCGACTTCACCGGCCAGTTCGGCGAATCCGGCATGTGGGGCGCGCGCGGATTCTCGCCGGTCGGCTCCATCAGCCAACTCGGCGCCAATCCCTTCACAGGTAGCCTGAACGGCCAAGGCGCCATCATCAACGCGCTGATGCTCGCCCCGAACAATGCGACGACCCAGAGCGTCGGCCTGTTCGGCACCATTGGCGCGACCGGCTCGGTGAGCAACCTCAACTTCACCAACGCCAATGTCGCTGCAAATATCGGCTTCCAGCAGCCGATCGAGGGACAACCGATCTCGCAATGGGTCGGTATCCTCGCCGGCCAGAGCGGCGGCACCATCACGAACGTGACCGCGTATGGCACCGTCAGCGGTCTGTCGCTGAGCGGCGTGATCGCCGGTGGCCTCGTTGGCCAGCACGGCATCCTCGGTCCGGCCGGCGCAGCGGGCTCAATCACGAATTCCTGGGCGAACGTCACCGTCACGGTTGCCAACGGCATGACCTGCCCCGGCACCTGCCTTTTCAACGCCGCGGGCGGCCTCGTCGGCGTCAATGTCGGCGGTTCGTCGATCACGGGTTCGTCGGCTAGCGGCAATATCAGCGGCGGCTCTTATAGCTGGGTCGGCGGCCTGGTCGGGCAGAACGGATTCTTCTACCCGGAGGGTGCGACCGGCACGATCACCAATTCATTCGCGAATGCCAACGTCTCGGCAGGCGCGGAGTCAGGGGTCGGCGGCCTGGTCGGCAGCAACACGCCGGGATCGACAATCACCGGCTCTTACGCGAACGGCACGGTCTTCGGGTCCGGCGACGTGAAGGCCGGCGGCTTCGTCGGACAAAACCACGGGATCATCACGTCCTCGCATGCGAGCGTTGCCGTGACCGCCACCAATATCGGAGCGAGCGACGCAGTCGCAGGCGGCTTCGCCGGCACCAACAACGGCAGCATCTCCAACGCATACGCGACCGGCGCCGTGTCGAGCACCAACGGCGACGTTACGCTGGGCGGTTTTGTCGGCGCGAACGAGGCAAGCATCACCACGTCATACGCAACCGGTAACGTCACAGCGACGACCCCGACATTCGCGATGGCTGGTGGATTTGCCGGCGGCAATATCGGATCGATCACCAACTCGCATGCGACCGGAAACGTGCTCGTCAACGCCGCGACGGCCAGTGCCGGCGGATTCGTCGGCATGAACTTCGGCCAAATCGGTCTTTCCTATGCCACCGGCAACGTCACCGTCGGTGACAACAGCTACGCCGGTGGTTTTGCCGGCTTCAATTTCGGCGCCATCAACCAGGCCTACGCGAGCGGCGCCGTCGTCGCTGGCGCCAACAGCTTCGCCGGCGGTTTCGTTGCCGCCAACGTCGCCTACGACTTCGGCGGGCGCGACAGCCTCTCCTCGGGCCCGAGTGAAGTAGGTCCGGGTCCGGTCGTCGGTTCGATCACGCAATCCTATGCGCTCGGCCCTGTCACCGGCGGCAACGCGTCGGTGGCGGCCGGCTTCGCGGCACTCAATCTCGGATCGCTCGACCAGGTCTATGGCGTCGGGCACGTGCAAGGCGGCTCGAACAGCACGCTCGGCGGCCTGGTCGGGAAAAACAATTTCACGGTCTCCATTCCATATTTCGAAGGATCGGTTCCGACCTTCCCGGCGGGCACTGCGACCAATTCGTACTGGGACATGCAGACGACCGCCCAGACCACCAGCGCGGGCGGCACCGGCATGAACACGGCGGTGTTGGCCGGCGGTCTGCCTCCCGGATTCAGCGGTGACATCTGGGATCACCATTCCTATCCGTTCCTCGTGAACATCCTTCCCAACAACCAGGACACGACGCCTTTACCGCCGGTCATTCCGCCGGTGGGCAACAACACGCCTGAAAACCTGCCGCCGCCGGACCAGCAGATCAATCCGGGCACGATCACCGCGGGGCCGCCGAGCGATCCGGTGCCGAACGTCACGCAATTCGTGCAGCAGCAACAACAACAGCAGCAACAGCAGCAGCAGGGACAGCAGGGACCGGGACAAACGACCGGCAGCATCGCGCAGGATCCGATCCGGCTCGACGTCGGCGAAAACCGGTTCTTCTATCTGCCGCCGCTCAATGAGACCCGCCTCATCAGCGACGAGGTGGTGCTGCAGATGCCGTGCACCGTCCCGAAGGCGGTGCTGGACGAGATCATCAAGCAGCACAACCTCACGACGATCGCCTCGCAATGTCTGCGAGAGGGCGGCAATGCGGCCTTCCGGATGCGGCACGCGAGCAGCCAGACCGTCGCCGCCGTGATCCGTGCGCTCGCGGCGCATCAGGTCATCGCCGCCGCGCAGGCCAACTACGTCTACACGACGCAGGAAACCTCGGTGCAGTCAGCGACGTCGCAACAGGGCGACCCCGGCCAGTACGTTCCGGAGAAGCTGCGCCTGCTGGCCGCGCATCGCATCGTCACCGGCAACGGCATCCCGATCGCGGTGATCGACTCCGAGATCGACGCGGCGCACCCCGATCTCTCGGGCACCATCGCTAACCGCTACGACGCGACCGGCGTCGAGGACGCCCCGCACGCCCACGGCACCGGCATGGCCGGCGCGATCGTGTCGCACCGCAAGCTCCTCGGCATCGCGCCCGGCGCGCGCATCCTTGCGATCCGCGCATTCTCCCCGCGCGCCTCGGCCTCGGAAAGCACGACCTACCACATCCTGCGCGGCATCGATCACGCGATCGCCAACAACGCCCGTATCATCAATATGAGCTTCGCCGGGCCGCGCGACCCGTCGATCGAGCGGGCGCTCAAGGCCGCTTACGACAAGGGCATGGTGCTGATCGCCGCGGCCGGCAACGCCGGCCCGCGCGCGCCGGCGCTCTATCCGGCGGCCGATCCGAACGTGATCGCGGTTACCGCGACCGACGTCGACGACCATCTGTTCTCCGGCGCCAACCGCGGCAATCACGTCGCGATCGCGGCGCCGGGCGTGGATGTCCTGGTGCCGGCGCCGGCCGGCGAATACCAGGTCACGACCGGAACCTCGGTGGCAACGGCCCATGTCAGCGGCGTGGTGGCGCTGATGCTCGAACGTAATGCCAAGCTCACGCCGGCAGACGTCCGCAGGATCCTCACCGCCAGCGCGAAGCGGCTTGGACCGTCGAACCAGTTCGGCGCTGGGCTGATCGATCCGTTGCGGGCGATCGAGATGGCGACACCGCGCTCGGCCACGGCTCCGATCGCGCCACAACCGCCGGCAGCGGCGGCGGCCCCTACGCCGACGGCCCCGGCGGTGCCCAAGCGGACAGGCGCAGTCCAGCGGCCGGCGGTGACGGTGGCGGCACGGCCGTAGTCAGGAGCCGGCTTCCGGCGGCGGCGGAGCTGTCTTCGGCCGCGCCATGAAGCCCGCGAACCAGCGGCGTCCGAACAGCGCGAACACCATCGCGCCATAGACCACGGCGCCGATGACGGCGAGCAACGCCAGCGCAAGTTCGTTGTGAAACGCCCTTCCCGCCAGCAGCGTCCGCACCGGCGCGTCGGCCAGCCACAGCGCGGCCGCCATCACCAGGCCGGCCGCCGTGAGCCGCATGGCGGAGCGGAGAACCTCCGGATCGAAGGCGAACAGGCCGGCGCGCCGCGCGAACCAGATCAGCAGCACGAGGTTGACCCAGGCGCCGATTGACGTCGCGAAAGCAAGGCCGACTTGAGCGTGGGTGCTGTACAGCAGAATCTTGAGCCCGACATTGATCAGCACGGCGAAGAACAGCGCCTTCACCGGCGTCCAGGTGTCGCCCCGTGCGAGAAACGTGACCGTAGCGCTGCGCATCAGCACGAACGGCAGCAGCCCGATCGCATAAGCCTGCAGCGTGGCGCCTGCCGCGAGCGCGTCGGCGGCAGTGAAAGCGCCGCGCATGAACAGCGCACGCATGATCAGGTCGGGCAGCAGCACAAATGCGACCAGACACGGAACCGACAGCAGCAGCGTGAATTCGATCGCGCGGTTCTGCGCATGGCGCGCGCCGCTCTCGTCGCCCCGCGCCAGGCGGTTGGCCATCTCCGGCAGCAGCACGGTACCGACCGCGATCCCGATAACACCGATCGGCAGTTGATTGAGCCGGTCGGCGTAATAGAGCGCCGATAGCGCGCCGGCGGCGAGGAAGCTCGCAATGATGGTGTCGGCGAACAGAGCGATCTGGGTTCCGGCGGAGCCCAGGGTCGCGGGACCGAACCGCTTCAGGAACAGCTTGAGCTCCTCGTCGAGCCGCGGCCAGCGGAACGCCGGCAGCACGCCCTGGCGGCTGGCGTCGGCGGCAAGCAGCGCCACCTCGAGGCAGCCGGCGATGAACACGCCCCAGGCCGCCGCGTGGCCGGCGGTCGGAAAGAACAATGCAAGCGCCAGCGCCGCCATCATCGAGAGGTTGAGCAGGATCGGCGCCGCCGCGGCCGACGCAAAGCGGCCAAGCGCGTTGAGGATGCCGCCGTAGAGCGTGACGAGCGAGACCAGAAGCAGGTACGGAAACGTGATCCGCGTCAGCTCGACCGCCAGCGTGAAGCGCTCGCCGCCCTGCGGGAAGCCGGGCGCGAGAAGCGCGATCACTGACGGGGTAAAGATGAGCGCGGCCGCGAGCAACACCGCCTGCACGATGACAACCAGAGTAAAGATACGGTCCGCGAACAGCTTCGAGGGATCGGCGCCCGACTGCTGGCGGATCCGCGCATAGGTGGGCACGAAGGCGGAATTGAAAGCCCCCTCGGCGAAGATCGCCCGAAAATGATTGGGCAGCCGCAGCGCCACGAAGAAGGCGTCGGCAACCGGTCCCGCGCCCAGGAAGGCCGCCAGCATGATGTCGCGCGCGAAGCCCGTAAGCCGCGACAGCAGCGTGAAGCCGCCGACCGTAAAGATGCGTCCGATCATGGCCCTTCGGTGCCCCTTGGCGCCGCGGACGTGGCGCTGCCATCCAAGAATCGCGAGCCATCATAGACGTGGCGGGCGGTCTTTGCCGGGTCTGACCACCCCGTCGGCGTTTAGCCGCCCAGCGCCCGGCGCACCGCGGCAATGATGCGGTCCTGCACCGGCTCCTCGAGATAGGCGTGCATCGGCAGGCTGATGACCTCGGTGGCGAGCCGTTCCGAGACCGGCAGGCCGCCCTCGGCCACCGGATAGTGCTTGTAGGCGCTCTGGCCGTGCACCGGCTTCGGATAATGGATCGCGGTCGGAATGCCCTGCGCTTTCAGCGTGGCGGCGAAATCCGCCCGCTTCTCCGGCGCGACGCGGATCGTGTACTGCGCCCACACCGAGGTCGAGCCTTCGGCGACACGCGGGATCGTGGTGACATCGGCGAGCGCCGCCGAATAGCGCGCGGCGACACGATTGCGCGCCGCGATCTCGTCCGGGAAAATCTTCAGCTTCTCGATCAGCACCGCGGCCTGAACGGTGTCGAACCGGCCGTTGATACCGATACGGACGCAATCGTATTTGCCGCGGCCTTCACCGTGCACGCGCAGGCTCCGCAGGATTTCCGCGAGCTCGTCGTCATCGGTGAACACCGCGCCGCCGTCGCCATAGCAGCCGAGCGGCTTGGCCGGGAAGAAGCTGGTGCCGGTCGCGCTGCCGAGCGTGCCGATCTTGCGGTTATGATAGGTCGCACCAAACCCTTGCGCGGCGTCGTCGATCACGAACAGTTTCTCGGCGTCCGCGATGGCCGCGACCGCGGCGTGATCGGCGGGCTGGCCGAACAGATCGACCGGGATCACCGCCTTCGGCTTGAGGCCGAGCTTCGTCGCCACCGGGATCGCGCGGGCAAGGCTCTTCGGATCGATATTGAAGCTGCCCTCCTCCACGTCGACCAGCACCGGCGTCGCGCCCACCAGCGCCGCGACCTCGGCGGTCGCGTAGAACGTGAAGGCGGGCGTGAACACCGCGTCGCCCGGACCGATGCCCTTGGCCATCAGCGGCAGCAGCAAGGCGTCGGTGCCGCTGGCGCAGGTGATGGCGTGGCGGGCGCCGCAGAACGCCGCCAGGTCGGCTTCGACCGTCTGCACCTCGGGACCGAGGATGAACTGGCAATGGGCAAGCACGCGCGCAATCGCGTCGTCGATCTTGCTGCCAAGGCGCCGGCGCTGGGCGGCAACGTCAATGAACGGAATTGGACTGTTGTCCATGCGGACTTGCTGATTCATGAGAAGAACTCGACGCGATCAACGATCAACCGCGGTCAACCGGCGCGGAGCGCGCGCGGCCGACGGCGTTGCCGGACTTTGCTGCAGGCAGCGGATGGCGATTTCGAGGCCCGCGACCCCCTGCTCGCCGGTGACGGCGGGTGCGGTGCCGGAGCTGATGGCGGACACGAACGCCTGCAGCTCGGCGCGCAAGGGCTCGGCATGGCCGACCGACAGGTGGCGCATCGAATAGCTGCCATCGGGCTGGAAGCCGAAGCACTCGGTGACCTGTCGGGTCAGCAGGTCGCCCATGATGTACTTGTTGCGGGTCGCCACCGTCACGTTGCGCGCCTTGAACGGCGTCAGCCAGTTGGTGTTGATGTGCGCGAGCACGCCGGACGCGGTGCGGAACTGGAGCAGCGCGATGTCCTCGCGCTCGGCCACCGCACTCCTGACCTGCGGCTGCACCTCGACGATCTCGGAATCGGTGAACCAGCGGATCAGGTCGATATCGTGCACGGCGAGGTCGATGACGACGCCGACATTCGACATGCGCGGCGGAAACGGCCCGACCCGCGTGATCGCGATCGAGAGGATGTCCTCGCCGCGGATCGCGTCCTTGATGGTCTGCACGGCCGGATTGAAGCGCTCGACATGGCCCACCATCAGCGTGACGTTCGCCCGTCGCGCGGCGGCGATAATGGCGTGCCCCTCCTCGACCGACGGAGCGATCGGCTTCTCGACCAGGACATGGACGCCCTTGGCGATGCAGGCGAGCGCGACATCCCGGTGCAGATGGGTCGGCGCCGCGATGGTGACCGCGTCGACACCGGCGGCGAGCAGGCTGTCGACATGCGCGAAGCCCTGGCAGCCGAGCGCACTGGTTACGAAATCGCGCTGTTTCGGTTCGGGATCGGCGATGCCGATCAACGTCACCCCCGGAAGGTCGGCGAACACGCGCGCGTGGTTGCTGCCCATCACGCCGACGCCGACGACACCGACGCGAAGCGACTTTTCCGCGGCGACTTTGGCCTGTTCTTTCATGCCCCGACGATACCCCACTTCGTGCCCCAGCGCTGTCCCGATACCATGCCGGCACATGCCGAGCGACCCTTAGCGGCCGCGAGCCCCCACACGATTGGTGTCAGACCCTAACACCGCCGGCCCCGGCGCCCGCTCCGGCGCGCCAATAGCGGCCGTCGGACGGGTTGGACAGCGCTTCCTTAGGACACGCCGCGGCACTTCGCCAGCCCTGAGGATATCCCTACAAGCCATTCAAAGGACTTGCTTTTTTGGCTGCATTGGGCGCGCCCATGATCCGGAGCCGAAAGCGCGGGGTCAGTTCGGCGCGGTTTCGGCCTCCGCCAGATATTTCTGCGCGACCTCGGACCATGGCCGGTGGACGAACCGTTCCGCGATCCTGGCTTCGTAGGACGCGACGGTCGACGGATCCTCGATCCACTGCAGCATCGTCCGGTACCACGCCTCCTCGTCCTTGGGATCGAGGCTGAGGGACAGATCCTGCACCACCTCCGGAATGGACCCGGCGTCCGAGGCAATGACCGCGCGGCCATGGGCGAATGCTTCAATGACCGGAAGGCCAAACCCCTCGTAAAGCGACGGGTAGAGGCAAAAAGCAGCATCCTGATACAGGCGCTTGAGCAGACCGTCGCCGGCGTTCGGAAGATAGTGGAAATTGCAATCGCCACGCGCGTCCTCGGCAAACTGCCGAAGCAGCGCGTCGGTGCTCCAGCCCGGCCGGCCGACAAACACAAGCTGAAAGTCATGCCGCTGCGGAATCCCGGCATCGAGCAGCCGGCGCCAGATCCGATGGAGCAGTGCGTGATTCTTGCGCGGCTCGATCGTGCTCACGAACAGAGCGTAGCGCCTCGCCTTGAGCGTGCCCGGCAGCGGCGCGTCGTCTGTTTCCAACAGGTCGGAGCCCAGCGGCTGCACCGAAGTCTCGCACGAGTTCCCCTGCTCCTCCGCGAACCTGACAACGTCGCGTGCCGTGCAATTCGATATGCAGACGAACTTATCGACGAAACCGATCGCCTTGCGGAAGTAGTTGACGAAGACCTCGCTGTCGCGGGGCAGATAGAATTGCGGAAACAGGATCGGTATGAGGTCATAACAGATCATCACCAGACGGAATCCGTCACGCTCCTTCAGATACCGAATCCGATCCGGATCCTTGGTGTTCCATTCGGCACCGGGCGCCAGGATGGTGGCGCCTTTGAGTGCGGGCGGCTTCGCCTCGAAGAGGTCGGCGAACTCCACAACCGACCGCCGGCGTCCATCCGAGTCGAAAAACGCCCTTCGATATCGATCGTTGAAGAAGAGCGATTGAACGAACTCGATGTGCGACCGACGCGACGGTGGGCGCTTTACCCGGAACCGCTCGAGCATCAGGATGACGGCACGCCGCGGCCGCCTGAAATAAAGCAACCGCCGGTCCAGCCGATTGAGCACCGCCTTGACTGGCGGCCGTGACACCGACCTCGGATCAGGAATCCCGCTGAAATCGATAAACAGATTCCCGCCGATCATGTCCGGGACCACGCTCCGCATGATCAGCCGATATTCCTGGACGCAGCTATCATAGACGATGAAGCCAATGTCCGGCCGCCGCTCCAGGACATACCGCGCCAACTCCGCTTCCACGCGCATGATGCCGACCGGTGGACCAACCCATCGAACGAGCGTGGAGATGTCGAGAAACAGCCGCGCCTTTCCGACGGCAGAGCTGCTCGTAAACATCGCCCTCACGCCCCGCTCCCGATCGCTTGGCAGACCGCGTAAATTTTCAGCCCGGTCATTCCTGAATACATTGCCGTGCGGTTCCGCAAGTCCGGCGTCCCCGCGTTGCGAAAGACTAGCCGCCCCTGTGCTCCCTCCGGTCCCCGGCGCCGGCGAGGAAGTCGGCATAGGCACGCTCCAATCCGGCACGCAAAGGTGTCTTCGCCTGCCAGCCGAGATTGGTCAGCTTCGAAACGTCGAGCAGCTTCCGCGGCGCACCGTCCGGCCGCGATGTGTCAAAGACGACATCGCCACGATAGCCGACAACCTCGGCAACCACGCGCGCGAATTCGCCGATGCTGACGTCGGTGCCGGTGCCGATGTTGAGCGCCTGGCCGCCGGAATAAGTCTTCATGAGAAAGACGCATGCGTCGGCGAAGTCGTCGACGGCGAGAAACTCGCGCCGCGGCTCGCCGGTTCCCCAGACCACGACCTGCGGCAAGCCGCCGGTCTTCGCCTCGTGGAAGCGCCGAATCAGCGCCGCCGGCACGTGGCTGTGTTCGGGATGGTAGTTGTCGCCGGGCCCGTAGAGATTCGTCGGCATCACCGAAATGAAGTCGGCCCCGTGCTGGCGTCGATAGGCCTCGGTCAGCTTCATCCCCGCGATCTTCGCGACCGCGTACCACTGGTTGGTCGGCTCGAGCGGACCGGTCAGCAGCGCGTCCTCGGACATCGGCTGTGGCGCCAGCCGCGGATAGGAACAGGACGACGACAGGAACAGGAGTTTCTCGACGCCGGCGCGGTGCGCGGTGGCGATCGTATTGGCCTCGATCAGGAGGTTGTCATACAGGAAATCGACCGGCTGCGTGTCATTCGCGACAATGCCGCCGACCCGGCCGGCGGCAACGAACACCGCCTGCGGCTTGCGCGCTGCAACCCAGGCCTCGACGTCGGCCTGCCGCCGCAGATCGAGCTCGGCGCTGGTCGCGGTCAGGCACTCGCAATTCTCGGATGCAAGACGCCGCAAGATCGCGCCCCCGGCCATCCCGCGATGTCCGGCGACCCAGACCCGTTTGCCTTTGAGATCGTATTCCAACCTGTTCACCAATCTATTCAGCCTGTGGGCCCGGTCACGTCAACGCGGTCGAGGGCTCCGATGCCCGGTGGTACCGGCCGCAATTCTGCGAACGCGTCGGCAGTTGCAGCGTCGTTTGCGGCATCGCCTGCGCCGATTGTACACGCGACCTTGAAAGGATCAAATCTCAGCGCCGACGTCGCGCCTTACGCTTTAGAGTGGCGATGAACCGCGCGGTCTGCCGCAGATAGGCGTCGCCGAACGTCGTCGTTGGCTCGATGTGCGTATTCTCGTGGAACTCATTGAACGTCGAAATCAGTGTGATGTGCGGCAGCGTCTTCTGGTCAAGGGCAAAGTCGATCATCCGCTTGTAGACCGCCCCTTCCTCCCGCGGCACGGCTCGTATCGGATTGTTCCGCCGGTTCGGATCCTGGAGCGGCGTGTCGTCATACCCCGGCGACAGGGTCATGATCCGGCAGCGGCCGGACATCGCCGCGCCGGCATCATAAGCCGCCTGCCACGACTCCTCCCATTGTCCAGCGGGACCGGCGGTCAGCGGCGAGAACAGTCCATAGCCGTCGAACAGCGGCCCCAATGATCGCGCTTCGCTTCGAGGACTAGAGCCATGCGCGCTGAGCGCAATCCGCACCGCGCCGTCGGACAGCTTGTGGATGGACTGCATCACCCGGTGGTCGCGGTTCATCGCCTTCGTCCAGAACACGAACAGAACCGGCTTCCCGTGGAATTGAAGCGCGGCGGCGCTGGACAGAAACTCGTCCCTGATCACCGCCATCGCGCGCTCGATCGCGCGCTCGTCGTGCGTGTAGAGACAGAGATTGACCGCGAAGCGCAGACCAAGCTTCATGTCGCGCGCAAGCCTGCACATGACGGTCGCACCCCAGAGCTGGAAATTGTCCAGTCCGCCGTCGTCCACATGCAGATTGAAGCAAACGAAATCGAGCTTGGCGTCTGTCATCAGTTTCAGGTGATGACGCACGGTATCGCCATTGATCGAATCGTAATAGCCGATCGAGGGCGCGTCGGAGACACCGCCGTGCATCGCATTGTCGTGCCAGTGGGCACTGCCGTAGCCTTCCCGGTACCACGTGAAGTAATGCGCGCCGACGAGTGTGCGATCGACCCTTCGCTTCCGCTTAGGATGCCGCGACCGCCACGACCGGTGAGTATCCTCGATGATGGCGAGGAGTTTCCTGGCAGTATCGTCCCAGCTATAGCGCTTCGCGATGCTGCGGCCGTGCGCGCCCATCCGCCGCGCCAGTTGTGAATCCGATTGAAGACGGCGAATCTGCTGCGCGATCGCCATCGGCTCGGGCGGGATGAGGAATGCACTCTTGGAATCGACGACCTCCGTATACCCCCCTTCGTTGACGGCGATGAGCGGCTTGCCGGCCGCCAGGGACTCGAGGGCAACGATGCCGAACGGCTCGCGGACGGGCACGAACACCGTGCAGAGACAGCGCGCAAACAGCGCCTGAACTTCGCGATTGGTCAGGCCGCTGAGAAACTCTACGCGGTCGGCAACGCCGATGCGCTCGGCCGCTGCTTGCAGGTTCGGCCTTTCGGGCCCCGACCCGACGATGCAAAGTTTCAGGCCCTCGACATGGCACATCGCCTCGATGATCAGGCGCATGCGCTTGTGACGCCACAATTGCCCGACCGCCAGCACGATATCCTGCGCGCCGGCACCGCCGGCAAAATCTCCGACCGTGACGCCGGGATAGACCACGTCTTTAACCGGCGTGCCGTAGATCGCTTCCAGCGATTTCGCGGTGTAGCGGCTGTTCGCCACGATCCGGTCCGGACGTCCGGACTGATCGAACGTCGAGATCGTCCGCAGGACCGCCTCGTAATGGGCTTCGCTGACCCGATCGTAGGTTTGCCGCGGATAGAAATGCAGGAAGTGCTCGATCTCGAGACTGTCCTCACCCTCGGAGCCGAGCGAATAGAGAAGGTCGTTGATCAACCGCAGCGGCTCGTGCGGATACCAGACCATCGGATGCAGGTTGAGCAGGTGCGTCGGCCATAGATGGGTATGGTAGATATCGTGTTGGCCGACCTCGCCTTCCCAGATTTTCGGAAGCAATGTCGAATTCAGCAGAACAGCATGGTCGCCGTCGAACGGCGGCGAGAGCAATCTGCTTGTGACGGCGTCGATGCCGGCTTCGGCGAGCAGACGGAGATTGGTGTTCGTCGAATAGAGCGTCAATCGATGCCGGCGCTGCCACCGTCGCATGCACTCGATGAGCACACGCTCAGCGCCGCCGTACTTCTGCAATTCGGGAATGATGATACCGATATCCAACATTGCGGCCCGCGCTTCGTCACCGACGAAACGCCCCCTTTGCGTTGGCGGCCGCCGCGGCTGCGTTGAGGATCAGTTTGCCGTCAGCAAGCGCGCGAAGCTGCGCCAAACGCTGCTTGCGCGCCGATGCGAGGCGGCGCACGACGGCGGCATCGTTGATGGCGGTGGCAAGCGCATTCGCGATGCTGATCGGCGCAGGATCGGCGACAACGAGAGCAGCATGCCCCGCCGTCTCCGCCATCCCCGCTTCCGCGGAAATGACCAACGGCTTGTCGAAAACCATGCCGTCGACCAGCGGAACGCAAAATCCTTCGTGAGCACTCATGGAGGCAAAGACACTGGCGCGACCGAACAAAAATCTCAAAGTCCCATCCGACACGTTATGGAGGAAAGCCACCCGGCGGGCAATATCCGGGCGAAGGCCATTGACCTCGGCGATGAGCCTGCGTGTGTAGGCGGGATCGCTTGGCGTGCCGGCGATCGCAAGACCGACGTTGCCGTCGGCCGCGGCGAGAACGGAAAATGCTTGAACGAGCGCATGGACATTCTTGTGCGGAACCAGCCGACCCACGAAGAGAACGAGCCGATCGACATCCGGCAGCGGCACTGGCGCAGCCGTCACGCTGGCCCAGCGGTCGACCCCAACGATCGGTGGACACGCAACGATACTGGACACCGCAATGCGCGCCTGATCATCGCGTGACAAGCCATCGTGCAACACGCGGGCGGACGCACGCGAATTCGCCATCAAAACGTCGAAGCGCGCGGCGAACGGACGTTGCGCAAGCCCAAGCCGAACGCTTCGCGCCCGTTTCGGGTCGTCCGGCAAAAAGAACCGCTCAGGCGTGATGTTGTGGAAATAGATCACCTTGCGATTGGGCAACGCCGCGACAATGGGAAGCGCGGGATCTTCGGTCGAGAAATGGAAGAAGACGACATCCCCCGCCGCGATCTCAGCGACTGCCGCGGGCAGGCGCCGGATCGTATCGCGATCGTCACGGTGGCAGTTCTCGGCAGCAAGCGAGACCTCTGCCCCTGTGGACCGGAGCAGCGCGGCCATCTGGCGGCAGAAATTCCCCACCGCATCATGGCGCTGGATGTCGCGGGCGATGACATGAAATCGCATGCTGCGCGCGTCCTAGCAGGCACGCCGAAAGACGCGTGAAAAGACGCGCACGCGGATCGGGGCTTGCATGAGCCTGTAGACTTCGACTGTAAACGCAATGCATGCTTGCATGATCGAACAGCCCCGGTTGCCGGGCACAGCACGGAATTCCTACGGTGCGCGTCCTTTTCAATACCTATCCCTGGGCTTTTGCAACGCCGGGGGGCGGCGAGATGCAGCTCCTGAAATACGCCGAGCATCTTCCTGCCCATGGGGTAGAGGTTGTGTGGCACGATATCTGGAAGCCGCAATTCGACACCGTCGACGCCGTGCACTTCTTTTCCTGCATCGGGGGATCCGCCAACTTCTGCGGCTACGTCAAGGAGCGCGGACTTCCACTCATTGTCAGCTCGTCGCTTTGGGTCACCGAGGCCACCGCGGATCGCTATCCGATCGAGCAGATCCGTACGCAGCTTTCTTTTGCGGACGCCATCGTACCCAATTCCACAATCGAAGCCGACAAGCTCGCCGAGGTGCTCGACCTTCCGCGCGAGCGCTTCAAGCCGGTCATGAACGCGGCCGATGCAAGGTTTGCCCGCCCGGCCGACCCGGCGCTGTTTCGCGCACGGTTTGAAATTGATGGACCGTTTGTTCTTTGCGTCGGCAACATCGAACCCCGCAAGAACCAGCTCAGTCTCGTCCGGGCGCTGTCCGCGAGCAATTTGCCGCTGGTCCTGGCCGGCGAAGTCCGGGAACGCCAGTACGCGGACCAAGTCCTTGCCGAAGGCGGGTCCCGCCTGCGCTATGTCGGGCGCATCGGACACGACGATCCCCTGCTCGCTTCCGCCTACGCGGCTTGCTCGGTCTTTGCCCTTCCCTCCACGCTCGAGACGCCCGGGCTTGCCGCCCTGGAAGCAGCCGCGACCGGCGCCGCGATCGTCATCACCCACGAAGGGTCGACCCGCGAATATTTTGGCGACATGGCCCACTATGTCGATCCGTCCGATCCCGGCGACATCGGCCGCAAGGTCGAACTGGCGATGGCCACCGGCCCGAATCCGGCGCTAAAGGCACACGTCACCAGCCGGTTTACCTGGCCGGCCGCGGCAGCCGCGCTTGCCTCGATTTATGCGGATGCAAAAGAGTGCTAGTCTGCCCGGGGCCTTGAGCCCACCTTTCCCACTTCGGTTGTGCTGAGTTGTTGACGGATCACGAGCCCAGAAGATCGTATCGGCGCGCGCTCAGCGGCCTTCGGGGTGCGCTGTCGGCGCGGATCGCATATCCGATCGCCGAGCGCGTGGCCGGACGCGATATCCGTTCCAAGCGGCGCTCGTTTACATCGGAGATGGCGCTGCCGTTCGCCGAGCGGCGGCAACGCTCGTGGTTGGCGCTGGTCGATCTAGTCCGGTTTGCCGGCGCCCACGTTCCCTACTACCGCGATTTGTTCGCGCGCATCGGGTTCGATCCGGAAAAACTGATCCGCGACCAGCGCTATCTGCAGGACATTCCCTATCTCACGAAGGAAGTGATCCAGCACGAGCACGAGCGCCTGCTTCGCGACGATCACGCGAGCCTCCGCAAGCATGTTTCGAAGACCGGCGGCTCGACCGGCATCTCGGCGCAGATCGTCTACGATCAGGACGCCGCCGACTGGTCCTCGGCGGTCACGCGCTACGCGCGCAGCACGATCGCCGACGGCGGCACGGCCGACTCCACGGCGCGCTCGGAACTGCATTTCGCGACGCGGTTTCCGGACGCGTTTCCGCTGGTCGACCGCTTGCGCGAGCACGTGAAGTGCTTCGCGATGAACCGCACCAACATCTTCTTTTCCAGTCTCGACCCGGACGAGCTGGAAGCCATGTGGCACAGGATCAGTCTGATCCGGCCGTATCTGGTGCACGCCCATCCCACGACCATCTTCCATCTCGCGCTTTTCGCCGAGGAGCGCGGACACCGCGAGCGCCTGTTCGAGGTCTTCGAATCATCCGGCGAGTTGCTCGAGCCCAAGCAGCGCGACACCATTGCCCGCGCGTTTCGCTGCCGCGTCATCGACCGCTACGGCCTCGCCGAGGCCGGCATTGTCGCCTATCAGACCGACGGCGCCGATCCCACGCTGCTGGTGTTCGATCCGTTTTGCTGGCCGGAAGTCGCCGAGATCGAGGACGACGACAAACTGACCCAAGTTCTGAATCCAGCCGATGGCGCAATCGCCGGCGAGCTTGTCATCACGCCACTTCGAAATCGGATGATGCCGCTGATCCGCTATCGCACCGGCGATCTGACCACGCTCGGCGAAACGGCGCGCGGCTTCGTCATCCACCAGATGATCGGCCGCACACACGACGTCGTCGAGTTCGCCGGACGCAGGATGCCGACCCATTGCATCCAGGACATCCTCGACCGCGTCGGCGGCATCCGCCGCTTCCAGGTCGAGGTCACCCGCGGCCGCCCGATCCTGCGGATCGTGCCGGAGCCCAACGGCGATACCGAGATGATCCGCAACCGGCTGACCAACTGGTGGGGCGATGGCGTGGAGCTCCAGTTCATCGGCCTGTCGGAGCTGAAATTGCAGGGCTCGCGGTCAAAATTCCGGCACCTCGTCGCCGCCTCGAACGCGACACCGGTCGCCGCCCCCATG